>Ga0265592_1000978_pt1 | contig 13228 bp, 10 predicted proteins | sample saktaG_7_FD_190141 | JGI IMG/M metagenome (GOLD analysis project Ga0265592, IMG submission 190141) | Saline water microbial communities from Sakinaw Lake, British Columbia, Canada - sak_2010_1_5_120m | ecosystem: Environmental > Aquatic > Non-marine Saline and Alkaline > Saline ... | reverse complement strand
AAACATATATTTATTCGGTGGAGCACAGCGAGATTATTGAAAAAGGCGGCGATATTCCGGCGCTGGCGAATGCGGATAGCGCTCTCGTGCTGGTGACTTGCTGGCCGCCCGGCCGCAATCTGAAACGCATTATTGTGCAGTCTTCTTTGGTGTCGGCAGAGTAAGCGGGGTTGAGTTTTGGTCTTGATAGATTTACAATAATAAATAAGAAACAAATAAAGCAAAATAAAAAACAAATTATGCAAAATAAAATTATTGTTTTTGTGTTAATCGCAGTTTTAGCCGCGGGAGCCGCTTGGTGGTTTGCTTCCCCGAAACCGGCCGGCCCGGTCCGAGATATTTTTCTAGCCACGGAAGATCAGCCGGTGGACGGCCAAAGCATTACGAATGTCGGCACTGATTTTAACGGCACTTTGGGAGATTTGTTGGACGTGAATAACCCGGTAAAATGCGTCACCGAATTTGATTTGAGAGGGGAGACACAAAAACAAACCGTGTATTCTGATGGACAAAATTTACGCATGGAAACGTTGATGGATGCCGAAGGAATGAAAAGTAATGTTTACGCGGTGATTAAAGACGGCTGGCAATATGCGTGGTTTGAAAGCAATGTGCCTGATTTGCCGGTGATGGGAACAAAGATCAAATTTGACAACATTGACATTACCGCGCCGGAATCCCCGGTTCAAGAGGGCGAGGCGGTTGATATGAGCAAGGTGATGAAGTTTTCTTGCGAACCTTGGGTTGTGGATTCGTCAATGTTTGTGTTGCCCGCGGGCGTTGAGTTTAACGACATTACCGCCCAAACGCAAAAATTGATGGAAAACGCGCCGCAAGATGTTTGCGGTATGTGCGATATGATGCCCGACGAAGAAACGAAAGCTCAATGCCGCCAAGTAAGTTGCGCAGAGTAGTTTTTGAAAATATTAAAAAATTTGGCGCGAGAAACCAATCAAATCAATAAGAATAACGGTTCGGTTGACTATCGCGAATTGGTTTTTTTGTTCGCCAAATAAAAAATTGATTTTTGAATGTATATACATGTGTATATACATTCAATTTATAACCGATAATCAAAATCGCGGGCGCAAGCCCGTTTTTTGGTCGCAGTCTTGATTTTTGGAGGTAGTGGAGGTCAAACCTCCACTACCTCCAATTGTTTTTTGTCTCACCCTTGACATTTTTTTATTTTGAAAAAATGCTTCGGATTTAACAAACAAATCTGTGTGTGGAATCCGTCGTGGTATTAGCGAATGCACTGTGGGGCGAACGGTTGAAAATTATAAAAATATGACGTGGATCGTTTATGAGTATGGATGGGATATGGTGAGGGTGCCGTTGGATACGAGCGCTTCTTTTTTTATTTGAAAATTGAGTCATTGAAAATTCAATGAAAATTGAAAATTGAAAACTGGAAATTTGTGCAAACATACATACAGTTTGGACGAGGTCGTTCCTTGCCGATTACGGCAAGGAACGACCTCGGGGATACAAAATGTTTATCCACAATTTGGCGCGCGGTTTGGTTGTTGACATACGTTTCATAATTTGCTAACCTTGTAATGTTGTAATAAAAGATGTTAACGATACACGCACACAAAAACACTAAACGAAGCGAATAGAATTTTCTGCGGCATTATGCTTCCAGAAATTTCAATCGCTTCAACAAGCGGTTTTTTTGTTGCTCAAACGCAGGATGATTGAAGGGTGAGAACGTTATAAATTGAATAGTCAGTTATATTGTCGGTAAAAATGACATCGAATTTTATCGACAATTCCAAAAGTCTTTTTTTAAACAATTGTAATTTCAAGAGTTTGACGGCACGAAAAACGGCCATCAGCGGTGATTGTTGTTTTCGCCCACCGGACAAATTCAAAAAATTGAAGTTATTAATTGCTAGCCAAGGTAATTGTTTATAGGCGGATGGTGGATGCCTAGGGACCGGAAGGCGATGAAGGACGTAGTCTGTCTGCGATAAGCTTGGGGGAGGTGACAAACAACCTTTGATCCCGAGATTTCCGAATGGGGAAACCCCAGCCGTGCAAACACGGTTGATCCCGAGCGCAAGCGAGGGAAGCGAACCTGCGGAAGCGAAACATCATAGTACGCAGAGGAAAAGAAAAAAAGCCCCGCTTCGGCGGGGAACATTCTCCCAGTAGCGGCGAGCGAAAAGAGATCAGCTCAAACCTGTTTGTATTTCTCTCATGTTCGGTATTTATCACTTATCAATGATAAGCGATAATTTAATGGATATGAGTGAAATACAAGCGGGGGTTATAAGATTTAGATGATCCCGCTTCGGCGGGACAAAGCCTACCAATATGTAATTTGGTTAGCCCAATCACCCTGGAAAGGGGGGCCATAGCGGGTAATAGCCCCGTAAGCGAAAATCATTACAAGCTTTGAATCTTTATTCTTGAGTACCTCGGGAAACGACAGTCCTGAGGGAAGTCGGCGGGACTATACCGCCAAAGCTAAATACTAACCGGTCACCGATAGTGCACGAGTACCGTGAGGGAAAGGTGAAAAGCAGTCCGGTGAGGACAGTGAAATAGTTCCTGAAACCATCACGCTTACAAAGACTCGGAGCCAGGTAGTGATTTTTGGACTGCGCAAGTTTTGTTGCGGTGAAATCGTAAATGGTTCGCGCATCAAAACGCTCAGTGAAATAAATTAGTTAATGATTTATTTGTTGCCAAAAGCAACAAGTCCAAAAACTACTACCTGGTGACGGGGTGCTTTTTGTAGAACGAGCCAACGAGTTTAATTTATCAGTTAGTCTAAGCGTCTCTGACGCGAAGGCACAGGGAAACCAAGTCTTAATAGGGCGCATCTCTTTATGGGGTACTGATGGGTTAAGACCCGAAGCCAGGCGAGCTTGCCATGGCCAGGTTGAACCCCGCCGAAACGCGGGGGGAGGACCGAACCGGTTGACTGTGCAAAATCTTCGGATGAGCTGTGGTAAGAAGTGAAAAGCTAATCGAGCCTGGTAATAGCTGGTTCTCTCCGATATAACTTTAGGGTTAGCGTTTTGCGTTAATAATTTCGGAGGTAGAGCACTGACAGAAATATCGCGGGGAAACTCAGATATTTCCATCAAACTCCGAATGCCGGAATTATTGCAAAACAGTAAGACTACGGGCGCTAAGGTCCGTGGTCGTGAGGGGAAAAGCCCAGATCTTAGTCTAAGGTCCTTAAATTAAGCTAAGTGCAAGATAAGGAAGTGAAGTTCCTTTGATAGCTAGGAGGTTAGCTCAGAAGCAGCTATCCTTTAAAAAGTGCGTAACAGCTTACTAGCTAAGGAATTTTGCGCCGTAAATACACGGGGCTCAAGCTTAATACCGAAGACAAGGGTCCCGAGGCGTAAGCCGAGGGGCGGTAGGAGAGCGTTCCCATTGCTGCGAAGCGGAACCGTGAGGTTTCGTGGAGCGTTGGGAAGTGAGAATGTTGGCATGAGTAACCGCAATGCGGGTGAGATCCCCGCACACCGAAAACCCAAGGTTTCCGCGACAATGGTGATCAGTCGCGGGTTAGGCGGTCCTAAGGTAAAGCCGAAAGGCGCAGCCGATGGACATTCGGTTAATATTCCGATCCTTCCTTTTTTTGCTGCGAGAGCGACGAAGTTTAGTAATCTGAGCGGGTTATTGGATTCCCGTGGCCAACCTGATTGTCCCAAGCGCAAGCGAGGGCCGAAAGGGTTGTCCAAATGTTTCGGTTCGCCGGAACAGATTCAGACCAGCAAGCTTCCCAGAAAAACCTCTCAAGGGCTATCAAAAAAAGGAAACCGTACCGTAAACCGACACAGGTGGGTAGGCTTAATAGTGCCAAGGTGAACGGATGAAAGTTCGTGAAGGAACTAGGCAAACAAGTAGGCGTAACTTCGGGATATGCCTTTCCTCCGTACGGCGCAAGCTTTTACGGAGGACGCAGCTAAAGATTCTCAGGCGACTGTTTACCAAAAACACAGGTCCCTGCTAAACTCGTAAGAGGAAATATAGGGGCTGAGACCTGACCAGTGCCCGTGTGTCAAAGCTGGCGGTGTGCCAAAGCGCAAGCTGAAGTATGCTAACCGGCCCAAGCTACGGGTGAACGTCCGCGGTAACTCTGACCGTGTTAAAGTAGCGTAGTCCCTTGTCGCGTAAGTTGCGACCCGCATGAAAGGTATAACGATCTGAGAACTGTCTCCACGAATTATCCGGTGAAAATGTAATGGAAGTGAAGATACTTCCTACCTGCGGCTAGACGGAAAGACCCCGGAAGCTTTACTGCAGGGTGATATTGGGTTTTGGGTTTTAATGCGTAGTGTAGTGGTTAGGCTTTGAAACTGTCCTTTCGGGGATGGTGGAGCCAACAATGAAACAGCCATCTTTAATATTCATTATCCTAATCCGAAAGGTAACAGTGTCACTTGGGCAGTTTAAGTGGGGCGCTTGCCTCCTAAAAAGTAACGGAGGCGTTTAAAGGTCAGCTAAGCACGGATGGAAATCGTGCTTGTCGCGCAAAGGCACAAGCTGGCTTAACTGCAAGGCGGATATGCCGCGCAGATGCGAAAGCAGAACTTAGTGAACCGATGCTGGTTATTAGAATCGGCAGAGATTATCAAACAAAAGTTACTCCGGGGATAACAGGCTGGTACGACCCACGAGTCCATATCAACGGTCGTGTTCGGCACCTCGATGTCGGCTCATCATAGCGCGGGGGTGGAGAAGCTCCCAAGCGTCCGGCTGTTCGCCGGTTAAAATGGTACGTGAGCTGGGTTCAGACCGTCGCGAGACAGGTCGGTCCCTATCTACCGCAGGCGTTTGAGTTTTGAGGAGAGTCGTCCCTAGTACGAGAGGACCGGGATGAACTGACCTCTGGTGTACCAATTGTTCCGCCAGGAGCATCGTTGGGTAGCTAAGTCGGGAACGGATAAGAACTGAAAGCATCTAAGTTCGAAGCCGGCTCCAAGATTAGAACTCTTAGTTTCCTTGAAGATGACAAGGTTGATAGGCTGCAGGTGTAAGTCCGGTAACGGATTCAGCCGAGCAGTACTAATAAACTATTAAACGCCTTGGTTAGCAATTAATGACTTTAACGAATTGTTTAGTGAAGATTTGCGATAACTGACAAAAAATGTGCAAAAACGGCGTTAGTTTGAGGTTTTTGTAAGGAGACTATACCGATGGTGCTCCACCTGTTCCCATCCCGACCACAGAAGTGAAATCCATCAAGGCCGATGATAGTCGCAAGGCGAAAGTAGGTAGTCTTCTTACAAAAATCTTGAGCAACAACGCCGTTTTTTTGTGCAAAATCGCTTTGTGTTTTACTGCCAAAAGATTATATATAAACAAAACAAAAACCGCAGATTAATGCGGAGTTTGGCCAATTATTCAAAAATTATTATTTGCTATCTCTGCAGTAATAAGGATAGGCTGTAATAAAATATTTATCCATGATAAAATCAAATAACATTATTAATATAAAAATCACAGCAACTGCTGGTTGTAAATAATCAATGGAAAACAATATGACATCGGACGATACAATTATAGACGGAAATGGTTCTGTTAATATCGTTCCAACCAAAACAAGTGACCAAAAAAAGAATTTTAACGTTATTCTTGTGGCGCTTATTATTTTGGCGATGGCGCTTTTGGCAACTCTTTGTTTTCTGGCTTGCCGAGAGATAATTAGATCGGGACAAAAGTCTGGCTCGGTAATAAAAAATTTATCGAATGAAGAAATACTCAATGAATCGATTTTTAATATTGATAAAATGGTAAGCGGATCGTTTGCATTAGAAACATCAATTTCCAGCCAGGTAAGAGGAATTCCGGAAGATGAATATGGCGGTTTATTTGATACTCAAACAACGTCTGTTAGAAACGGGAGTTTCAATCTGGAGAATGCTGGCGAAGCACGAGTGTCGATTGGCACAAAAAAAGAATTGGGTAAAGACGAACAATCACTGGTTCCGCTGGATTACAACAATATTATTATTGGCAAAAAAATATACACAAAGATCAATGATGATCCGGCTTTTAGCTCACCCAATCAGGAGATAGTGGCCGGACAGTGGCTGGCTATGGATACCAGTGATGAAAATTTAGCGAGATATAATTTGCCGGGGCGGGACATGGGTTACTTTACACGGATATCTAAGGCTCAGATTCAATTGTTAGCACAAGTACTGATTGATGGCCATGTCTTGACGGTTATTGCAAAAACCGAAGAAAAAGTCAGCGGCAGTGATTGTTACCGTTTGGAATTAAGCGTTGATAAAGCGGCGCTGGCGGGGTCTATTGTCAAGGTAAATGCGGAATTATCAAAAAATGAAGGGTTAAAAAATTTTTTAGTTACGCTAAACCAATTGGCGCTACAGGGTGATTTTAAAAATGTGACAGTTTGGATGGGAAAGAACGATTTATTGCCAAGGAAACTAACCTTCATCATTTCTGTGGTAAATGCTACCTCAAGCTACGAACAGAAAATTGATTTAAAGGGAAATCTTACAATAGATAATTTAAATCTGCCAATTAGCATAGAACAGCCGCAAGTATACAAAAATATTGGCGATATCGTGTCAACCATAACTCCAGACAATACAAATAGCCTTGATTATGACGCAGAACGCATTTATCATATGAAAGAACTTGCAAATGCGCAGACAATGTGGGTGGCAGATCATCAAGGTGATTATTATACCTGCAGTGAGACAGGTGGTGATTGCCGAGGCCGTGAAAATAATTATCCATCAAAAATTGAACCGAGACTGGCGGGCTTTACCCCATCCGACCCCAATCAAACAGGAGGAAAAAACAAGGATGCGATTTGCGGCCAAGGATATGTTTATTGCGCGTTGGATAATTCAAAAAATGCCAAACAATTTTGTTACTATGCTAAACTTGAGAGGGGCTTTTTCTATACTTCTTCGCCGGCGGGTAATTTTTTGAGAGCAGCCGCGCCAAAGAATTTTGCGGAATGTTCCGTGTCGGATGTTAATCTTAGCGCGTTTTTCAAAAAAATGTCAGCTGATGAGAGGGACCAATGGAGAGTTGCTGATATGAGGCTGATTGCTACAGCGCAAGAATTGTATTATTTGGATTTTTATCATGGAACAGAAAAAATGGATGAATGGCGGCAAGTGTATTATACTTGCGGCAAAACCAATGGAGATTGCCAAGGGAGGTCAAATAATTTCCCGGTAACTATAAAGGGGTATGTGGAAAATGTTATTGATCCGTTAAATTCAGGTAGTGTTTGCGGTCAAAATTATATTTATTGCGGGCTTGATAATACGGCGGATAATAAAAACTTCTGTTATTATGCGAAACTGGAAGGAGGTGGATACTACACCGCTTTTAATAGTGATAATTTTAAGCGCAGTACCGTGCCAACTACGTTTGCTGAATGTGGCCAAAATAATTAATAACAATAATGTTATTAAATAGACTATCAAAACAAAAACCGCGGCGGACAATGTCCGGCGCGGTTTTTCGCGATTATCGCGATGGTTTAGAAATCGCCGTCGCCCATGTCGTTGCGGTCGTCGCTTTCGGTGTCGTCATCATCGTCATCGGAATCCAGTTCATCATCGCCAATGATGTCGTCATCGTAATTCTCGGCTTCTTGCGAAGCGATGGCGGTTTTAATTGTGTCGTCAATCATTATTGGATAACTTATTGCGAAACCTTGTTTCGCCAACAAAGATATTTCTAAAAAATATCCCGACCTTTGCGTGTCTTTGTTTGATTTTCAAAATAAAAAACTCTAACACATTTTCTTATATTATGTATCCGGCAATTTTTGTCAATAGGCAAAAACAAAAGTTATCCACACCCGATGGCGAATTTTTGATTATGGTGGCGGGCAAGACGAAATCGCTTGCCAAATTGTGCCTTATTGTGATCCGGATATTGGACCGGGATTAGCAATTTTTCCCGAATCTGCTATATAATCAATTTATGAAACTGTATTTTTCGCGCGATTCGGGTTTGATGTTTGGAATTGTTGTTGCCGCGGTGCTGATTCTGGCGTTAAACGTTCCGACACTTAATTCAATTTTCAAAAACGCGGTTTTTTCGGCGCTGGCCGGCGCGCAAAAAAACCTTTGGGCGGCGGGTGCCGATGCGCGCGGTTTTTTTGCGCCCTTGCGAAATGCCGGTTCTTTAGCGGATGAAAATGAGCGATTGCGGGCGACTGCCGCGGGATTTTTGGTGCAAAAGACACAAATTGAAGCGTTGAAGAAAGAAAACGATTTTTTGCGCCAAGGATTGAATTTGGAAATGGGGAAAGATTTTGATTTAAAACTTGCCAATATCGCGGGCAAAAGCGCGGGGCGCGATGTGTTGATCGTTGACAAAGGCGCGCGCGATATGGTTCAAGTGGGAATGCTGGTGGTTGATTCTCAAAAAGCACTGGCGGGGAAAGTGATCAAAACATACGATAATTTTTCTGAAGTGAGGCTGATCACCGACAAAGATTTTTCTTTTGATGTTGCCGCCGGCGATAACGCGATTGACGGACTGTTTAAAGGGCGCGGCGATTATCAGGCCGACATTGATTTGGTTTCCAAGGATAAAGATTTGGCGGTGGGACAATTGGTTGTTACCAGCGGCTTGGGCGGGATCTTTCCCAGCGGTCTCTTGGCGGGAACGATCGTGGAGGTGCGCAAAAACGATGTGGAAACTTTCCAATCCGCCCGAGTTGCTCCGGTCTTTGACGCTACTGCCGCGCGCCAGGTTTTTGTGGCGATTGACAAGCAGTCGCCGGACGCGTCTTTGATGGATGAAATTAATCAATCCGCTGATGAATAAAAAGGGGGCGGCGGTCGCGGCGGGTTTTGTTGTCGCGGTGTTGTTGCAAACAAGCCTTATGCCTCATTTCGGCGCGTTTGGCCGGGGATGGTTTGAATGGATAAATTTTACCACTTTGGGAGTGGCGATAATTGTTCTTTTTGAACGGCGGAGGCACAATTTTAGCTGGCTGGCCGCGGTTTGGGGGGGGTTATGGCTGGATATTTATTCGGCACACTTTTTCGGGTTTTGGACCATTGTTTTGATAGCTCTGGTTTTTGCGGTTAAATTCGGGATTAAAAAATATGTTCGGATTCCTTGGTATTGGTAAAAAAAACAAAAGAATAATTTTTGACAGGAGGCAGGACATTGAACCGCACGAAATTTTCTATGATCATTTGGCGAGCGGCAGGGAAGAAAAAGCCAATGCCGCCGGCAAAAAATTTGAAACTCCTCTGTCTTCAAAATCGCTGGGATTGCCGCTGGTTTTAGCCGCTTTGTTTTTTTTGGTTGCGGCGGCGCGCGTGGGGTATTTGCAATCAGTCCAGGCGGTTGAGCTTTCGCGGCAAGCGGCGCAAAACAAATATATTTTTCATAAAGTACAATCCGACAGAGGCATTATTTATGGCGCGGATTTCAAGCCTCTGGTGGAAAATCTTTCCACTTTTGATTTGCAATGCGCCAATGAAAAGTTTCCGTCTTCCGGCGCGGAAAGAAAAAGAATCATTGACAGTTTGTCGGCGGTTGCCGGTGTTGAAGCCGCGGTTTTGGACGAAGCAATCGCTTCAGAAAAAAATCCGGTTATAGAAAATTTGAAGCATCAGTCGTTGATTGTTTTGGAGGCAAGGCTGGGCGACTTTCCGGGCTGTTCCATTGTTTCGCGTCCGATACGGGGATATGTCAAAGACGCGGGGCTGGCTCATTTGCTGGGTTATATGAGCAAGATTGATTCCGAAGAATGGAAGGCATCCGAGGGTGTTTATTCAATAAATGATTATATCGGCCGCGACGGACTGGAAAAATTGTATGAAACGGTTTTGCGCAAAGATCCGGGCAGGTTGCGTGTTGAACGAGACGCGCAAGGCAACGTTCTTTCCCGGGAAATCACCGCCGCGCCCGAATCCGGCGACAGCATCCGGTTGTGGCTTGATTATGAGCTGCAAAAGAAAATATATGACACAATGCAGGCCCAATTGAATGATTTGGGTTTGAAAAAAGGCGCGGTGATCGCCTTGAATCCCAAAACCGGCGGCGTTTTGGCAATGGCTTCATTTCCCGATTATGACAATAATGTTTTCTCGCAAGGCGGCAGCGAAGAAGTGCAAAGATTGATTAACGATCAAGAAACGAACACACTGCTTAATCGCGCGATTTCGGGAAGATATCTAACCGGTTCCACGATAAAACCGTTTATCGCCAGCGCGGCACTGCAAGAAGGAATTATTGCCGCTGACAAAAACATAAACTGCCAAGGGAAAATATCTGTGCAGAATCAATATGATTCATCAATCGTTTACTATTATAACGATAACCATATCCATGGCCAGACTAATATGTATAAAGCGATCGCCGAATCTTGCAATGTGTATTTTTACACTATTGGCGGAGGATATGGCAATCAAGACGGGTTGGGGCCCACGCGCATCAAAAAATACCTTGATTTGTTTGGCTGGGAAGAGCCGACCGGAATTGATTTGCCCGGGGAGATTGCCGGTTTTGTCCCTGACGCGGCGTGGAAAAAAGCCAAATTTGCCGGCACGCAAGACCAAAATTGGACTGACGGCAACACCTATTGGTTATCCATCGGACAGGAATTTATCGGCATCACGCCTTTGGAAGTGGCCAATGCTTACGCGGCAATTGCCAACGGCGGCACACTTTATCGCCCGCGGGCGGCAAAGGCGGTGGTGGATGCCGATAAAAACATTATTAAAGAATTTTTTCCCGAAATCATCCGGCAGGATTTCATTGATTCCGACAATCTGGCCGCGGTGCGAGAAGGTATGCGCCACGCGGTTAATGGCGTTAACGCGCCGATGGCATCATCTCTCACGCTAAACGAATTGGGAATACCGATGGGAGCCAAGACCGGCACGGCGCAGTTGCGCAAAGGGCCCGACGGCAAGGATTTGCTCAACGCGTGGGTGGCGGTTTTCGCGCCCTATGATGATCCGCAGATTGTTTTGCTGGCAATGGCCGAAGAAGTTCATGAAGGAACAGTGGCGGTTTTGCCGGTGGCAAAAGAAGTTTTGCGCTGGTATTTTGAACCAAAAGACGAAAACGGCGTCCGCCTTTCGGAACTTGAACCGGCTGCGGAAGAGAATCAGGAAGAATTATTGCCCGAAATAACCCAAGAACCCCAACCGGCAATTATTCCCGAAGAGCAATAGAAGCAAGAATTTAAGATTTAAGATTCCATCCTTTTAGCTGTAGAACAAAAACCTGGTGAGGCTTGACATCACCATATTTTTATATATCAATTCAAAAATGATGAAAAAATTAGCATAGGCTAAAAAATTTAACCATTATTCGCTTTTTGTAAAAAAATCCCGCTTGCCTAAGCCCGCGGTTTGGATAAAAAAAGGGAGAGTCCGTGGACTCTCATTTGCTTTTGCCATCTTCGGCGGAGACGACGACGGCGAGGACGACGACGGCGAGGACGACGAGGGCGGCGATGGCGAAGCTGCCGGCGACGAAGGCGGTGGCGACGGCGGCGCCGCCGACGAAGGCGGTGCCGACAGCGACAGCGGAGACGACGGCGGTGACGACGGCGGCGTCCTCGGCGAAGATGGCGGAGACGACGACGGCGAGGGCGGCGCCGACGACGACGGCAACAGCGACGGCGAAGGCGGCGTCCTCGGCGAAGATGGCAATGGCGGCGCCGACGAGGGCGGCGCCGACGATAGCCTTAATTTTCATCATGCAATCGTTCTATCACATATTTCTAATTTTGTCAAGGTTGGCGGGGGAAATGTTTTTGCGCTATAATGATTTCACTTGCATTTTTATCTTTCGTTTATGGACAAAGAAATCACAAAATCAAATAAAATACCCGCAAAAACAAAAGAGGTCTTTAACGCGGATAAAATTGGCAAACTTTTAACAGATCTTAGCGGCGATGTTAAGCAGATTAACACTCGGATTGATAGTTTGGACAAGCAGATTAACACTCGGATTAACGGCCTCAATAAAAACGTTGAGCAGGTGGACGGCACCATTAACCGCCTCATTGATAGCCAGTTGAAATTGGATGAAAAAATAGATGTTCTGGATGAAAAATTGAGTGGCAAAATCGATGATTTGGATAATCGTGTGTTTTCCGTGGAAAAACAAATGGATTCAATGGAGGGAAGAATGTGTTCAATGGAAAACAGAATGGATTCAATGGAATTGGAAATAAAAAGCAGTTTCAAAACTGTTGTTGCCTACTTGAATTCCATTGAAGATGAAATTGCCGAAGTTAAAACCGCTTTAGCCGAAAAACCCGGCAAAAAAGATTTGGATACTTTAGAACAAAGAATTTTCCGCCTCGAAATCGAGCTGGACGAATGCAAAAAGCAAATTGCCGCGGCTAAAAAATAGCAAAACAAAAATTGTGGATTGCGGAACCAAAAAAATCCGGTGAGGTCAAACCTCGCCGGATTAAAAAATGAGTGGAAGTCAAACTTCCACTCATTTTTCATTATTGGCAAAAATAAAACTCAAAAGAAAATCCCGCTTGCCTGAGCCCGCGGTTTGGATAAAAAAAGGGAGAGTCCGTGGACTCTCATTTGCTTTTGCCATCTTCGACGAGGGCGGCGACGAGGGCGCCGAGGACGACGATGGCGAGGACGGTGATGGCGTCAGCGATGGCGTCAGCGATGGCGAGGACGGCGTCGTTGTCGGGGAAGGCGACAGCGAAGGCGAGGACGACGATGGCGAAGATGACGCCGCCGAAGACGAGGTCGGAAACCTTAATTTTCATGCAATCATTCTATCACATATTTCTAATTTTGTCAAGGTTGGCGGGGGAAATGTTTTTGCGCTATAATGATTTCACTTGCATTTTTATCTTTCGTTTATGGACAAAGAAATCACAAAATCAAATAAAATACCCGCAAAAACAAAAGAGGTCTTTAACGCGGATAAAATTGGCAAACTTTTAACAGATCTCAACGGGAATGTTAGGCAAATCAACACTCGGATTGACGGGCTTGATAAAAATATAAAACAACTAAATGGCAAAGTGAGCCAGCTGGACACCAAATTTACCAAGCTTGACGGCAAAGTGAGCCAGCTGGACACCAAATTTACCAAGCTTGACGGCAAGGTTGGGCAAATAGGCGGCACCATTAACCGCCTCATTGATAGCCAGTTGAAATTGGATGAAAAAATAGATGTTCTGGATGAAAAATTGAGTGGCAAAATCGATGATTTGGATAATCGTGTGTTTTCCGTGGAAAAACAAATG
>Ga0265592_1000971_pt1 | contig 13265 bp, 13 predicted proteins | sample saktaG_7_FD_190141 | JGI IMG/M metagenome (GOLD analysis project Ga0265592, IMG submission 190141) | Saline water microbial communities from Sakinaw Lake, British Columbia, Canada - sak_2010_1_5_120m | ecosystem: Environmental > Aquatic > Non-marine Saline and Alkaline > Saline ... | reverse complement strand
GGAAGCGAACCGTCATTTATATTATACCATAAAATTGAAAATAAAAAAAGGAATTTCAATACTTCGTATAGAATAACCTGAATAATGAATCCTATAAAGAAAAATAAAATTAAGAAATCATTGCAACTAACCAAAGAAAGAAGAAATTCGATGACTTGTAAAGTTATCGAATGTAAGGTTATCCTGAATTCGCTTCCCAAAAATACAAAATTTCAACTACATAAACTTTTTCTAGAAAGCAAATGGCTCTACAATGCGATGTTGTCTTCGGACAACATCGCAGAATTTGATACAAAAACCAAATCTGTTTCCGTTAAGATTTTAGAAAAATTTGAACAAAGAGATCTTCAAGAAATTTCTGCACAAATGAAACAGGGATTGAAAACAAGAATTTTTAATTCAATGTCTTCTCTTAAATCATTAAGAAAAAATGGACATAAGATAGGAAAACTCAAATTTAAATCTGAAATCAAATCTATTCCACTCAAACAACATACTCAAACCTTCACCGTCTTGAAATCCTCAAAAAGAATTAAGATACAAGGAATCAAAAAACCATTGAAAGTCAATGGACTAAATCAACTCCCCAAAGAATATGAAATAGCTAATGCTAATTTAGTAAAATGTGGTAAAGATTATTATGTCAAAATATGTATTTACACTCCTAAAGAAAAAGTTGATGTCCCAAATCAATCCATTGGGATTGATTTCGGATGCGAAACCCAGCTAACCCTTTCTACAGGAGAAAAAATAAAATATCAAGTTACAGTAAGTCAAAAACTAAGAAAATTAGATAAAGACTTATCTAGGAAAACGAAAGGTTCTAATAATTACAATAAGTGTAAGGAAAAGAGACAAAGAGAATATAAAAATTTAACTAACAAAAGAAATGAAATAAAAAATCAAATAGTTCATAAGTTAGTTAGTAATTACCAAACCATCTGTTTCCAAGACGAACAACTGTTGTCTTGGAAATCAAATGGACATGGTAAAAAAATTCAGTTCAGTGCTATGGGAGGGATTATTTCGGCTTTACAACGTAAAGCCGTAACACCTATAGTAATAAGTAAATGGTATCCCTCTACTCAATTATGTAGTAGTTGTGGTTTTAAACAAAAGATGAATGAGAGAAAAAGAATATATCTCTGTCCATCTTGCTCTGTGAAGATGGACAGAGATATTAATGCCGCAATTAATATAGAGAATGAGGGGTTAAAGAATAAACAAATACCTATGGAATGTAGGGAATTTAAGCCTGTGGAGATGAGAGCCTCTGGGCAAAATTCATTTATGAATTTTGAACAAGTTCAATCTGTGAATCAGGAAACCCAGACATCTTTAGTGTCTGGGTAGTTCATAGATTTTTAAAGGATTTTTTTAAAAGATTCGATATTCAATTCAGATAGAATTATAGAGGTTTTCTATTTTTTGTTGAAGAGAATCTAAATCTGAGTCATTTAGGATGACTTCTACGTCAGGAATATTATCCCATTTAGAAGCACTATGATGCGGACGAACAACTTGATACATACGAATATTACCATTTACTGCTTCTGCCTTATGAACATCATCTATAACTATGAGATGAGTATGGTTGGAAACAGAAATGAGGGCTAGATTCAACCAATAAGAGGGGGACATGACAAGCCCTTTATATCTCATCTCTGTTATTATGACATTTTCTTCTTTGTCAATCTCGTCATTAGAAAAAAAATGAAGTGCCATCTCTCGAACTTTATCTTTAATGCTGATCTTATAAAATCCTTTTTCGACTAGAAAATTAGCGATAGTAGTCTTTCCAGATCCAGAATCTCCAGTAAGCCCTATAACCATTCTATTCATCTATACACCAAAAGCCTTATCTATGCCTGCAAACGGAACATTAAGGATAATAGGTCCAACCGCCCCAGCTATTTGTCTTGGTTCAATAATTGCATAAATGGGAGTAGTAAATGTTCCGATGGTCAAATCCATAGTCGCATCTGAAGTTAGTGGTGATAAGAAATCAGGACCTTGCTTTTTATAAATATAGAGCGTTCCAGTCACTTCCTGCATACCTATTCTTAAATCAGATGGTAGAAGTTTGTTTGTAACAGCAATGGGACTTGCAGTATGAATTGCTTGAATATTATTATTTATTGAGAAATCAAATCCTTGGAGATTATTTGTGTCAGAAATTCCACCAAGATCTCCAGATAATGACAATTCTACTTTATCCCACGTTACCAATTTTTGTGAAGCCGTTTTTGTCACTACAGTATCGCTATCTACCATGTCCTTTGCCATAATGTCTACTGTAATATTTACGATATCAGCAGCCATAACAGATAATGAAAAATTGTTAACCCTACAATCAGTAAACAGTCGTCCCCCTCCACAGAAATACTTAAAGTCTAAATCAAAATAGTTCCCATATTTAGCATAATCGAATAATGTTTGGAAATTCATCTCAGAACCGACACCTGATCCTGAAAGAACAGGATAAGTAGCCAGAAAAGACATCCCTCCTTGGATAACGATAGGAGATGGTCTCCAATACTTCTTTTGAGTCTGTATAGTTCCCGGTACTTCGCCTTTAGTATCAGGTCCAGCAGATATTGTGTCATTTAAACCTATAACATGATCATAAAAAGTAGCATTTTGCTGTGCGTTAATGTTGAAATCAGTACAGCGAACATCAATAGTACTTCCTAGAAGAGTGGAGATATTCGCAATCCCCATATAACCTGTTTGGACATTACCCATAATAAGAGAATGAAAAGTGGTTAGTCTTTAGCCACCTGTTTTTCAACGGACTCACTGTAACGACATTTTGGGTACTGATTGCATCCAATGAATACGTTACCATCACTTTTATTCTTTCTTTCTACAAGTTCTCCCTTCCTGCCTTTCTTTTCGCATTCTGGGCAGGGGCGACCAAGCTTTTTAACTGTAGCCTTCTGTTTAATAGAGAACTTACCATCTTCGTTTTGCACAAAGATTGTTTTGCATTTTGGATAGCCGTCACATGAGAAAAACTTACCAAAACGCCCGTCTCTCTCTGAGATTTCATTTTCTTTACAAACAGGACATTTAACACCCATACTTTTCTTCTCTATTTGGGGGGCATCCTTTTGGGCATTACCAATATGGTCCATAAGAATAGCATAGAAGCCATTAATGACATCTAGATATTGTTTCTTGCCTTCTGCTACATCAAATAACTCATCTTCAATTTGGACAGTATATCCTATGTCCATGAAGAAGTCTTTGAAGCTTGGAGTAAGATAATCAATGATCTTCATACCGAGAATAGTCGCAACCAACCCTCGCCCTTTGCCCTTACCTTGTTCTTTTTCGACATACCCCTTATCTTGGATAGCTGTGATGATAGTATCTCTAGTTGATGGACGCCCTACTCCCTCTTCGTCAAGCTTCTTCGTAAGGCTACTTTCATTGAAACGAGATGGCGGTTTCGTTGAATGTTTACTTTTCTTGAGATCTTTAAGTTCAAGAGAGTCGCCCTTACAAGCTTCAGGAAGAATTTCTTCTTTTGTTTTAGAAAACGTGTAAACCTTTGACCACCCATCAAACTTAATTGTTTGGCCTCTAGCAATTAGCTTATGACCACTATTAGCTTCAATATTGTAAATAAGTTGATCTACGATCTGAGGCGTCATCTGACACGCTACAAATCGTCTACGAATTAGATCATACATCTTTTTTTCATCATTATCATCAATATCATCGCCCTTATTATTGACATCGGTTGGGCGGATACATTCATGAGCTTCTTGGGCGGCGGCTTTCGACTTCTTCTTGTATACGTTGGCTTTCTTGGGAAGATACTCAGCGGGGCAACCACTCTTGATCATACCTCTAACTTGTTCTATAGCTTCGTCAGAAATGTTAAACGAGTCAGTTCTGATATAAGTAACCAATCCCTGCTCGTAAAGCTTCTGGGCGATGGTCTTTGATTTTTTCAGGCTCCATCCGAAAGCATTAGCACTAGCAGACTGAAGAGTTGGAGTGTCAAACGGTGGGTAGGGAGAATTCGACTTTTCTTTGCGCTCTATATCGGTAATCTTGTATGAAGCTTCCTTTAGGGCTATAAGGTCTTTGTCAGCCAGCTTTTCGTCTTTATATCGGTTATCTGTATGTTTAGTTACGACCCTAGCCCAAAATTTTCCTTTGGCTGCTTTGAGATCGGCCTCTACAAACCAATAATCCTCAGGTATAAATGCATCGATCTCTTTCTGTCTGTCACAAACCAACCTAAGCGCAATAGACTGAACTCTACCAGCAGACGACCCAGAAATCTTAGCCGTATACCATAAGACGGGTGATACCTTATAACCAATGAGACGATCTAAAATCTGCCGAGCCTTCTGAGCGTTAACAAGATTCATATCAATATCTCGCTTGTTCTTTACGGCTTCCAGAACAGCCTTCTTGGTAATTTCATCAAACGCTACTCTGGTGCATTTTGCCTGATCTTTCTTGGGTAGAATGTCGTAAAGATGCCAAGATATCGCTTCGCCTTCTCGGTCAGGGTCAGTGGCAAGAAAGATTTCGTCGGCTTGAGTAGCTAATTCTTTCAGTTCCTTGACATTTTTCTTCTGTCGATCAGGAACTTCAAATGTAGGCGTGAAATCGTTTTTAATGTCAATATTTATGCCTTTTGGTGGAATCTGTCTGATATGTCCCATAGAAGAAGCTAATTTATAATCAGCACCAAGGTATTTCTTAAGTGTTTTGCACTTCTTCGGACTCTCTACAATAAATAACTTCATAATTGTTCCCCTATAATTTTGATAATATTATACAGTATAACATAAAAGGATTATAGAGAATTTTCATAGAAATAAGTAATACAGAATGGAGGTCAATATGCCAAGGACAAAGATGAAAATCAAAGTAGCACCAGATGCTAAGAAGAACATGACGCCCCATACATCTTCTGAAGTCGAAAGAGCACTAACGGAAAGCCAGAATATGTTAGAAATGGTCATCAATAATGTACCTCAACATATTTTCTGGAAGGACACTAATTCAGTTTTTATAGGATGCAATAAGAACTTTGCGAAAGCTGTAGGACTAAATAAGCCAGATGATATCAAAGGAAAAACAGATTTCGACCTATCTAATGCTGACGATGCAAAACATTTTATAGAAACAGATAAGCAAGTCATTAGCCAAAACGAGCCAATAGTCAACCTAATCGAGCGATATAATGGTAATAATGGTGAAGTATGGATCAGTATAAACAAAATACCCCTTCTTAATGAAAAAGGAGTCGTAATAGGACTATTGGGAACATTTGAAGATATCACTGAACGTAAAAAAATGGAATTGAAAATCCATAAAAGCGAGGAAAAGTATAGGAGTCTCATAGAGTTTACCAACACAGCATTTATCATTTTAGATACTAAATTACGAATAATTGAAACCAATGCAACGTTTATGAATCTTGTCGAATTACCTTCAGAAACTTTTATCTTAAACAGTAGTCTTCGTTCATGGGTTGTCGGCAAAGACATCGATAAATTTGACGAGTCTTTCAAACAAGTCTTAAATGGAAAAATTTTGGACGATATGGAAATCAATTTGATCAATGAAAATGGTCCAAATGTTTATGTTGGAATAAGCGCCAATATTATCGAAAATGGAGAAAAACGTATTTTTTGTCTTTTGAGAGATAAGTCATTTAAAAAAGAAGCTATGTCACAACAGTATATCCGAAAACAAAAAAAGAAAGATAAACTCATACAAAAACTAACAGAAATTAGGAATGAGCTTAAAAATAAATAGAGACAGGAAGGGATATTAAAATGGGATTGCCTGGCTTACAAATAAACACGCCAATTTATCAATTCGACTTAACGATAATTCTTTCCGTAATTGTCTTTTGTTTGAGCGCTATGGGGACTATCGTAAAAGTATTTAGCAAAGCTGCCAAACCAGAAGAATTGCCGGGTACAAGCCCTTATTGCCAACAACACAAAAAAGATGTCGAAAAATTACAAAAATTTACTGAAGACCAAACCGATAAGAATCAGGAGCTTAGAGGACTAGCTGCTAAACTTGAGGTTGAAGTTGCCGTATTAAAGAGAGATTGCGAAACGAAAAATAAATCATTAGAAGAAATGAAAGAAAACAATAGATCACTTGCAATAAGACTTGATGACATGATTCGCCAATTGATCGACTACGCCAATAGTTAAAGACAACATTTCTTATACTTTTTACCACTCCCACATGGACAGGGATCATTGCGTCCTACTTTATCAGACTTTCTCTCTATAGACTCATTCTTTAGATTATAATCGATAAAAAGCTTACCATTAAAATGATCTAACTCATGTTGTACCGCTATTGCTATAAGTCCATCATTCCCAGACTCATTAGGATCAGAAGAATAATAAAAACTCCATGTTTCACGCCTTAACTCATTTCCGTCTATAACGTCCGATTCTACAGTGCATTGACGATATCGTTTCGTATTATGAAATTCATTTGGAAAAGACAAACACCCTTCATTAACAAAAATAAACTCATCCTCCGCCTCTATAAGCTTCGGATTGATAAGAATGACTTCTCTACCTTGACAACGAATAACCCCTAAAAGCTTCGCTACGCCTATTTGAATGGCAGATAGACCCACACCGTTATTTGTTTCTTTTAAAGCCATCCTAAGACGTTCTATGAGCTTCTGAGCCTCTGCCGCCGAGGTAACTGGCTCTGATTTCTGCCTAAGTATCGCTAGATCTCTAATAATCTTAACCATTAAACCCACCTAAGTTCTGCAAATTGAGTATATTCTTTTGCTTTAGCCAACAATCCATTTAATTTAGCTGGACTATATGGCTTAATCAACTGACTGTTTTTATCCAACATATTAGGTGTAATACGAAATTGTTGAAGAATCCATCGCTCATCTTGTCTTATAATCCCTCCAATATTGCGAATATCTTTCTTCTTAATGTAAGGGGGATAGAGAGTAGTTCGTAGCTCATAGTCGAAATTGTCTCTAAGTCCCTTCTCTTGAGTCAGAATGGTTTTCGAACGTATCATTTCCGTCATTGGATCGAATGAACTATCTAAGTATTGTGGCGCAACCTCGTAAACTACCTTCAAATCCATAACGACAAAACTAAGATAGGGTATGAGATATTGGATTACACTGTGATTGGTTCCATTAGTAGCCATTCCAACTTTAACGCCCCAAGACCAAATTTCATCAATAAGATTCTTCAATTGAGTTAATTCCGTGCATGTCGGCTCACCCCCGCTAATCAAAACCATTTCCGAACCCAAATCCTTCACCTTATTATGTATCTCATCAATTGAAACTTTAGAAGAAGAATGAGGAAAAATAAGATCCGAATTCATACAATAAGGGCATCGTAAATTGCAACTAGACAGAAAGATAACGGGAACGAAATGATCTTCCCCCGCTTCGCTGCATTCGTTAAAACCACATAATATAGGAAGATTAGACTTCATCGGGATCAAAATCATCAGTGTTTGCAAAGAAACGGGGATCAATTGCTATATCATTCATGTTTAAAAGATCGTCTAATTCGGTATTTTCAATAGGCTGAATCAATCCATTAACATCCAATATAAATTGCTGTCCAGTCATAGCATCGACGCCTATAAAATTAACTTGAGTCATAATAGAGTCACCATCAGTAAATGTTACATCTTCTTCTGGATAAACTCTCCAATTCGTTTGAGCCGTAGTAGTTCCTGTAAATCTTTGACGTCTTGTAGGAGTTAGCCACGCCCCGAATCTGTCTCTCTCTGATTTCGACTTAAAGATTGATGCGCCACTCCTGAAAATAGATACCAAATATTCTTGTGCCTTTGGCGAATTCTTAAGCGCCTTATGAACTAATTCCCTATGGCAGTTCGACTTTCCAGAAGTGTTTTCCCAACAACAAAGAAAATAAATCTTATTGGGATTTAGATTTTGCATCCAATTTCTTATATCCTCTTTCCTCTTCTTAAGAATAGCGACATAATCCTTACAATAAGCTGTCCAATCCTTTTCAGCATGATATCTATTAAGGAGATCCCAAGTAGGGCAGAATTCATCTATGCGTCCCTTGAATGCCGCCGAAACATATGGCAGCTTCTCAAAAGGTGGGTGTTGAAGTGCGATAGAATAGACTTCAAAATTACTTGGCTTCTTCTTCTCATTCATCAAGAAGTTAATTTTGCAGTATTCGCCATTAGATAACTTAATAAAAACGAAACGCTGTTCGAGAAGTATGTTGGCGTCCCAGAAATTAGTAAGGAATACAATAGCCTTTTTAGGGCTTACGTTTTGAGGCTTCTTTGATGGCATCGATTATCTCTTTTTCGGTGTAGTTGTCGCCTTGAAAGACTTTTTGACCTATGACGAATCCCGGCAAGTCGCTAATACCATTTGTAACAGCGATACCAAGAGCAGCCTTACTAGTATAATTGAATTTAGCTATTTCGCAAGATATTTTTGAACATTTATTGATGGCTGATTCTATCATTGCAATAGCTTCATCGCAATCTTTACAGTCGGGAGCAGAAATATAGAAGATTCGAACTTGCATTAGTACCTCAAGACAATCCTCTCATCTATTTTCCCATCTATATCGGGATCAAACACCATTGAAATTGTCTTGCCCACCAACATTTCAGCGGTTTTTCTCAATGACTCTACGATTTCTTTCTCTGTCCGATCCCCATAAGAAAAACAAGACCTATTAATTTGATGACTAAGCCTACCCTCTTCGCATTCGCCTAGAATAACTATTGATTCGGCTTCCTCAACATACGTGGCATTAATGACCTTAATTCTTCGCTGGACTGGGGTTGTCATCAACTTCCTCCACAAGTTTTAAATCCTCAAATGTTGGCATCGCAATCGAGAACTTTTCTTCTATTTGTTTCTTTATCTGAATAATTAGGTCTTCTATCGATTCTCGCTTTGCCGCTAACATAAATGAAGTTAAACGCGAAAGCCAATCTTCTCCCAAAAATGTAAACAATAACCAGTCATGGAACGTTCGGTAATTCTCTTTCTGTTCTATTTGAGTATCAGAGAAATTACCAATTGTCGAATCAATATAACTTAACTCGTCATATAGAAAGTCAATAAGCTTTGATGTCAACTCGACACTATCATCAACTCGCTTTACATTTGGGCATTGTACATTAAGAGGCAATTCGTCTCTAGTCAAAAGACCCTCATAGGCCTTCTCGAATTTATCTACTCGCCCATTATATTCATCCTCGGGCCATAAACCATACATGCGACAAGAAAGAGGGCGACATTCATAATACTTGCATTCCCCATCTACGGTCAATAACATACAAGGCTTTACGAGAGTTTCCTTGCCCCACTTCTCGAATTCATTACGAAAGAAATATTCGATACTCTTACAAATAAGTTCAATCTTACCTTCCTTAGATTCATTAGACCAAACTTCTTTAAGTAGCTGAACAAATTCACAATAATTCAACTGGGGCATGGCAACCTTACAGCAGTCACAAAGCCCCTGACAAGTCGTATCTAAATTGACCTGACTGTAATATACATTATGCAAACGTTCCCTTAAAGTTATCTTTCGAACCTTAGACTTGAAAGGGATAATATTGTTCTTCTTTTGCTTTTTGCTTTTCTTCTTACTCATAATACACCTATTATACAAATTTAATCCATTTTTTGATTTGATATTATGTAATTTCCTTAACTCGACTCATCCCATTATCACCGGGAGCTTTCTCAATTAGAATGTGATGATCTAGCCTCTCATTGATTTCTGCATCATGAGATATCACCAATACCCTACTGAATTTATTCTTAAGCTTATCAAGAAGTCTGAATACAGCCTTAATCCTGTCATCATCAAGAGAACCAAAGATCTCATCCAAACATATGATTTCAGGCTTGCTCGCGCTCCTAGAGAATGACAATAACGCTAATCCAATCGCAACAGCCAATCTTGATAGCTCTTTCTCACCTCCGCTAAGCATACTGAATACTTCGCCAGAGTTACCTCGAATCTCTAAATCAACCTTAGACTTATCATTAATGAAAAGTTTGATAGCCATTTCTCCACCGCTCAATGTGTCTAAGAAGTCTTTAACAAAAACATTTAGGAGAGGTAGGTATTTCTTGACAATACGAGTCTGAATGCCCTCAAGTCCGTATACGTCATCAAGAACTAGCAATCTATTGAGAATCTTAATTTCTTCTGTCGCCTTAGACTCAAGTGATACTACTTTCTTTTGATCAGAGAGCAGATTCTCGACATCTTTTTTGAGTGAACCTATCTTTGAATTACATTCTGCTTTGCCCTTGGACACCTGCTCATTCTGATCCCTGAGTGTTTTAATTTCTGTTAGCATAGGGGACGCATCATTACTGACCTTGATGCGTTCTGCGACAATCTTGGCAACTTCCTCAGAGATCTTCTTTATCTCATCATCATATTGTTTATTGATGGAGATAATTTTCTCTTGGTATCCCTTCTGCTGCCCTTCCATATTCGCAACATCAATTCGAATCTCTTTTAGCAATGTCACCGCTTCTTCGCTCTGCTTTTTGAAATCCTCAATGCGCTTCTTTTTATTCTCAAACGCCTGAATCTCCGTATTGATAACGCCTTCTTTAATTAGCCATGCATTGATCTGATCGAGCTTGCTTGCCCCATTAGCTATCTTATCTGTTAGCTCTTTTACTAAAACTTCAACTTTCTGAACCGCAGCTATAGCTTTGACGTGATCCGCATCGAGAATCGTTAGGATTGACTCAATATGCTCTCTGGTTACTTTACTTTTACAAGTTTCACAAATAAAAGCCCCATCAACTGCTTCCTTCAATTGCGCCCTAAGAGGTTTCATCTCTTCTTCTAAGCGTTCCATGTTAGCCCGAAGCTTAGTAACTGAAATAACATTCTCTTCTCGTTCTTTCTTGATTACTTCCATACGCTCACAGAACTGGGACTTCATCGCCTTGGCTTTCTCGACCTTTGCTAAGTCTTGCTTGCGGCTGTCCATATCAAAACTATCAATGTCGTTTTTGAAGTCGATAACCGCTTGCTTAAGTTCTGCTGTCTTTGCTTCGCCCTTCTTTATCCTCTCCTGCTGACTAATGACCTTGGTCTTCATCTCGGTTTCTAATTTGCGCCATTCTGCAACTTGAGAACCCTTTTGATGCTCCTTCTGTTCGAGATCATTTTTCAGACTAACTTCCTGCTGCATAAGCTCATTAGATCGTTTAAGGATATCAGAATTCTCAAGCTCACCAATCTTCTTAGAATTCTCGTTCGATTTCTGAGTTGCAATAATTATTTGCTGCTCAAGGATTTTGATTTGACCTTCTATATCATCTTTAGACTGTCTACCTTCTAGACTCTGTTTGATAATGTCAATCTGAGCACGTATTTTGTCAACGTCTTTGCTTTTTTCATTCTTCCTATTACGGACAACTTCTAGGCATCCCGCAACTACGTTTTCTAAATGGAGCAACCTGACTATCATCTCTTTTCGGGTCTTATCAGTGCCAGTGAGGAATTGTCCAGCATCATTCTGCCCGAACATAACGCTGTTGACGAAAACCTCATAATCCATATTAATTGCTTCGAGAATAGCTTCATTTGTATTAGTAGTCCGATGGCTTGCTTCGCTTTCTTTCTCTTCGGCATTGATACATTCAAACTCAATATCGGGAGAATGATTTTTATGAGATTTATTAAATTTACGAATGCGTTTTAAACGATATATTCGCCCCTGCTCTTCAAAAATAAGTTCAACAAAACATTCAGTAATATCTTTGGGAATTACACCATTAATTCTTGTTACAACGGAAATAGATGCTGTAGATGTCTTTTCCGTGTTGACGTTCTTTCTTACGATGTGATCATAAAAGCCATAACAAATTGCTTCCATGACCGTAGATTTGCCAACACCATTAGATCTGTCAAAATTATTACCGAGAACACCTGCTATGCCTGCTAAATTGACCATACAGTTGTCTTGCTTGACATTCTCTATATGACGAACTGGATTCTTAACTACTGAATCATAAATATCATCTATGGTCGCCTCACCAGTTTCAAGTAACTTTCTGTGGGCATCAGTTAAATCAAAAACTATACTGTTGTTCTGCTCCCTGAAACGGAAGAAATTTTGCATTCTGACTGCATAAATCTGCATTACTTAGACTCCATCGTTTGTTTGTAAATTTCAACAGCTAAATCAATCGTAGCCTTTTGCTCAGCCTCATCCGAAATTCTCTCTGTTATGATTTCCTTGACGACTTCAATAACATCAGCCGCCTCTATATGTCCTTTTTCATCAATTTCTCGTTCGAGATCAGATGCCTCTTCTTCTTGTTGATTATCTTTTACTGATTGCTTGTGGAAGATGTGAATCGCATTTAATTCTTTAAGGACTTTACTTTTGAATTCATCCATCCCTGTAGAAAATGGAATTAGCTCTTCACTTGTTCCAATAAACGTTACTTTGACGATAGATCCCTGATATGCAGTTTTGTCAAGAGTTTCAAAGTCTTTCTTGATCTTTTCAAAGTTACCTCTTAATTCTAACATCGGACGACAATTAGGATACTCTATGAATTTACAACATCCCATCTTATCATCTTTCTCAACCTCATCATCGAAAACTACAAAACCTTTACGTTGTTCAATTTCAGTAAAATTATTCTTCTCAATACTACCCGTATACATACCTATACAGGTTTTAGTAGCTAGAAGATGGAAGTTATGAAAATCCCCCAAGAAAACATATTCTGCCCCCAAACGATCCAAATCATTAATAGAAACATCATCAGGATTTTTGTTAATAAAATTCTTTACACTTATTGCGGTTGTAGTCGTATTAGTTTCGTCATCGGAGAGATACTGATTCATAACATCTCCTTGAACTCCGAAATGTCCAAAGAAAAGGGTTTTGAGTCCACTACCTTCTATCTCTGCAACCTTAGTTACAAATCGATCAAACTCTTCTTTAGGCGTAACATTCTTGCGTTCGATATCTAAAGAGTAAGGGAAGAACAGAAATCTATACCCATACTTCTTCGAATCGCATAAAATTGGCTTATCAATAACACTAATACTCTTCAACCCCAATTCTTGAATATCTTTCAGTGCATGATGTCTTCTACATACATCATGATTTCCAATTAGGATATAAACTGGAATATTTTTTTCATTGAGACGCTTAAGCTGTGAACTAAAAAATCCTCGAATCTCATTGGATGGCTCGAAATGATCATA
>Ga0265592_1000967_pt1 | contig 13293 bp, 12 predicted proteins | sample saktaG_7_FD_190141 | JGI IMG/M metagenome (GOLD analysis project Ga0265592, IMG submission 190141) | Saline water microbial communities from Sakinaw Lake, British Columbia, Canada - sak_2010_1_5_120m | ecosystem: Environmental > Aquatic > Non-marine Saline and Alkaline > Saline ... | reverse complement strand
CGTCAGATATAGAAAAAATATTATTGTTCATAGGGTGGATTTTTTTGTTAATATCCATACTTGCGGGCATTACCCAATTGCTTTGTGAAAAGCGATTTTATGATGAGAACGCGAAATATTATAAAACAATAGTCGCGCTATATTCTTTTGCTAAAGATACTAAAGAATCATTGGATAAAGTTGAGGAACAAAAGGCGACAGAAACTGTCAAAGGGTTTAAATATCAGTCATCTGTGGTTCCTTTTGCAATTCAAGTTTTTTGTTTCGTAAGCGGACTCATTTTTATTTTAATAGTTTTTTATAATCTTTTATTTAATTAATTCTATGCCACAAGATTTTTATTCAAAATTAGAAACCATATTGAAACAAGACCCTCGATTCGTAGATCAAGAGGAAGATTTGTTGAAAAATAATGTTATTGATTCAGCTTATAAAGCTGACAAAAAGTTAGTTGAATTACTGCTTTCCCAAAAGGGATTTAAAAGCAAGTTTTTCAGCAAAATAAAAGATGTCTTAGTTTTTAATATCAACGATTTTGTGGTCTATATTCAAGATAAAAACTTCCTGGCTGATTCTTATACCAAATACCGCAATAAAATTGGATTGAATATTGATGGCAAATTTTTAAACGAACGCAAAGAAGTGGCTTTGGTCTGGCCATTTAAAGATTGTGTTTTGGAAGGCGGAATGACTAAAGAAGATGAAAAGAGAAAAGAGATATTTTTTAATGAAATTTTAGCTCAAGATGAAATTGATAAATTACTGACTCCCAAAGTTCTAACCAATTGGAAAAGATATTCCCAGAAGGGCGAGGAAAAAGTTAAAGATTTAAAGCGTGATGATAGCGGCACTATCCGGGAAAATTTAATCATCAAAGGCAATAATCTTTTGGCCCTGCATTCTCTAAAACAGCAATTTCAAAACAAAATCAAGCTTATCTACATTGATCCGCCTTATAACACCGGCAATGACTCGTTTGGATATAACGATAATTTCAATCATTCCACTTGGCTGACTTTTATGAAAAACCGGCTGGAAGTGGCGAGGGAGTTATTGAGGGAGGATGGAGTTATTTTTGTTCACTGCGACAGCAATGAACAAGCATATTTGAAAACCTTGATGGATGAAATTTTTGATCGGGATAATTTTATTGATGTAATTACTGTTGTAAATAATCCAAGAGGACGTGACTATGGTGGAATTGCTAATATGCATGAGTTTATTAATGTGTATTCTAAGACTTCCAATTACACCTTATTTGATTTAACAGATGAAAATAAAGAATTTCCATACAAAGACAAAAAAGGCGGTTTTGAAATTAGAGAGCTAAGAAATAGGAACATAAAATTTAATGATAAGAATCGTCCGAATTTATTTTATGCTTTTTATCTAAATCCAAAAAATAAAGACGAAAACGGATTTTACGAAATATCGCTTAATAAGAAAAAAGGATGGGTGGAAGTTTTGCCCGCGAAATCTCAGGGTATTCAAACAGTTTGGCGTTGGGGTAAAGAAAAATCCGAGAAAAATTTAAATATTAATATTTGTGGTAAGGCCATGAAAGAAAATGGTCGTTATCAGATCGTTGAAAAATATAGAGAAAAAACAAGAATGGCCAGATCGGTCTGGTGGGACAAGGAAGTTAATTCGGAACGAGGAACATTGCATTTAAAGAGTCTATTTAATGGAAAAATATTTAATAATCCAAAACCTGAAGAAACTTTGAAGAGAATAATAGAAATGTCTACTAATGACGAGAGGGATATAATTTTAGATTTTTTTGCTGGTAGTGGAACAAGCGGTGCTACAGCAATGAAAATGAGAAGGCAATTTATTTTATGTGAACAAATGGATTATGTGGCAAAGGTTACGGTTGAACGGCTTAAAAAAGTTATAGGAAAACAAGTTAAAAAGTCCGGCAAATTATTGGAAGAGATTGATTATGATGATGGCGGAATATCCAAAGAAGTAAATTGGAAAGGTGGTGGCGATTTTGTTTATTGTGAGTTGATGAAATACAACGAGTTATTCGTTGATAGGATTAAAAAAGCCAAAGACATAAAAGAGCTTTTAAGGATTTGGGAAGAAATGAAAGCCAAAAGCTTTTTGAACTATAATGTTGATATCAAGAAATTTGACGAGACAATTGATGAATTCAAAAAACTCCCATTTGCCAAACAGCAACGCACTCTTTTTGACCTACTCAACAAAAACCAGCTTTATATAAATTTAAGCGAGATTGAGGATAAGGAATTTAAAGTTGGCGAAGAGGATAAAAAAATGAATATGAAATTTTATGGCTAACAATAGAGATGAAATTAACACAAGTGATGCAAACTCAGAAATGACTGATTATGATTTTTTTAGCAAGAGAATACCCAACAGAACATATGTAAGTAAAAGATTGAAAAATAAAAGAGTAGATGGATCAGAAAGGAGTTTGCGTATAATCTCTAAAGTTGTTGATGGTAAAATTGATATACAGCACGAAAAATTAAGATTGCAAAATGAAGTTATTTTGAGGATAACGGATGGTTGTCGTCAGCAAATAGTAGCGAAATTATACGAAGATACCAAAGGCGTTTTTATTCTGTCGATTCAGAGATATAAAATAAACGGAGTGCCGATGCAAAATCATTTTACTTTTTTAGGGCATGAGATAAAAATTCTGAAAGATTTTTTGGAATCTTTGCCCTTTCTTGATTTTAGTGACCCCAGTAAGGCAAGATACGAAGACGATGAGTTAGTTAAATTAAAATCTGAATTCGCAAAAAATTCAGATTTATTGAGAGAAGCTTTAAAAAATAATGTTACTAAAACTGATATAGTTTCTTTAGGGTATAGAAAAACCCAGTTAAAATTATTTGGTGATTTGCTCGAGAAGCAAGAAGTTTTTTCAGCAAAGAAAGGAGAATGGCAGAAAACAAAAGATGAAGATGTCTGGCAGTATTTTTTTGAGAAAAATCCATGGATTTTTGGATACGGTTTAAATTTTTCCTATAATGAGCCTGTGAATAAAAATAAACTTGAACAAGTAATAAAAGGGTTTGATATAAAAGGAAGGGGTAAAAAAATAGATGCTTTGTTGAAAACAAGAGGAATAGTAAATTCCATTTGCTTAGTAGAAATTAAAAAACCAGAAACATTGTTATTAAAAGATTTAAAAGATCCTTACCGCCCCGAGTGTTGGCAATTATCCGATGAATTAAATGGTGGAATATCTCAATCGCAAAAAAACTCTCAAAGAACAGTTGAAAATATTGGCTCTAAATTAGAAATTAAAAAAGAAGACGGGAGCCCCACTGGGGAGACTATTTTTTCTTATCTTCCAAAATCTTATTTGATTATTGGGAACTTAAAACAGTTTGAAACAGAAAATGGTATAAATGAAGACAAATATTCTTCGTTTGAGCTTTTTAGAAAAAATATAATAAACCCAGAAATTATTACATTTGATGAGTTATTTGAGAGAGCTAAATTTATAGTAGAAGCAAACGAGAGAAATATATAATAATATATGACAAGCGAAATAGAAAAATCTACATACGATCCCACCGAAAGCTTTTATAGATGCCAAGGTAGGCTAGCTGATTTGCCCATTGAATATAAATGCTGGAGAACTTTAAATGAATATCGCACAGAGTGGTATTTTTTGCCTTACTCTTTAAGATATAGGGTAGCCGAACAATGTATGGCTTGTGATTATTTAATGAGTATGGAAATTTGGCTTCAGCCGGGCTTAACAATACAGCAAAGTCAAAAAATAATGTTGATTCAAGGTTTGTCGTCTATTTATGAGGGAGTATTGAGTTATTTGCTGGATAAAGAAATTTCTAAGGAAAAACAATTGAGCTCGTTATTTAAGACGTGTGTTGATAGGGAAAAATATGACTGTGATAACAGAACCTTTGGCCCTACATTAAAAGCTTGTGCGGCGGCTGGACTTATAGATGCATCTTGGTCCTCTTATTTAGGTCAAATTAGAGAGATTAGAAATTGGGTTCATTTATCAAATGAAACAAAAGGACCGCTTTTGTCTTGGGTAAAAGGACAAACTTGTCATGATTTTAGAATTAAATTAGACGGATTTAATAAATTTATAATAAAAAATTATGTCAAAAAGAACTTCTAGACAGCAAACAAAACATGATCGCACTGTAAAAAGAAGTGCGAAGAGTTATCAGAGTAAAGGTTATCGGGTGAGAGCTGATATTACTGGATTTAAACAACCGGGCCTAATTGGCGGTCGAAGACCCGATGTTGTTGCTCAAAAAGGAAAGAAAGTAGTTATTGTTGAAGTCGAGACAAAAGATACAATGGAAAATGTACACGACTTACAGCAAAGAAATATTTTCCGTAAACACGAAAGGATAAATAAAAATGTTAGTTTCAGATTGAAAAAGGCTAAATAATTTATGCCTCAGCAATTTTTATACGAACAATTGGATAGTGCTTCCGGAATGGGTCTTTTAGAAAAAGAGATTTCGGATTTTATGGCGGAAAATTTAAATTCGGCTTTTGAGTTGCGAGAATACCAAAAAGAAGCTTTTGTCAGATTTTTCCATTGTTATACCGGCGACTATGAAAATAAGGAATATCCTTTGCATTTTCTTTTTAATATGGCCACTGGCTCGGGTAAAACTTTGATTATGGCCGGATTGATTTTGTATTTATATAATCAGGGTTATCGCAATTTTCTGTTTTTTGTAAACTCTACTAATATCATTGAAAAAACCAAAGACAATTTTTTGAATAATTTATCCAGCAAATACTTATTTAATGACAAGATTCTTTTTGACAATAAACAGGTTCAAATTAAGCCGGTAGCCAATTTTGATGGGGTGAGTGATCAGGATATTAATATCTGTTTTACTACCATCCAAAAATTGCATACGGATTTATATAACGAAAAAGAAAACTCTCTGACTCTGGAAGATTTTAAGGATAAGAGAATAGTTTTAATCGCTGATGAGGCTCATCATGGCCAAGTCCAAACCAGAAATGGCCAAAAAGAGATGTGGGAAAAGCCAAATTGGGAGAATACGGTTGAAAAGATATTCAAACAAAATACCGGCAATCTACTCTTGGAATTTACAGCCACAATGGACTTTTTGAATAAGAATATCGTTGAAAAATACAAAAACAAAATTATCTATAAATACGAGTTAAAGGAATTTAGAAACGACGGATTTTCCAAAGACGTGGAATTATTGCACACTGATACTAATAAAAAGGAGCGTATTATTCAAGCGATAATATTAAGCCAATACCGGCAGGAAGTGGCTGGCAAGCACGGGCTTAATTTAAAGCCGGTTATTCTCTTTAAAGCCCAAAGAACTATTGCCGATTCGGAAGCCAACAAAAAGTTATTCCACGAAATTATCGATGATTTAAAAGTGGATGATGTTGTCAACATCAGAAAACGAAGCAATGTGCCGGTTTTACAAAAAGCTTTTAACTTTTTTAGAGATAACAAGATAACTGATGCCATTTTGGTTAAAAAATTAAAAGACGGTTTTGCCGAGAATAAAACTTTGAGTGTCAATGAAGAACAGGAAAAAGAAAAATATCAGTTATTATTAAACTCACTTGAAGATAAAGATAATAAAATTCGGGCGATATTTGCCGTGCAGAAGTTAAATGAGGGCTGGGATGTTTTAAATCTGTTTGATATTGTTCGTCTTTACGAAACAAGGGACGGTAAAAATAACCGGCCGGGCAAAACCACAATTTCCGAAGCCCAGCTTATTGGCCGGGGTGCGCGATATTATCCGTTTAAGTTAAATGATGTTGATGATAAGTTTAAACGAAAATACGATAAAAATTTAAACGATGAGTTAAGAATACTTGAAGAATTGCATTATCATAGCCATAACGAATCAAGATATATTTCGGAAATAAAAACGGCTTTGATTGAAGAAGGAATGATGGATGAGGATGAGGTGGAAGTTGAATTGAAGTTAAAAGAAGAATTTAAAAAATCCAGCTTTTTCAAATCAGGACTGGTTTATGCCAATGAAAAGAAAAAGAGAAGTTTTGAAAAAGTTAAAGAGCTGGCCGATCTTGGTATAAGCAAGAAAAACATTGTTTTTAATGTTTTGTCTGGCACCGGTGTTGAGACGCAGGTGTTTGAGGGCAAGGACAGCGGCCGGGAAGTTAAAAAAGACAAAAAAGACATTAGTCTTAAAACTATTGAACCGCATATTATAAAAAATGCTTTAGCCAGAAACGATTTTTACGCTTTTAATTCTTTAAAGCATTATTTTCCGGAGATTGAGTCGATTAATGATTTTATAGGCAGGACTAATTATCTAGCCGGGTTATCCATCACTTTTGAGGGCAGTAAGGATGAAATTGGTAATCTAAATAACGAAAATAAATTTTTAGCAGTTTTGTCGTTACTTAGTAAGATTGAGGCAGAGATTAAGAGCAATTTAACCGAATATGAGGGAACGGAAGAATTTATTCCAGCTTTAATTAATAAAAAAATAGGCGATAAAAAGATTAAGATTAAAAAAGATAGTGAACGAGCCGATGGGCAGGCGGAGTTTTTGGAAGATAAAGACTGGTATGTGTTTAACGCCAATTACGGGACAAGAGAAGAAAAAGCTTTTGTGGAATTAATTGACAGACAAATTAATGAACTAAGGCAGAATTTCAAAAGGATCTATTTAGTCAGAAATGAAAGGCAGTTAAAGATCTATAATTTTAAAGACGGGCAAGCCTTTGAGCCGGATTATCTCTTGTTTTTAGTTGACAAGGCCGGCAAAGGAATTACTTATCAGCTTTTCTTAGAGCCCAAAGGACCGCAGTTAGCCGGAAGCGAAAAATGGAAAGCCGACTTTTTGGAAGAGATAAAAGAAAAATTTAAGGATAAAGTTTTGGAATTTTCCAAGTCGCAAAAATATAAAATAATCGGCTTGCCATTCTATAACCAAGAAACGGAGAATGAGTTTAAAGAAAAACTATTCGCAAGTCTAAATTAAAACCATGAGTCAAGATTCAAAAATTATAACTACAGATGAAATTCGTGATGTTTATAAGAAACATTGCGAAAAAGAAAAGATAAAATTTAGTGAAAAAGATTTCAGTGAATTTTTAAAGTTTCTGGAAATAGATTTTTACGATTGGACAAAAGAAAATTTAAGGCAATATTTATTATCTCGTCTATAAAGTATTATGAATGAAAATTTATTAAAAAGAATATGGAAGTTCATTTTTAGTAGACTCGAAAAGAGAGATGTCCCATCTGAGGAAAAATCTATAGAAATCCTTCCAGAACTTACTATCCAAAAGATGTATGTAAATTCTGAAATCGGCTTAAGAGTCCGTTCAACGCCAGAAATAAAAGCAGATAACATTCTTGAGGTTTTAGGCCATGGTCAAGAGGTTACTAAAATTGAAGAACAAGATAAATGGTTTAAGATTCAATACAATTTTGGTAAAAAGGGTTGGGTTAGTTCGGTGTATTTGACAGAAAATAAACCAGTTGATAATTCTCAAGTTCCCCCGAAAGAGGATATTCAGGACGCGCTCCCTAAATTTAAGATAGGAGTCGCCAATCTTGCTCATGGCGATAACACCATAAAACTTCGTAAAATTATTAACTATGAATTTGGTTTAGATTTTGACAACGATGAATTACAATGCACTGAGTATACTCAATATAGGATTCAACAGATGGGAATTAAGATTCAGTGGCCAACAAAGAGGGGTCGTAACGGAGGAAATTGGGCGAACATATTTAAGAAATACGGACTTTACAAAATTTTAGATAGTCCTAAAGCTGGTTGCGCTATGTGTTTTACGACCGGGTTTAGGACACCAGCCATGAATGCGACAGGCCACGTGGCGTTTGTTGAACAAGTATTTGATGACGAGTCTGTAAAAATTACAGAGGCAAACTGGCCACCGCCTGGTAAATATAATGAGCGTAGAGTGCCAAAAGCAGAATGGCAAGATAAACATAAATGCCGCTTTGTGGATTTTTCTTGAGAGATAAATTCTCAAAATATTTATTATGAGCAAATCAACTATCCAAAAAATAAATAAGGTTCCTTTAAGGGAAATTTGGAATAAAGAAGATAAGGATTTTACAAAATGGCTAGAAGAAAATATTGATTATCTAAACGAGGTAATCGGTTTTGATATAACGGTTTTATCTCGTGAAGAAAAGGTCGGTCCATTTAAAGTTGATTTATACGGAGAGGATAATTTTGGCAATAAGGTTATTATTGAGAATCAATTAGAGAAAACAGACCATGGCCATCTTGGTCAGATTATTACTTATCTAGTTAATCTTGAAGCTAATACCGCTATCTGGATAACAAAAGAACCAACCGAGGAGCATATAAAGGTGATTGATTGGCTTAATGAGATTACTCCAGACGATATGTCATTTTATTTAATAAAATTAGAAGCGATCAAAATCGGAGACCATTCAGCAGCCGCACCGCTCTTCACCGTAATTAAAAGGCCAACAACAGAAAAAAAACAAATCGGTTCAGAGAGAAAGGAATATGCCCAAAGGCATGTTTTTAGAGAAAAATTCTGGAATCAGTTTTTACTGGAGGTTAATAAGAAAAATTCATTATTTAAAAATATTAGTCCGAGTACGGATAGTTGGATTGGAATAGGGGTAGGGAAGGGTGGTATTAATTTGAATTTAGTAGTTTCTAAAAAGTATGCCAGGCCAGAGATTTATATTAACCGGGGCGATAAAGAAACAAATAAAGAGATATTTGATTATTTCTATAAATTAAAAGCTAAGATAGAAAAAGATTTTGGCAATAAATTGGTTTGGGAGAAAATGGAGGATAATGTTACCTCGCGGATAAAATATCAATTAGATGACGTTAATATCTTTGATGAAGAAGATTGGCCCAAAATGATTGAATTCTTGATTGATAGTTCAGCCAGAATGTATAAGGCATTCAAAGAGCCAATTAAGAAGTTGAAGATTTAGGATTCTTGATACTGATTATTAAAAAAATGGACAACAAAGAAACAAAAGAAGAAGTTTTTAAAATTCCAATTGAGGAGTTATTTCCAAAGTTTAAAGAACATTTGGAAATAAAAGACAATAGTCGGATTTTATTCTCTGGAAGATTTGGAATTGGCAAAACATATTTCCTGAATGATTTTTTTAAAAATTATCAGGATGGATATGAAGTTTTTCATTTCTTTCCTGTTAATTATCAAATAAGCGCCAATGAAGATATTCTGGAATTTCTTAAATACGATATTTTAGTTGAGCTTAACAAAAAGAATAAAGATATTTTCCAGAAAAACGATTATAGCAGCTTAATTGATTTACAGCGTTTGCTTTTTATTTGGGGCAAAAATAACTTTAATGAGATATTTAAGACAGGGCTTTCGTTTATCCCGAGGTTAGGTCGTCCCCTAAAGGAGGTTGCGGGATTGGTGGAAAACTTCTGGTCATTCAAGAATGAAATTGAGGCTGGAGAGAAAGGATTTGTCAAAGATTTTTTGGAGAAAACAAAAAAGAAAAATATCACAGAAACTGATTATTTAAGTGAATTACTAAGAAAAAAGATTCAGACACAAAAAGGTAATAAACAAAGTGTTTTAATTTTAGATGATTTGGAAAGAATTGATCCAGAGCATATTTTTAGAATTTTAAATGTTTTTTCAGCTCATCTCGGATTGCAAAATGAGGAATTACCAAATAAATTTAGCTTTGACAAAGTCATCCTTGTTGCTGATGTACAAAACCTAAAGAGTATTTTTCATTGTAAGTATGGAGAACAAACTGATTTCAATGGATATTTTGATAAATTTTTTAGTGAGGAAATTTTTGAATTTAAAAATGAAGAAATTATCGCAAAGTATGTAGATGAGATTATTTCTCGTTTTCAAGCGGAGAACAAATTGAGCCAGTCATTAAAAAATAAGAGTTATTTTCTTCAAATAATTTTAAAAGATATTTTATTAAAATCTTTGAAATTGGACGGAAAAGAGAAATTAAATCTGAGGCAGTTATTAAAAGGTATAAAATTTCAGTTACCGGCTCTTAAGGGGGGAAGTTATAAAGAGGGGTTTATGCATACAAGAGATCAGGGTATGCCTCAGATTATAAATATTGGTATTAAAACCCTTATTTCAATTTTTGGCGGTATTGATATTGATTTCATCTCTGTTTTGAGAAAAATTAGAGACAATGTTAGTGACAAAGAAGATACTTCTGGGCATTTAGGACATTATAGGACACTTTCTTATTATCTCTTGAAGTCAGTTTCTCCTTTTGAAGAAACTGGAGATAATTTAAGTCATGGATGGAGAGAATATTCAATAAAAATAGCTAATAAGGAAATAAAAAGTGTCGATAGGAGAATTACTAAAAGAGGGTTAAATACGACCACATCCACACGGGCAGATGTGTCAGGATTATTTTTCGATTTATTGATTGAATATGTGTTGAGGGAATTTTATAACAAACAAGTTGAGTTAATTTGATTTAAACAAAGATGTAAACTAAATCTCAATTTCGTATACATTCTAATGTTGAATGTAAACTAATTTAAAACTTTTTAGAAATAAATTTATGATCAAAAAAGGACAAAAAAATATAAAAAAGAAACCCCGGGAATTTCTAGAAAAGGAACGGCCAATGATGGGGAAGTATTATGATATTTTAGAATCAAATCACAATACAGAAGATATCCGCGTGCTTATTGAACGCGACCCAGATTTCTATGATTCATATTTGTATGTAGCCAATGACTTGCGTAAGTCGGGACGTGAGTCAGAAGCGCGACAATTGGAAGACGAAGCATTTAAGTGCGCCTGTGCCCGCATTGAAGACAAACAAGGCAATTGGCCTGATAGGATGCCGTGGGGCTGGCTTGAAAATAGGCATATTATTCGCGTTCTTGGAATTGGCGCGGATAATTTTTGGAAAGATGACAAAACAGATGAGGCGCTTGATATTTACCGCAAACTGTTCCGTTCAAATCTTAATGATAACATTGGTGCTCGATACGCGATTATCGTGCTTCGTATGGGGCTTAGCTACGACGAGTATATGAAGCAGGTTTGGCCCCAGTCGTCTGTGCCTGCAGAATATATTAATAAATGGTTTAAGAAAAACGCGCCAAAATTCCCAGAAGAATTAAAAGAATGGAAGCAATATTGCAAAGATGAGCTTGGCTTAAGTGAAAAAGATTTAAGTTAAACCTATGAACTACAAACGTCTTATTATTTCTCTGGCTTTGCCGCAATTGGCTGGGTTGGTTGGTTCAGTTTTTACTACCTCGGCTATACCTAATTGGTATGCTGCCTTGGAGAAGCCAAGTTTTAGTCCGCCCAATTGGATATTTGGCCCGGCTTGGATTTTACTCTATATCTTAATGGGTATTAGTGTTTATCTTATTTGGCAGAGAGTTAATGAAAATAAAACAGCCAGAGGCGCGCTATGGCTGTTTTGGATTCATTTGTTTTTTAACGCTATTTGGTCAATTATATTTTTTGGCTTGCACAACCCTGGCTTGGCTTTTACAGATATTATCATCATCTGGCTTTTGATAGTCGTCTTAATGATAAAATTCTGGCCGATAAATAAATGGTCAACTTATCTCTTAATCCCTTATCTGTTTTGGGTTAGCTTTGCCAGCGTGCTCAATTACTTTATTTGGTATTTAAATTGATTGAGATTCCGAATATAAGGTATTAAATTATGAGAGCAGTTGGGATAATAATTAAAAATAAGAAAATTCTATTAATCCATCGTATTAAAGATGGTAAAGAATATTATGTTTTTCCTGGAGGGGCTATTGAAAAAGGCGAATCACCAGAAGAGGCAGTTATTAGAGAAATCAAAGAGGAGCTAAGTATAAATGAGATAATTATAGATAGATTCCTGTTTCAGATAACAAATCGAGGCAACGAGGAGTTTTATTATTTAATCAAGAGTTTCTTTGGTCAGCCGAAATTAGGCGGCGAAGAAAAACAAAGAATGAATCAAAATAATCAATATTATCCTGTTTGGATGGATTTGGATAAGATTCAATCACTGGATAATTTATATCCCAGAGAAGCTAAATTAAGAATAATAGAGGAAGTAAAATAATATTGTAATTTTCTATGCAACTCTTGACAATATTCACAAATAAGCATATTTTAATATTAAAGGGAAGTTTTGGATTGACCAAGCTTCATTAGTACCTTTAAAGGATAAAATAATGAAAGAAAATCCAGACGAGAGGAGGTGAGAGAAATGGAAGATGCCGTAGCTGTGGCCGAACAGGTTGAGGTGATGGGGACGCTCATCGATCATCCGATAGTGCAGTTTTACGAGCAGGAAGTAGCGCATGAAATCAAAATGTGTCCTTGTGACGATTGTGATCCATGCGATTACGAAGCTCGATAGGACTCGAATTTGTCTTAAGATATCTTAAGAGTAGGGGCAAAAGAGCAAAGAGCTTTGCCCCTATTTATTTTGACGGGAGGGAGGTGAAGAAATGGAAGGTCTATTGGTAAAATTATTGATTACCCCGGTTGATTTTGATTGTAATATGAATTGCGGTTACTGCTATAATGGGTCGGCCAGAACATTATGCGAAACGCCGAACCAGATTATATCTGAAGATACTATTCACAGAATCTTTGACCAGATTGTGCCTTTTTTGAAAGGCGATCAATTGGTTGTAATCTGGCATGGCGGTGAACCTCTGTTGGCTGGTCAGGATTTTTACAGAGAGGCTTTAAAGGTTCAGAAACAGGCAGTTAACGGGCGCTATCAGGTTACCAATTGCATACAGACAAATGGCACGCTCGTTGATGAGAGCTGGGCTGATTTGCTTGCAGAACTCAAAATTGGTCCTTCCGTCAGCGTTGATGGTCCTGCTTATTTGCATAATAGTATTCGTACTTTCATTGATGGTGGACCAACTTATGATTTAGTAATGCGCGGCTACCGATTATTCCAAGCGAGAGATATCAATACAGGCATGCTTATGGTTATATCCCAGAATAATGTGCGGCATCCTGAAGAAGTTTGGAATTGGGTTGTGGAACAACAGATTCCTCATTTTGATTTTTTACCTTGTATTGAACCCGAACTCTGGCGACAAGGAAAACAAGTATATGGGTTGTCAAGTGAAGAAGTTACAAGGTTTTTCATCCGTTTTTTCGATCTGTGGTTTGACCATGGTGACCCGAAAATCAAAATTAGAACATTCAGAGATGTAATCAAGGGATTAATAGGTGGTCGGGTGAATATCTGTTCATGGAAAGCAGGCTGTCTCCAGCATATTAGCTTTGATGCTTCTGGCA
>Ga0265592_1000959_pt1 | contig 13377 bp, 15 predicted proteins | sample saktaG_7_FD_190141 | JGI IMG/M metagenome (GOLD analysis project Ga0265592, IMG submission 190141) | Saline water microbial communities from Sakinaw Lake, British Columbia, Canada - sak_2010_1_5_120m | ecosystem: Environmental > Aquatic > Non-marine Saline and Alkaline > Saline ... | reverse complement strand
GGCCTCCTCTGGGGATAGGCCCTCCTCGTCGGAGTTCAGCTTTTCCAGGGTCTCGGTGGCGGTCAGGGTGTGCCAGGGGTCGGTCATGGGATCATCTCGATTTAACTCAATAGAAAAAAGAAAATATAAAATTGCGGGATCTGAGGTGGAAAGCTCCTCCTCATCTCCTCCTGAAGGCGTAAACTGCCGCCAGAATCCCGCCAATGGAGATAACTGCCTCGAATCCAGGGGTTTTGCTGCTCTCCTCCGCGGCAGGCACCTCTGCGCCCAATGGAGCAGTCTCGGGCTCAACGACCGGAGCGGTTCTGGCGCTTGGTTTCTCGGGCGGCATCCCACAGGTTATTCGGATCTCCCCTTCGGGAAGCTCCATCGATCTCGGCCCTTTGCTTGATCCCACCAGCCAGTTGTACTCTATCTTGGAGTTTGGCGTCGTCTCATCGATTCTGTAGATCTCCTTCTTCCTGCTGTCGCCGTTGACTTCAGCAGGAATGCTGATCATCAGAGACGGGTGGATGGTTAGGGTCTCGCTCTTGCCACCTTTCATCTCGCCTAGGCTCCAGACGAGGGTTGTGCTGCTGTCGGAGTTGGTGGGCTCGTTAAACTTCCTTATAGCGCCCTTGGTCACGTCGACGTCAGCCCTCACGTCTCCCACCACCAGGTACGGGTAGAGCGTATCGGTCACGATGACGTTCTCTGCGACTGGCAGGTTGAGGAGATCTTCTTTAATATCTTTTACCACGCCAGCTATACCAGATATATCGTCAATTGAATAAAACTTTCCTCCTGTGTCTTTGCAGGCATTAGTCAAGTAACTATATTGCATCGGTGTTTTATCCTCGTCTATCTCCAGACCTACTGTATACACGATGTATCCTTTATTTCCATCTCTGGCACGAGCTATTTGAGTTCCCCAATCTGTTCCAGGCGAGAACTCACTTTCACCGGTTACGAACACTATGATATTTCGGGTGACATACGAGTCCGTTTTTGGTTGTTGTTGATCCAATACGTCGATCGCAGGTCTAAGTCCATCCGCATAAACGGTGTGGTCCATCTCATCTGTGGAGTCCAAATCGTCTAAGGCATCAAGTATCCACACGTCGTTCCCATTGATGACAGGGGTAAGCGGAGTCACAAAGTCCGGATCTCCTTCATCCCAGCTGACGATGGAGACATTAACACCATTAAAATCCCGCATCAAGCTCTCTACTGCTTGTACCATTCCGTCTTCTAAATATATGTGTTCTTTATCTGACTTCACATATATCATGCTGGGTGAGGTATCGAGGGCGAAGACGGCGTTTATGTAATAGGGTTCACCGGGCATTTGGACTGTCAAATTTATGTCAGGGCAAGTTCCCTGGGCGTTTGGAATGATATCCTTGATGACGGTCACTCTGGTAGCGGGATCTTCTACGCTGTTACCGAATCCCTTTCCGGTGAGGGCAAAGGTTCCGGGTTCAGAGACTACGACTTCGCTTCCAAGGATCTCCTGGTTTCCTGAAGTTCCATCGTATCGGCTATAATCAACCTTCGAGTAGGGCACGGCTCCGAGGGTGTAGGCCCCGCCGCTCTTGAAGCTCACGTCAAAGGAGGTCTTCCAGGTCTCTCCTATCGAGATGGTGCCGACATTCCATGTGAGGACTTTGGCATTGCCCTCCTCTGTCTCGCTGGGCTTTGTCCTGTAGTTGTCGATGATGGTGTTCTTTGGCACTGCATATCCGACCACCACATCCCTTCCGGCGATTTCCGTAACCGCCTTGCTGATCTCCTCATAGAAGCTCTTCAAAGAGCTGCTGTCCGGGGCGTCGTAATACTTTCCGCCAGTCGTCGTGGCAATATCCTTAAGGTTAGACTCCACGGCCGTTCCGTTGACGTTGAGGCCGATCGTGTAGATGACGATTTCCATCTTTTTGGCACGGTCTGCAGGCGATCCGGAAACTCCGCTCGGCGTGTAATTCCCGTTCCCGTCAGAGAGGAAGACTATCGTCTTCAACGCGCCGCCGCCATTGCTCATGATATCGATTGCGGAATTCAGACCTGCGTCCAGGTTAGTGCCGCCGTCGGAATCGACATCGTAGATACCGGCGGCTACCTCTTCGAAGTTGCTCTTCGGTGAAATCTGAACGTCGACATTGTCGTCCCAGCTCACCAAGCCGATTTTGTCATCGCCTGGATTCATGGTATTCACGAAGCTCTCGGCAGCCGCGAGACGATCTCCATTTGGATCATTCTCTGACATGCTGCCCGAGCTGTCGATGGCGAGAACGGCCTCGATGGGAAGAGCTACGGGATCTCCGCTGCCCGTCAGAGTAATGGTAACGGTTCCCTTGCTAGGGCTTTGTTCAGAATCCTGGGACCAGAATTTATCAGGATTTATATCGGCGGTCGCTGTTATATATGGATCTGCAGCCGATGCTGCTGATACACTGAGGCAAAATATCAGTGCGATTTTTATTAACAAATTTTTGACGTTCATAGCCTCCCTCCCTTGGGGCAAATATTCACACGATCGATATGGATGGTTCCAATTACTGATAGATATACTTTTTTTCTCCAGTTGAGACTATTATATATGTATTATATTATATACTTTTTTAGTTCATATTTTGTATTAGCCGCCGTTTTCAAGACTGAAAGTTAAATCAGATATTCTGCCCATCCGTCATACTCTCCACCACTTTCACAGATCGTGCATCACCTCTAGATCGTGTATATGCACCTTCGCCCCCTCCCCGACGCGTACATCCCGACAGTCCCACCTCCTTGCGCCCTCCGGGAAAAAGGGGCGCTCGAATTTCACCGCCGTCGCCCAGATGGACCTCTGCCGAGCGGAGGCATCGGACAAACTCGCCCACCTTTTCGGCGCCACACGCCCTCCCGCGCCCAGGGCCGCCAGGGAACGCCATCTGCTCTACCCCATCCCTTCTGCCATCGCCTCGAAGGATTGAGAGGATCGTTTGCACCTGCCACAAATTATATCTGCTTTACAACCTTTACAATATCATCATGATTGCAACAAAGCGCCTAGCTGTAACCGAGCCCGTATGGGCTGAGCTCTCAGATCTCAAGAGGCCGGGAGAGACCTTCAGCCAGCTCCTCGCAGAAATGATAGAACGCGAGAAGAAGGCTCGTCTTGTCGTGCATCTGAAGAAGATCGCCGATGAAGGTGATTTTGTGGAGCTGCCCCCTTGAGCCGCAAGGTGGTGATCGATAGAAAGGCTCTGAAATATCTATCGGAGCTTCCGGAGAAGAGCCAGCGACTCATTAAGGAGAAGTGCCATACCCTTTCAGAGGACCCATACCCTGGCCAGGGAGCTGACAAGGAGCTGCTGCATCTGGATTACAAGCTCTATCGGTTACATATCGGCAGATCGTTCACCGTTTTTTATCAAATTTGCGAGAAGGACAAGCTCGTCAAGATCCTGGAGATAACGACCATCGACAAGGCGCACAAGCTCTACAAACGTTTCGAGGAGTGAGCCGACATGGGTGGGTAAGGGATTCCTACGTCATTCTTTTGCCGCCAGGAACCGCCATCGTCTTCCTGGCGCGGGTTCCCGAATCACCAGATCCGCATCCTCCATAGCGACCCAGCGCCAGGAGGTGGACAAGGCGCCCGAATCTCGCCACCGCCCAGCAGGGCCCCAGCCGAGCGGGGCAGCGTCCCGCCTTCGGCGCCGCCCGCCCTCCCGCGCCCGAGGCCTTCGCTATTCCTCCACCGCCTCAAAAGATTGAGAGGTTATTTGTATCACCGCTATCTAAAGGATGATACATGGGCATCCCAGAACGCTGGAAAGGACACAGGCCCCTTCCTTCGGGCATAACTGGCTCCCTCGAAAAGCTGACGCCCATCTTCGAGCGAGAGGGCGTCCTCCTCGCCTACATCTTCGGCTCTCTGGCGAAGGCCGACGAGGTCGGGGCGAGAGAGCCTCATGACATAGATCTGGCTCTGCTCACGAAAGACGAGCCCGCCTGGAAGCTCTGGGATGAGATCGCCGAGGCCCTGGGAACCGAGCGGCTGGACCTGGTGGACCTCAGAAGAGCATCGCCGGCATTGCTCTTCGAGATAATCCGGTCCGGAACTCTGCTCTACTCATCTGACGAAGCGACCAAGGAACGCTTCGTCCTGGACGTCTTGCACCTCTACCGAGATACTGCACCATTACGCCATCGGCAGAGGGCGGCTTTGAAGAGGAGGATGGACCGGTGGTCAGAAGAGAGTCGATAGAGGAACGGCTAAAAGAGCTGGACGAGATAATCCAGGAGCTTTTCGGGGCCGCGGGATCGCCTCGCCCGCCTTCGGTGCCGTGCGCCCGCCCGCGCCAAAACCTGCCAGGGATTGCCACAATCTTCTTGATGTAGGTTGATAAAGCGAGCTTCCCTCGGCATTTTTGTGCTTGCCGTTACATCGATCTCCAGCAGGTTAATAAGCAGACCCAGATATAATATCAGGGAATAATTGGGATTGATACCAATGCGGCAGGTGATTATCTACCCCGGCGAGGATGGCTTTTGGGTCGCAGAATGCCCCAGCCTTCCCGGCTGCATCAGCCAGGGCAGGAGCAAGGAGGAGGCCATCAAGAACATCAAGGAAGCGATCGAAGCTTACACCGTCGCCCTCAAGGAGGACGGCATCCCAGTTCCCGAAGATCGGCTCGATGCCATACTGGTGGCGGTATGAGCAAGCTGCCGGTGATCTCGGGGCACAAATGCGTCAAAGTTCTGGAGAAGAAGGGTTTCCGTTCCAAACGACAGATTGGAAGCCACATAGTCTTGAGGCGGGACGATCCCTTCGCCCAGCTGGTCGTTCCCGACCACAAAGAGCTGGACAGGGGCACCTTGAGAGCGATCATCCGGCAGGCTGGAATGAGCGTGGACGAATTCTTGGAGCTGCTTTGATCTGTCCTCGCTCGCCGAGAGAAATTCTGTGGCCAAGGTCAAGAGTGCCTCGCCGCCTCCGGCGCCGGGAGTCGACGCAACCTTCCAGGCCCCAGTAGAGCCGTACCTTCGAGGATCCCGATGAAGAGGATTTATATCTCAAGCGACCCATTAAGGTGTTGATATGTTCTGCGAGTACATCCAGGCGGCGATGTCCAAGGCGGTATATGAGGTCATCGATGACGAGCAGCCCTATTACGGCGAAGTGCCCGAGCTGAAGGGCGTTTGGGCGACCGGCGAGACCCCCGAAGAGTGCCGCGAGAACCTGAAGATGGCCATAGAGGACTGGATAGCTCTGAGCTTGCGATTCGATCTGCCCATACCGCCAATTGAAGGCCACAAGATAGAAGCTCCAGAGGCACCAGTCGAGGCTTAAGTCCATGTCCCGGCTCTTCATCAGTCTCCTGGAACGAGCTGGTCAGATGGTTACATGCCCTCGGATTTGAGGGGCCTTATTCAGGCAGAGGTCCACACCCCATTATGCGGAGTGGCACTGTCAGGTTGGTGATCCCAAATCCGCATAGGGGTGACATCAGCGTTGACCTGATCAAGAAGATCTTGAGGCAGGGCGAGATCGGTAGGGAAGACTGGCTTTCAGCTTAGCGTAAGATCCTGCCGATAGAAGTCTTTGCCCATAGATCGATTTCGGATTTTTTATCAGTATCTCATGATAGAAGTGGCGCCTGAAACCCTCTCCACATCTCATCAAGGCCTCAGCCGAGCGGGGCAGCGGACCGCCTCGCCCGCCTTCGGCGCCACGCGCCCTCCCACGCCCAGGGCTGCCCGGAGTCTCCGGATCGACCCTCTTCGCACCAATAACCATCCGGATTCCACACGATCTGGAATTGAAGCCGCCCCCACCCACGAAAGCGCTCCCCTCGGTTTTTTCGTGCTTGCCGTTACATCGATCTCCAGCAGGTTAATAAGCAGACGTAGATATAATATCGAGGAATAATTGGGATTGATACCATGGATCGTGACCTTCTAATAGGTCGATTTTTATACTTGTAATTTAATATTATAATCGGAGATAGCAATATGGCAAGAAGGGGTCCAAAGCCAAAGTTCACAGATGTGCCATCTCCTAACGAAGATTGTACTTTGTACGGGGCGACCGGCAAAGGAAACGTTATCGGTAACGGTACATATATGACCAAAAGCGGGAAGGTCCAAAAGTACATCTGCCGCAGCTGTGGTCGAGTATTCTGCGGAAGGACTAACAGCGTCTTTTACGATCTGAGGACAGAAGAAGATGAGATCCTCATTGCATTGAAGATGATCCCTAAGGGCATGAGCCTTCATGGTGCGGCCGAGGTTCTGGGAGTCAAGCTGGATACAGTGAGACGGTGGCTTTCAAGGGCTGCAGAACACAGCGAAGAGGCGAACAAAGCTCTCATGAAGGACCTCGTCGTCTCAAAGGTCGAACTTGACGAGCTTTGGACCTTCGTTCAAAAAAACAAGTACCTCGAATGGAAGCGTATGAAGACGATGGGACCTCGATCTGGGCGAGCTTCGCATCAGAATGCCGTCTTGTGATTGCTCACGCCGTGGGAAAACGTAAGCAGTACGTAGCTGATAAAGTGGTAGAGATCACTAAGAGGCGTATCGCATCGGTGCCGCTCTTTTGTTTCTGACGGTTTGAAGTTCTACACCAAGGCGTTGCTGAAATCGTATGGCAGGTTGGTCGCCTTTCCCAAGACGGGAAAGAGAGGAAGACCAAGAAAGCCAAAGTTGGTGATCGATGATAGGCTGAGATGTGCTCAGGTCATAAAGTCCGAGGCTGGAGGAGCTGTAAGAGAGGCCAAAAAGAAGGCGATATTCAAGAAAGATATCAATCCAAAGGACATTTCAACAAGCCTGGTTGAGAGACAGAACTTGACGTTGAGACAGGACAACAACCGCATATCCAGGAAGACCATTGGATTCTCAAAGAAGCTTTCTGAGCTGGATAAGCAGATGACTCTGTACTTTGCCCGCTTCAACTTCTGCAGAGAACATGGGTCCTTGATAAGTTTGGACTGTTTTGGGAGGAAAAAAAAGCATCTCAGCGAAAGAATGTGGTTTGACAGACCACAACCGGTCGTTGAGGGAGCTGTTGACTTATCCCTATCACAGAATATCAACCAGTTAAAGGTGCAGTACCAGGCTTCGGATATTGTTAACGAATTCGGCAAGAAGGGATCGAATACGGCTGCCGGAAAAAGAGGATCGAGAAGAGTGATCACCGAAAAAAGCGATTTTGGGAAGATGGATCTAAGAAAAGCGGATCAGATAGAAGCGATTAGAGGAAGTTTCAATGAAGGGTTGGCACGAGGTGACGTAAGGGAGTAGCAATGAAGGGGGTAAATTTCATCATCTCGTGCCACTAAACCACAGTACATGTTGGTACTGTAGCCAACCCAGGTTATGTCCCTTATCCCATATTAACTTTTAGGTCAAGCTAAAATTGAAGTCGCGATCTTGATGGGCCTGAAGAATAATTTCAACACTGGAATGATTAAATAGAGCACAAGATCTCCTTCAGGACTTCGAAAGGCGCGTCAGTCTTTATCCCCACACCGCTGAAATGGGTTCTGGAGGCCCTCCACCCAGCAGATCTAAGCTTCTCGACGAGATCATCTGCGGTCCCGGGGGTGACCTTAAATTTCCTGCAAAGTTTGTGGTGGTCGTAGTACATGGGCTCATCGATTTCATCCGCGCAGAGCTGGAGGAGTCGGACCGCGCGATCGGACCTGGCCTTCGAGCCCTCCAGCTCCGCTAGGGTCTTTCTTATATGTTCGCGATCCTGGATCGGCCCTAGCCATAGGGGGCCCGCCACCTCAGCCCTCTCCCCACAGAACGAGCAGATCCCGAGCGACCTGCAGCTCATGCCGGAGACGGCCCGCCACCTTCCGCAGTGGCGACACTGCTCGAGGTGGCCCATATCCTCGAGAGTTTTGTCGGCATTCTTCGCCCCCTTCGCGATTCTGAGGTAGACCCTCGCGTAATGATCGGATACGTGGGTGAAGAGGGGATGCATGCCCTTGTCGACCCTGGCCAGCTCCCTCGCTATGGCGCCCAGGAGGATCCTAGCCCCCATCTCCCGGTGGTGCTCGGCCTTGACGGGGACCGCCATGTACTTTCTTATGCCGCTTTTGAGATGGGCACCGCAGAGGGGTGCGGTATCTGTAGCCGTTATGAAGAGATAGTTGAGAGCTGATCGAGACGCGGCCGCGATAAAGGGGGAGGGCGATCCGAAGGGGTCGAGGTCGACGGCCTCAAAGTGCCTCTGGTGCAGAAGTAGGTTGGCGTTGGAAGAGAGAATCTCGCAGTCCTCAAGGCCGTTCCGCTTCGCGTTCTCCTCGATGAGGGCGATGGTCCTGGGGCTGACGTCGTTCAAGGCCACGTGCTCGACATCCGCCTCTTTTGCCATCCGCAGGCCTCGCGCTCCGCTGGCGGCGAGGGCGTCGAGGTAATCGGAGATTCCGAGGGCCTTTGCCACCGCCACGCCAAGGTCCCGGTTAAGCTTCATCTTCGGGTTGTAGAAGGCCCCCTCGACGTTGAGGGTGACTGCGCCCTCCTCCACCATCTGCACCATATTCAACTCGACCCAGAGAGAGCGCCGCTCAAGGTGATGATACCAAGGGGACGATCCAAAATCTTCACGGTCGTCGACACGTCACTTGTACCCCTTCTCGACCAGGCCCTCGCTCCAGTAGTTGTCACACTTGGGGCAGTAGTAGATCGCCTCCACCACAATCTTCTTCCAGTTGTCCGAGTCCAGAGCCCGCCTCAGCTCTCTCACCTCGCACTCGATCCCGCACTTCGGGCAGAAGGGCACGAACTGCGCCTCAAGAACGACGTCGTTATCGTCCACCTCTTAGACCTCCGGTACAGGAAATGCAGTGCCGCCAAAAAAAAGTTGTCGGTGAATCCTCAGAAGACGGCCGCCCCTGAGATCAAGGCAGCCAGGAGGAAGCCGAGGATCGCGCCGCCGTTGAGGAAGGGCAGACCCGCCTGGGGCTTATCCCTCGAAGTCATCGAGAGGACGACAAAGCCGAGGTAGGTTCCGAGCATCGCCCCCAGGGCCGGAAGGTTCGCGCCGATCCCGAAGATCTCGACCTCGGGAAGGGCAAGAGACCAGTTGGCGGAGATCACCAGAACCGTGGGGATTATGGCGTCCCCCAGACCCAAGAAGTAAGCTCCCCGATCGTCTCCGGACCCAAGCCCCTCGCGCCGGAAGCTGTAGCCCCTCTTCCTCGGAACCACGAAGAGGAGAGGAGCCCTGATCTCCATGACGCCTTCGGCGAGGGTCACCATGTGCCGGGTCTTGTAGACGGATATGGCATCGTAGGCCGCCAGCACCACCAGAAGGAGGAGGGCCGGAAAGGGGGTCATGCTGAGGCCGAATAGGGTCCCGACCCCCGCGCAGACGAGAAGGCCCACGACGTCGATGACGTACCATTCCGGGTAGATGTGCAAGATGGCTAAGACCGCCAGGGATAAGAGCAGAGCCATAAGGGGCGAAAAGAAGGCCGATAGAACGTAATAGACGCCCATGGCTATCGCCAGCAGGACGACCCCGCTCACAACCCAGCCCTTCTTCAGCCTCATGGCCATCAGTATGAAGAGGGTGAAGCCCAGGACCAGTATGATGTAGCTGAAGGGGTTGACGGCAGATTCGGGGTTCTCGAAGATCCTGACCTCTGTTCTGGATAAAGGAGGCATCAGGGCGAGAGAGAGGAGCTGGACCACCACTACGAAGAACATCATCACCGCCATGGGGCGGAGTCGTTGCCAGAAAGTTTCAGGGGACATCTCACCTCTCCGCATCATTCAAAAGCTCCAGGTAGGACTTTCTTATGGACTCCACAAGGCCGAGACTCGCCAGGATATCCAGGGCTGTCCTCTTCTGAGCCTGCCAGTCCTCGCCCCCGGAGAGCTCCACCTCGATGAAGGTTCCAAGTCCCTCCACGTCGTCGACGGCGAGGACCGCCTCTCCCAGAGCGTACTTGGTCCTCTTCTTTTTGACGACGGCGGCCCTGGAAAAGCCCACGGATTCCAGGATCGACTCAAGAGCTTTGGGATCGTCGACCTGGACGGTCAACTCCCGCCTTGACTTCGTCTCGGAGTCGAGCTTCGGCCCTTTGTAGGTGAGACGAGCGCCCACCTCCTTGATTCTGATCCTGAGGGCCTCGTCGGTTCGTGCGAAGTCGTGAATAGGAGAGTTGAAGTAGAGGTCGAGGTGGTTTTCCACCCCGATCAGCTCGCCGCCCAGATCGAGGATCTTCGCCTCGATATCTGGTGGAGAGCGAGCCTTGACCTCGACCTCGATCATGGTCCTGTCCTGATGAGGACGGTGGCGCCCTCGAGGGCGATCATCTCGACGGCTTTCCCGGCGGAGAGGGTCTCGGTCGCGATCTCGACCGCCTCGGGTCCGAGCTCCACGACCTTCTCGCCCACCTCGACCTCGATCCTCCCAGCCTCCAACTGTCGGGCCACATCCTCCGGGTCCATGGATACGAGCTTTTGGATGATCTCGCCGCTCTGGTTTTTGAAGATTGGACCTATGGCCTTCATCTGGGGCTTCACCTCGACAGCCCTCGTCTCGATCTCTGGACTGCCGCCTTTCACCTCCACCGGCGAGCTGGTGGAGCCGGAAAGGTCGGTCGTCTCCAGGTCCAGGTCGCAATAGACCTCGATTTCGGCGAGCGGTGAGTTCAGGGCCATGCCCCGGTCCGACTTGTACCTTCTCACGGCCGCTGCCACCTCCTTGATCAGGCTACCCTCGGGCTGAGGCGGGATGCCCGATGGCATGGGCCAGGAGGCGGCGTGGACGCTCTCACCGGAGAGTTTTTGTCTGATCTCCTCGGCGATGAAGGGCGTAAAGGGCGCAAGAAGGCTCGTCAGGGCCTCGATGGCAGTGTAGATCGTCGACTGGGCCGCCCTCTTCTCGGGACCGTCGGCTCTGTAGAGCCGGGACTTGACGAGCTCGATGTAGTTGTCGGCTAGGACGTCCCAGGCAAAGCCCCTGATCGCCCTGAAGGCCTCGTCGAACGCGAACCTGTCCATCGAGTCTGTTACCGCCTCGATCATCGTGGAGAGCTCAAAGAGGAGCCACCGGTCCACCTGGTTCGGTGTTGCGTCATCGGATTTGACCGCGTGAGGTGCTGCAAACCTATACATGCTCCACAGCTTCTGAAGGAACCTGCCGCCGGAGATCACGTCCTTCCACCGGAACATGACGTCGCTTCCGGGGCTGCCGCCCACTGCTGCCCACTGGCGGAAAGCGTCGGCTCCGTACTTCACCACGACCTCTTCGGGGGCTATGAAGTTGTTCAGGGACTTGCTCATCTTGTGGCCGTCCTCGCCGAGAACCATACCGTTGACCAGGATCGAGTCCCAGGGCCTCGTCCCCACCAGGGCCTTGGCCCGAAGGATGGTGTAGAAGGCCCAGGTCCTGATGATGTCGTGGCCCTGGGGCCGAAGCTGGGCGGGGTAACGGGGCGGATGGTCGCTCAGCCAGCCAGTGACGTTCAGCGCCGAGATCGAGCTGTCCATCCAGGTGTCGAGAACGTCCGCCTCGGGATCGAACTCCTCTGAGCCGCAAGCTTGGCAGGAAACCGGCGGCGGGCTGAGGTTCGGGTCGAGGGGGAGCCACTCCTCCTTGGCGACGAGGGGCTCGCCGCACTTCTTACAGTACCAGACGGGTATGGGCGTCGCAAAGATCCTCTGCCGCGATATGCACCAGTCCCAGTCCATCGTTCCAGTCCAGTTCTTGAGCCTGATCTCCATGTGCTCGGGGACCCACTCGATCTCAGCCGAGGTCTTGATGATCTCGTCGGGGTTTATCCTGACGAACCACTGCCTCTCGGATAGGATCTCGATGGCGGTCTTGCACCTCCAGCAGAGGCCGACGTTCTGGTCGAGGGATTCCTGCTTGTAGATGATCCCCAACGACCTCATCTCATCAATGATGGCGTCTTTGCACTCGGGTATCGTCATGCCAGCGAACTTGCCCGCGATCTCCGTCATCCTCCCCGCCCGGTCGATCGCCTGGCGAAGAGGGAGGTCGTGCTCGACCCACCATCGGACGTCCTGCTTGTCGCCGAAGGTGCAGATCATGACGACGCCCGTGCCGAACGTCGGGTCGACCTCCTCGTCGGCGATCACCTTGACAGCATAGTCGAAGACGGGAACCCGCACCTCGGTTCCGATGTACTTCTTATGTTTCACGTCCTCGGGGTGGACGGCCACGGCGACGCAGGCCGCCAGAAGCTCGGGACGGCTGGTGGCGATCTCCAGGTCACCCAGGTCCGAGCCGAAGCGAAGGTAGTTGAGGTTGGTGGTCCTGGAATCGTACTCGACCTCGGCGAAGGCGATGGCGGTTGCGCAGCGAGGACACCAGTTTACGGGGTGGTCTTCCCGATAGATCATCCCCTTGTCGAACATCTGGACGAAAGACCTCTGGGTCTTGGAGTAGTACTCGGGCAGCATCGTCACGTACTCGTTGGACCAGTCGTTGGAGAAGCCGAGCCTTCGCATCGTCACCCTCATCTTCGCGATGTTCTGGGTTGTCAGCTCCTCGCAGAGACGCCGGAACTCCTCTCTTGGGACCTCGTTTTTGGTGATTCCGTGGATCTCCTCGACCTTCACCTCGGTGGGAAGGCCGTGGCAGTCCCAGCCCTGGGGGAACATGACGTTGTAGCCCCTCATCCTCTTGTACCTGGCAACGAAGTCGATGTAGCACCAGTTGAGGGCGTTGCCTATGTGGAAGTTTCCGGTCGGATAAGGCGGCGGCGTGTCGATTATGTACTGGGGCCGGTCAGAGTTCCAGTCGAAATAATAGACGGACTCGTCCCAGCTTTCCGCCCACCTCTCTTCAACCTGCTTAAAGTCGTACTCCTTGGAGATCTCGCTCATCGGGAAGGCCTCTGAGTTCTTTATTTCCGCGAAAGGGATAATGGTGGGGAGAGTTGCAAACAACGTTAATAGGATTATCGGTAGACCACAGAGATCATGGAGCTCCTGATCTATAGCGCAAACCAGTGCGACCCGAAGAGGTGCACCGGAAAGAAGCTTGAGAGGTTCAAGCTTGCCAGGACCACCAAGCGATGGAACAAGCTTCGGGGTTACCTCGTCCTCAGCCCCTTCTCAGAGAAGGCCCTCTCCCCAGCCGATAGAAGCGAGGTGGGCAGGGGCCTAGCGGCCCTGGACTGCTCCTGGGCCCACGCCGAGGAGGTCTTCGGCAAGATGCGCCTCAAGGAGAGGGCGCTTCCGTTCCTCGTCGCCGCTAACCCCGTCAACTTCGGAAAGCCCTTCAAGCTCTCGACCGTCGAGGCCTTCGCAGCGGCCCTGGTGATCCTGGGCGAGCGGCCCCAGGCGGAGGAGATCCTGGCCAAATTTTCCTGGGGTCACGTCTTTTTGGAGCTGAATAAGGAGCCCCTGGAAGAGTAC
>Ga0265592_1000953_pt1 | contig 13422 bp, 10 predicted proteins | sample saktaG_7_FD_190141 | JGI IMG/M metagenome (GOLD analysis project Ga0265592, IMG submission 190141) | Saline water microbial communities from Sakinaw Lake, British Columbia, Canada - sak_2010_1_5_120m | ecosystem: Environmental > Aquatic > Non-marine Saline and Alkaline > Saline ... | reverse complement strand
AAGCTACAACCCCAACTTCTATTTCCTCTCTACGGTAGCCAATCATTACCCTATATAATGAGATCGGGCTTATTGAACAAAGGATTGAGTTCGACCGCTTCGCGGATCGACTCAATCCTTATAGGTTGCGCTACTCATTTTACAGCTTGTTAAACCTGACCAGGCTTTGTACGGATTTGCCAGCACGGCCACGGCGACGATTGCTGCTATGTTCGTACTGAGTGCGGGACTGGCGCGGACGGGTCTCGTCGAATGGCTGGCCCGGCATCTCGACAGGCTTGCCGGCAAGGGGGAACGGAGACTGATTATTGTGCTCTGCCTTTGCCGTTGCTCTCCTTTCAGCTTTTATTATTAATACGGCAACCGTTGCCATCCTGATACCGGTTACCGTCATCCTCGCAAAAACACGGCGAATTGCCCCGTCCCGAGTGTTGATACCTCTATCCTTCGCGAGCCAGTTCGGTGGTGTCTGTACCCTTATCGGAACATCCACCAACATACTGGTTAATTCAATGGCTGTGGCAAACGGTTTCGAGCGTTTTCATATGTTTGAATTCGCGCCCCTGGGGATCGTTCTAACGCTTATCGGAGTCCTTTACCTGACTTTCTTTTCCAGGATGTTGATACCAAAGCGAAAAGGAGTAGACGAGCAGATCGACAAATACAGGCTCGCCGGTTATCTGGCGGAAATGAAGGTCAAAAACGGGTCACCACTGATCGGTAAACAGTGGGTATATATGAAAAATAAAGATCTGGGAGACATCGATCTCATAAAAATCATAAGGGACGGCAAAGCCACATGGCGGGCTTCGGCCACAAAAATCAGAGAAGACGACTATCTGCTCCTCCACGGAAACGCAGATGAACTGATCAAAATAAAGGACAAATATAGCCTTGAAACGAGAGCGGATGTGGTAATCAATGATCAGAAGCTTGAGTCGGACAAGATCGAACTTATTGAGGCACTGGTTCCGCCACGATCGCGGCTGATTGGACGAACCCTCCGGAGCGCCGATTACATACGGCGCTATGGCTGCGTGGTCCTGGCCATACAGCGGCGCGGCAAAATTCTTCGTGATCGTCTTGTCGATATCAGCTTCGATGACAATGATACACTGCTCCTGCAATGTGACAGAGAGTCGGTTCAACGGATTATGAAATCGACCGATCTGATCGTCACCAATGAGTTGACAGATCTGCATATCAGAAAAGACCGGGCCATAACGGCACTGGGGATTTTAATATCAGTCGTACTTCTTGTCGCATTTAACGTTGTACCGATACTCGTCGCGGCGTTAATTGCCGCAGTTGCCATGGTGCTCGGCCGCTGTATCACAATCGAAGAGGCATATAAAGCGATAGACTGGAAAGTCATTTTTCTCCTTGGAGGTATCCTCCCCCTTGGTCTTGCCATGCAAGAGACAGGAACCGCCGCGTGGCTCGCCAACATAATCATAAAACCACTGATCAAACTGGGACCGCTTGCAGTTCTTGCATGTATTTATTTCATAACCGCCGTGCTAACCTCGATAATGTCGAACAATGCTTCGGCAATTCTCTTGGTACCCATAGCGCTTTCCGCCGCAGAAATCATGGGGGTGAGTTCCCGGCCGTTTCTCATGGCAATAACATTCGCTGCCTCAACGAGTTTTGCCACACCCATCGGCTATCAGACCAATACCATGATCTATGCGCCCGGAGGGTATAAATTCTCCGACTTTGCCCGTATTGGCGTACCCCTGAACATCATTTTCTGGATTGCCACGGTGTTGCTTGCGCCGGTCATATGGCCATTTTAAATGGAGGAATGATAGAAACGGAGTCATACCATGACACTTCAGATTGCTTTAGTCCTGATGATACTTGCTGTGACCGTGTTTCTCTTTGTCAGTGAACTCCTGCGAGTCGATGTTGTCGCCATTGGTGTGATGGTATGCCTGCCCTGGCTGGGGCTCATCAAACCGACTGAGGCTTTTTCGGGACTCGCCAGTAATGCCGTGGTTGCGATTATCGCTGTGATGATCCTCGGCTACGGAGTTGATCGCTCCGGCGCAATGAATCGGATCATACAACCTATCATTTCGGCGGCCGGCTCAGATGAAAAGCGCTTGATCGGCCTGGTATCACTAACAGTTGGTTTAATTTCCGCGTTCATGCAAAACATCGGCGCCGCAGCGCTTTTCCTGCCGGCAATGTTGAGGATTTCCAAAAGCACAGGAATACCTGCATCAAGGCTCTTGATGCCAATGGGTTTTGCAGCCATACTGGGTGGTAATTTGAGTATGGTCGGTTCGACCCCACTTCTCGTTCTGAATGATCTCTTACGACAGAGAGGACAAGAAGCTTTCAGTCTCTTCAGTGTCACTCCGGCGGGGATAGCCCTTCTTGCTGTAGGGCTGCTGTATTTCCTGATTTTCGGCAAATATGTCCTTCCCGGTGCAAAAGAAAAAGAAGAAAAAACCGTCAGCGTCCAGCAACGATTGATCGATACATGGCATCTTCCGACCACCATCTACCAGTGCGTCATCACCTCGAAGAGTCCGCTGGTGGGGCAAACGATAGAGGAGGTAGAATTATGGACAAAACACAGGCTCAATCTTCTCGCTCTCGCTGATGGAGGTGATGTACTGTACGCTCCGTGGAGACATACTCCGTTTGCTGCGGGTCAGAGGCTCGCGCTCCTTGGTGATCAGAGCAATCTTTTACGCTTCGTTTCAGAATACGAATTAATGTTCAAAAAAGACATGAAGCCCTTTGAGCACCTGAAGACGGCTGGCCGTGCCGGTTTCGCAGAATTAATAATCCCCGTCAGGTCACCGCTTATAGGAAAAACGTTGCGTGAAATATCGATTCGTAAAACATATGGCGTCGAACCGATTATGCTTCTCAGCGGAGAGGGAGAAGAGCAGGTAGATTTTTCAGATCAGGCACTCCAGCCCGGTAACACGCTTATTGTTCACGGTCGATGGGAACGGATCAAGGCCATGGCCGACAATATCAATTTCGTCCTCGTTACGCCGGTTAAAGCGGCAGAAGCAACAGAGGAGTCAAGACCGATTGCGGCTACTCTGTGCTTCGTCGGGGCTATCATGCTTGCTCTCACCAGCTTTCAGATTTCTCTCGGTCTTCTGACAGGAGCCCTCGCCATGATACTTCTCAGAATTGTGCCGATTGACGAAGCATACAAGGCTGTTGACTGGAAAACGGTATTTTTGCTGGCAGGATTGATTCCCCTCGGTATCGCCATGGATCACACCGGTGCTGCTGCATACATTGCTTCACAAATGTTGCACATACTCGAAGGAGCCCATGCAATTATCATTCTTTTTGCTGTTGCTCTCCTCGCCACAATGTTCTCTCTCTTCATGACAAACGTGGCAGCCACGGTTTTACTCGTTCCCCTCGTCATGATTATGGGCGATGTGTCCGGACTTGATCCTCGCGGTCTGGCACTCCTTGTTGCTCTATGTGCATCGAATACATTTGTTCTTCCCACACATCATGTTAATGCATTGATCATGTCGCCGGGAAGGTACGGTAGTGCAGATTTTATACGAGCTGGAGGTATCATGACGATCATATTCCTCATAATATCGGTAATCTTTATTTACCTTTTATATGTTTGATTTATAGTGACAGTAATATCGGGAGGAATCCTTATGACTGATTTACGAGATATAGAGCAGAGGTCGTCGGCTATCACGCTTTCCGACATGGAGATGTTCATATTCCCGGATCTGATATACAGCCTGGTCCTGGCCAACATTATGTCACCGCGGATATGGAGATGGCGTGAAGACCCGTGGTTTGACGGAGTGGAGCGGCTTAATCCCTATAGACGCATCTTGAGGTTGAAACAGTATATCATGGACAATTACCAGTTCAACCTCGATTTGGAGACGTGGGGACTGACGACCCAGGAACGGGAGCTTAAGCGATTCAGAAACTTTATAGACGAAGAGACCCTTGCAAATGCCAATGCCCTCTTTGGCTACGAGGGCGATAAGTACTATTTTGATATAGATATCCGTACCCATTTTGGCCTGGACAAGTATCGGGACAATGTGATCCCGTACTGGAAAACCGAAACGGTAGAGGCGATGGATGCCTTTAAACACAAGCTAAACTATGCAACGGGCGCGGGAGAATGCGTCTCTCTGGCAGCACTGTATTCTGCCGCTCTTTTCATCATAGCCGGAATCCCCCTGAATGACATATACATGATGGCAACGCCCCTCCACTCGCAGAATTTCATAGATATCGACGACGGACTTCTGACAAACAACCGGAGGTTGCTAACAAAGAATATGTGGTTTAACGGCACGGCGCTCTCAGCTCAGGCCCGCCGTGCCCAGGAAAATGAGCGCATCACGATGGTTGTCCACGAAACCGGTTATGTGCACACCGTTTACAAAGAAGCGTCTATTGACGTTGAAACCTATACGCATTTTACGGAGAGACTCCGAAACTACATGAAAGTTCGGTTTGACGACGCCCTTTTGGGAAATTTTCTGCGGTACAGGAGCGATCTCCAGAAATGTTTTCAGTTCAAGCAGTCCCTGAAAGGAATTAATCATTACATCGCCGCCGATAAAGTATACGCTTATGAGCAGAGCAGTTCGTACAGGGTGAACGACAACACGCGTGAAAAGCTGTTGCTTGAGATTGAGAGAGATGAATTCCAGCTGTCCCCGATGCCGCGCAGAATTGTCATGAATGAGCTTGAACACTTTATTCGTCAAAAGAATATTGATATGGACAAATCCGATGATGTTGCCCGCCTCAAGGAACAGTTTGCTTCTGACTGCCTGGATTCGCAGATTGCGATTGAAAACCTCGCACAATTCTGCCATGTGGAACCCAGGCTTCCAGACATCAAAGCAAAGGAAATTGTCTCAAGTGAGGAACCGCTGGGAATACAGTTGGGTATGACACGCCCAGACATCATCGGCAGGCTTGAAGCTATCCGTGAGCGTAGTAACATGGCAGAGATGGCTTTTTACGCCTATCGTGACATTAACCGCACTGAACCGGAACCTTTCCTGATCGCTGCCACAGAGCGCAATCCAGTTTCCATCGAGGGCTCCAGGGAACTTGACGTCGGTGAAATACTGTCGAAGATTGGCGCAATGCCCGACGAATCAATATATGATGAGCCGGGACGGCTTGCCCAGCCTGATGAGGTGTGGAATTACGGTCGCGGTGACGGCGTTGAAAAGGCCCTGCTTTTGGCCAACATTCTTCGAAGCCGAATGCGAGAGGTAGAAATGACTCTTGAAGTCTCTCCCCACAAGGCGTTGCTCAAAGCCGGCAAAGACGTGTATAATTTCAAGTCTATAAAAGAGATCAGACCGCAGGTCTGGTCAGTAGACGAGCCTTTAAACGAGAAAGGGAGAACAGGAGCAAAGTGAATCCGAGGAACGCAAGACCCCTTTTGTATTCATGAGATTGGGTTGCTAATTAATCTGAACGAATTTTTCCCCTTTTACCATGAGAACGAAGAGCGACTTTTCTACTTCTCCCGTTTCTGAAAAGGATGTTTTTCCTGTAATTCCGGGATAGTCTTTTAAATTTAAAAGACTGATTCTCAAATCGTCTCTTATCTCGATTTTGTTTTTGTTTAAAGTATTTACCATGATGCTGGCCGCGTCGTATATCAGGGCTTCTAAATCATCAGGTTTCCTGCCGTAGGCAACATAAAAATTATCAATAAAATTCCTGACATCAGGATAAAAACTGTCTTGGAAGAAACCGTCAACGAAAATGGCTCCGTCAAGGTATTTACTTTCTCCCTCGAGAAGCTGTGGGGAATTCCAGCTATTGGTACCGAGTATTTGAATTCCTGTTACATCATAAAAAGCCAGCTGGGGGACTATCATCCTTGCCTTGGAATGTGAATCGGGAATAAAAAGGGCATCGAAATCGATTATCGGTTCCGGCTTCTCCTCTGTCTCTTCTTTCTTCTCCTCCATAAAATTGAGGCCGGTTAATGCTTTGATTTCTCTTCCGAAATCTGTCTGGTTGCTGTCATATGACTCCACACCCCTTATTTCCCCTCCCCAGCGCAGCACCTCATTCCAGAACAGGTTCATCATTTCAATGCCAGAGTTATCTGTTGGATAAAGTATGGCAAATCTGGTTATCCCAAGGTTTTGAATAGAGTACTTCACAAGGGTACTTACCTGCATTAGACTGGTCAGAAAATTCCGGAAAATGTAATCTCCAAGTTTGGTTATTCCCTCACTCTGCGTCAGTGTCAGTATCGGAACGTTCAGTTTTTGAGCTTCCCTGGCAGCCTCAATAGCAGTTGCACTTCCGAGAGGACCTAAAATGCCGATCACATTATCTTGTTTGACTAATTTGCTCACTGCTTCTCTGGCTGTAACCGGATCGCTTTTAGAATCTTCAATAATAAGTTTTATCGGGCTTTTTTTCTCAGGGTCGAATATTCCGGTTGCGAGAATAATAGCTTCTAATGCTTTGTTTCCATAGCGGGCATATCTTCCGGTGAGAGGGAGAATGCAACCTATGGCATGGTGGTCTACAGTTTCAATCTCTTCTATCCTCTGACGAAGCTTTGTCGCTTTTTCGAAGCGTGGGTGGCTCTCTCCATGATAAAAGAGGAGTTTATTGATGTATTTCTTTGCGTTTTCAAAATCCTTGTTTTGATAATGGGCGTCGGCCAGGGCAAAGAGGATATATCCCCGGGGGTATCCATACCATTGGGATTGATATATGCTTCCAAGTTCGTCTATGGATGCCCTTTTATCAATAACGTCTATAACCTTCTTTTTTATATCATCTGTGAGAATTGGAGAGGGATTGTTCTTGAGAGCATTCATATAGTATGCAAAGGCGTCATAAGGTTTTCCAAGTCCGACAAAGTTGTCACCGATAAGCGTCAATATCCGAGCTTTTTGGTAAGGTGAAACCTGCTCTTTCGAAAGCTTCTCTGCTATTTTAAGGGAAACATCATACCTTCCCAGATTGGAGTAACAGAAAGCAAGTTGATAGCGGGCCTCATTGTAGAGTGGATTTCTTGGGAATTTTTCAGCCATTGCATCAAAAAAATTAACGGCTTCCTCAAAATCCCCTTTGATAATATATATCTCACCTGTCTTGAAATAAGTCCATGCTGCCAAGTCTTTCGGAGGATGCTGTTTTAGAATTTCTCCATAGAGACTCAGTGCTTTATCTAACATTCCTCCATTGAATGCCTTCTCAGCATTGTTGAATGTGAGGAGGAATTTTTTAGGAACCTCAGGTGGCATCAACATTTTTTCTTCTTCAACTAAAGGTATTCCGGCACACCCCGCTAAGAGCAGGATGAGGATAAAACAAAAGACCACGAATATTCTAAGCCACCTTGTTAAAATCAAGTTTTTCTCCTCATTTATAGTAAGCATTCAGCAATAATAAGAGATCATACGAAAGTTCCATCATCGTAAAAGCCACGCTTCTGGAATGCCATGTTGTTTTTTTGTCTTGCTGAATACTTGGCACCTATCAATACAGAGTATTTATGTAATTTAGTGTTTCCAGGGCCGCCTTCGGAGAGTCTATTAATATTGAGAGTTCGTTGTTGTATTTCAATGCAGAGTTAGTCAAATTATGGCTCCCCAGAAAAGTATATTTTCTGTCGATGACAGCTACCTTGGTGTGAGTTTTTGTTGTCGGACGATCAAAATACACGTCAATCCCTCCGTTTTTCAATCTAATTCCGGTTTCTCTATTATTTTTGTCGAGATTTAAATCCCTGCCCGTTTCAAGGATCACTTTAACCGTAACACCTCTTCTTGCCGCGCTAATGAGATGAGCGACAACAATATCGGGACAGTTGTTGGGGTATCCATTAGTTTTAAATAGAAAAAAGGACATGACGATTTCTTTTTCAGCGCCGTCGATTGCCTTTATCAGGGCCGGAAAATAATCTCTGTTTTTAAGCAGTGTTACGCAACATTCCGGACTTTGACTGGTTGCATATGATGAAGACAAGGCCGGCAGAATGAAGGTAAGAACAAGGGCACAAATTAAGAGGAGCTGAATCGAAAAAACAGTAATCTTCTCTGTTGCAAATTTTTTCATACATTCGAATTAAAATAAAAATGCCCGAAAGGGAAGCTTGCCCTTACGGGCAAAGAGCTTCCCGGTAGAGAATCGTAGATAGTGAGCCGTTGCGAACAATATGTTTATTTTCATTGCGCCCCTTTATCCCGCCTACAAAGCGGGGCTTGCGGGATGCGCCCCCGGTCAATTATTATGACTTCCGGGTATATTATTTTTAAGGTTGATGACTGATTGCTTACCGCTGATAGCTGCCTTTACTTGACCTCTTCAAAATCAGCATCTACAACATCATCCTCTTTCTTTTCTGATTCCCCTTTTCCTTCCTCTTCCGGGGCAGAGGTTGCGCCTGCTTCTGGTCCTGCCTGTTCTGCTGCTGTCTTGGCATACATGGCCTCAGCAAGTTTGTGAGATGCCTGGGTCAGCTCTTCCTGGGAAGCCTTTATGGCATCGATATCATCACCCTCCATGGCCGTCTTAATTTTTGCAATGGCCTCTTCGATTTTTGTCCTTTCCCCTGCATCTACCTTATCTCCAAACTCTCTGAGATTCTTCTCAACACTGTAAATCAATGAGTCAGCCTGATTTCGGATCTCGATTAAGTCTTTCTTCTTTTTGTCATCCTCAGAATGCGACTCGGCTTCTTTCACCAATTTGTCTATTTCTTCTTCAGAAAGACCGCTCGAAGAGGTGATCTTGATGCTCTGTTCTGTTCCTGTGCCCATATCCTTGGCGGAAACATGAACGATACCGTTGGCATCGATATCAAATGTAACATCTATTTGAGGAAGACCTCTCGGTGCCGGGGGAATACCTACCAGTTCAAATCTTCCGAGTGTCCTGTTGTCTGCTGCCATGGAACGTTCTCCCTGGAGCACGTGGATGCTCACGGCAGGCTGATTATCCGCGGCGGTAGAAAATATCTGACTTTTCTTTGTGGGAATGGTCGTGTTTTTTTCAATCAGCCTGGTCATAACGCTGCCCAATGTCTCTATTCCCAATGAAAGAGGAGTTACGTCTAACAGCAAGACATCTTTTACGTCACCGGCTAACACCCCTGCCTGAATTGCAGCTCCTATCGCAACGACTTCATCAGGGTTAACTCCCCTATTTGGTTCTTTTCCGAATATCTGCTTGACCTTTTGCTGAACTACCGGCATTCGGGTCATGCCCCCGACCAGGATAATCTCATCTATGTCTTTTGTCGTAAGGCCGGCATCTTTGAGAGCAGTTTTGCAGGGAGCTTCCACTTTTGCTACCAGGTCATCAACCAGCATCTCCAGTTTAGCCCTGGTAAGTTTTATATTCATATGCTTGGGGCCTGATGAGTCAGCGGTAACAAAGGGAAGGTTAACATCGGTTTCCATCGAGGTAGAAAGTTCCATCTTCGCCTTTTCTGCCGCTTCCTTGATCCTTTGTAAGGCCATTTTGTCATTTCTCAGGTCTATACCCTGATCTTTCTTGAATTCGTCGGCCAGATAATCTATTAACTTCTGATCAAAGTCTTCCCCTCCCAGGTGGGTGTCTCCATTTGTTGATTTAACTTCAAAAACACCATCACCCAGCTCCAGGATGGATATGTCAAAGGTTCCTCCACCAAGGTCAAACACTGCGATCTTTTCATCCTTTTTCTTGTCAAGACCGTAAGCGAGAGATGCGGCGGTCGGTTCATTGATAATCCTCAGAACGTTCAGACCGGCAATCTTTCCTGCGTCTTTTGTTGCCTGCCTCTGGGAATCGTTAAAATACGCGGGCACAGTGATTACCGCATCGGTAATCTTCTCACCGAGATAATCTTCAGCAGTCTGTTTCATCTTTACCAGAACCATTGAAGATATTTCCGGTGTACTGTAATTTTTGCCCTTTATGGTAACCTGCGCATCTCCATTTTTAGCCTTGGTAATCTTGAAGGGGCTGATAGTTATGTCATGCTGAACCTCTTTGGAGGAAAATTTTCTTCCAATGAGTCTCTTTATGGCATAAACGGTATTTTCAGGATTGGTTATCGCTTGTCTTTTGGCGATTTGTCCCACCAGCCTCTCGTCACTGTCGGTAAAGGCAACCGTAGAAGGTGTTGTCCTGTTTCCCTCCTGATTGGCTATGACAACAGGATCTCCTCCTTCCATCACGGCAACACACGAATTTGTTGTTCCTAAATCAATACCTATTATTTTTCCCATTTTAAAGTAAACCTCCTTAATATTTCCTATTTATCATCTAAAACATTCTTTTTTATCACATTTTTCGAAACGGAAACCTTCGCAGGTCTCAACAACCTCCCGTTCAAAAGATATCCCTTTTCAAATTCTTCCACATTTTTATTTTCTCCGAGCTCTTTACTTTCTACCTGCAACATTGCCTCATGGACGCTTGGGTTAAAATCCATTCCAATTGATTGAATCCTTTCCACACCATGTTTTTCCAGGCAACCGAGAAATTGTTTCTGGATAAGCTTAAAACCATTTATAAATGCATCAAAATCTTCCAGGTTACCGGCATGTTCCAGCGCCCTGTCCAGGCTGTCTACTATCGGTAACATATCTTTGACGAGAGCTTCATTGCCGTACTTTATGAACTCAATTCGTTCTTTTGCGACGCGTTTCTTGTAATTGTCAAATTCCGCAGCTACGCGTAAAAATTTATCATAATTTTCGGCTGCTTCTGTCCCCTTTTCCTCAAGATTCATAAGGAGATCGCTGTCGTTCTCTTCTATTGGCTTTCCCTGAAGTTCTATTTTGTCTGTATACTTGGCCTCTTTTTTTCCCTTGCTGTTTTCCCCATTTTTTCTTCTGGTGTTACTTTGGTTATCTCTCGCTTTTTTGTCTGTCACTATTTACCCTCCGGTTTTTGAAATAACTTATAGTCCACCATTTCGCAGATGACGTGTCCTGTTGTAATATGAACTTCTTGAATTCGAGGGACATTATTCGAAGAAACATTCAAAGAATAATCGACTATTTTAAGGACATTGCCTCCATCTCTTCCTGTAAAGCCGATTGTAATCAGATTCATTTTTTTTGCGGTCTCCAGGGCTTTTACGACATTAGGGGCATTGCCGCTGGTGCTTATACCCCAAGCTATATCTCCGGGTTTTCCTATTGCCCTGATCTGCTTGGCGAAAATTTCTGAAAAATCATAATCGTTGCCGATACTTGTTATTACAGAGGTATCAGTACTAAGAGCAATCGCCGGAAGTGGAGGTCTTTCTATCACAAATCTGTTTACAAATTCTGCTGCCAAGTGCTGAGCATCAGCAGCGCTTCCTCCGTTTCCGAAGATAAGTATTTTGTTTTCTGCCTTTAGAGCTTCTGTTATAACTTCAATAACTTTTACAATCCCAAGAAGGTTTTCATTAACGAAGACCTCTTTGAGTTGGCTGCTTTCTTTAAACATCTTTATGATATGATCTTCCATAGCCCCTACCAAATTAACTTCTTCAGAAAAAGTTGTTCACTGCTTTCATAAAGCCGACTCCTGTTTTTTACAGGAGCATGTTTTAGTAAGTTAGAAATTATTTTCTGCGCTTTTCTGGCAGAAAACAATTTCGTTAACATATTTATCCCCTTTAGTGGGACTTATCCCGTTTATCGGGGTTAGGGCGTTATGCTTTATTCGCGTCAATAATATATTGATCGATTTTATATATGTCAAGGGCAGAACTATGATTGGTTTAGAGAACCTGAAGCTTGCTGCAGGGAATGCGAGTGCTCACTGTGCATTTTCAAATTCGCAGGAGTTCTTCGGGAGTGTCGATAATATAATCCGGGCTGGTTGATTTCAGTTTGTTCCTTGAGTGCCATCCCCATGTCACCGCGACAGTTTTAACCTTTGCCTCTTTTCCTTCTTTGATATCCCCCGCTGTATCTCCTATGTAATAGGTTTTTTCCTTTGCAATCTTTAACGTATTCATCGACTGGATAATCTTCTTGCTCTTGCTGAATGTGTGTTCATACCCCATAACATCTTGAAAATAAAGATCAAACTTGTACTTTGAAAGCATCAGATTTATGGCATAGTTCGAGTTGGATGAAATAATTAGCAGAAAGTTGTCTTTCTTGAGTTTTGCGAGAACGGGTGCCAGATTATAATGTGGGAAAACCTTGTCATAATTCAATGTCGGCGCGATAATCGCCGACATTTTAATAAATTCTTCAACATTAACCCCCTTCTTGCGGATGGAGTCGTAAAAGTTTTCCTCGAAAAGTGCCATAAAATCGGAACGATTCCTTATAAATGGACTTCCGATTTTTTCCAGACATAGATTAACAGCTTTTTCGTATAGTTCTAACGAGTCGACAACAACTCCGTCAAAGTCGAAGAGGAAGAGTTTTTTCATTAGGTTAATCTTTAAAGATAGCCCCGGTACTTGCCGATGTGACCATTTTGGCATATCTTGCAAGGTAGCCCGTCTTGATGGGTGGGTCTTTGGGTTTAAAAGCCCTTTTCCTCCTATCCAGTTCCTTTTTATCCACTTTTAAATCGATCTTTTTATTCGGGATATCAATAACAATGGTGTCTCCCTCTTTTATAAGACCGATAGGTCCTCCTTCAGCCGCTTCGGGAGATATGTGTCCTATGGCGGCTCCTCTTGTGCCCCCGCTGAATCTGCCGTCTGTTAAGAGAGCCACTGATTTATCAAGACCCATTCCCACGATGGCCGATGTGGGTGAAAGCATTTCCCGCATCCCGGGTCCCCCTTTTGGGCCTTCGTAACGGATTACAACGACATCACCGGGATGAATCTTGCCCCCTAAGATAGCCTTGATAGAATCTTCCTCAGAATCAAAGATACGGGCACGACCTTCATTCACCATCATATCGGGCGATACGGCCGATTGTTTGACCACGCCGCCATCGGGAGCGAGGTTCCCCTTCAGTATGGCTATGCCGCCCTCTTTACTGTATGGATCTTCGATAGAGCGTATAACATCACGGTTTTTGACCTTAACCCCTTTTAAGTTGTCGCCCACCGTCTTTCCTGTAACCGTCATACATTCGAGATTGATGCCGCCTGTTTTGCTTATCTCTTTCATAACACTCTGAATTCCTCCTGCCATGTCAAGGTCTTCAAGATGGTGAGGCCCCGCAGGACTGAGATAGCAGATATTTGCTGTTTTCTCGCTGATTTTGTTGAACAGGTCAAGGTCCAGGGTTATTCCTGCTTCGTGGGCAACAGCGGGAATATGGAGGACCGTGTTGGTGGAACAGCCGAGAGCCATATCCACGGCAATGGCATTTTTAAAGGCATCCAGTGTAGCAATATCTCTTGGCCGGATGTCCTTTTTGACGAGATTCATAATCTGCATGCCCGCTTTTTTGGCAAGGCGTCTGCGGGCGGCATCAATGGCGGGAATAGTT
>Ga0265592_1000948_pt1 | contig 13492 bp, 11 predicted proteins | sample saktaG_7_FD_190141 | JGI IMG/M metagenome (GOLD analysis project Ga0265592, IMG submission 190141) | Saline water microbial communities from Sakinaw Lake, British Columbia, Canada - sak_2010_1_5_120m | ecosystem: Environmental > Aquatic > Non-marine Saline and Alkaline > Saline ... | reverse complement strand
GCAGGTACATTACCACATTGTTTTCTTATATTGTTGGTATTGATAATCGGTGTTATCTCAGATACGTCATGATATCAGATAATGTATAGTTCTCTCTTTTTTTTCTCATACACTAGCGAGACGAAAACGGGATAAACCTACACTGGTTTAGTCATCCTTTTCCTGGGGATATAACACCTTTTTTGATTACCATATAAATGAACAACCTTAATTTGTTTACAACCTAAGAAAAAAGATGAAAGTTGGAATTATTCGATGTCTGATGACAGAGGATATTTGCACCGGAACGATGGATTTTGTTGTAACAAAAGAAGGAAAAGGTGCATTCCAGGAGACCGGCCCGGTTGAGATCGTTGGATTTGTAACCTGTGGAGGATGTCCGGGAAAACGGGCCATTCCACGGGCAAAGATGCTTGTAGACAGAGGTGCAGAAGCAATAGTATTCGCATCCTGTATCAGTAAAGGGAATCCGATAGGGTATCCCTGTCCTCATTATGCAAACATGAGAGACGCGGTAATAAAAGCAATAGACCCAAAAATCCAGATAATCGAATGGACACATTAATCAGAACCGTGTATCATACATTTTTCCTGATAACCAGATGCTTTTTTTCTCATTATTGGCTCTTTTTTCATCAGACAAGTGCTAAAATGGCTGATACCGGTTTTTAGAGATTGCAGGAATCATCAATAGATACTGATTGATTTTGTAGCAGGATGAAACCTGCAGTACAGGAATCTGAAAAACAAAAATATCCTGTATGTCAGGGGACGATACACATACTGATTCATCCAGCAGTCCTGATTTTTCAATGGCACACATTCTTAAATTCGGAATTTGGAATCGTGGAAATCTTTACATGTACATGAACCAATGAACGTATCAGGAGTTGATGGGATGATTTCAATTCTCAAAAGAAGTAAAGATAACGTATTTGGATTACAGGCATCAGGTGAGATAACCGCTGAAGATATTGAACAGGTGATTCCGATTCTTAATGAAGGAATAAAGAAATACGGAAAAATAAACTGGCTTATGATAATGGAGACCGGAAAATGTACAAGTTTACGTGCCATGTATGAGGATATGATGTGGCTGCTTTCAAACCTGAAACACTTTGACCGGATGGCCATAGTCGGAAACAAAAAGTGGGAAGAACTGTTAATAAAGGCGGATGGTCTTGTATTTGGAGAGAAATACTTTGATGAATCAGAGCTGGAAAAAGCCTGGAAATATGTTGAGACCGGCTCCTGACAGAACCTAAAAAAATTGTAAAACGGCTCAGTTACCTTATCATTCCTTTTCTGAATCATACTCCGGCTGAAAAACAACCTTGGATACCCTTTTACCATAAGTCCTGCCGATTCTGTAATAATGACATATTCATCAGATTCGGTTTTAATTAGATGACCTTTTGGTACTACAATCAGCAGACTGCGACCGGTTTTTAAGAGATCAACCACTTTCTTAAAGAAGATCCTGATATCAGGAATCTCATGAACCAGATAAAATACAAGCATAAATCAGGTTCTCGAGGGAGGTCAGGTTTAGTGAATCAGCTCTTAACTGGTGAATCAATATACATAAGAGCAGCTTTTATGAATTTGTACGTTCCTTACACAAATACTGCATTTTCTGCTTTATATCAACCGCAATGACCCTTCCACCTTTCTCAGGTCATCTCTGCAATGAATCAAATAAAAGCCCGGGTCCGCACCCGATATCAGCTACCATGTCACCAGTAGAATGTATGGTTTTTTAATTTGTTGGGGAGGACTGCACGAATTTCCTAAAGGAGTTAGTAAGCATGCCAGCAAGTGAGGCAGAACAGACCTTCTTCTTTTCGTTCATGCTACCACCTTCCTTGTAGAAGTATAATATGCCTGTTTTCTCTCTGGTATTTCAGCATGATATGCACATTTTTTTCCTTTTCAGAAATTTTCCTTTCTATTCATTTTTTCCGGTTAAAAAGATGTTCTGACAGAACTACCAGATAGATATACTCTCCATTTATGTTATCTTATACAAAAATCAATACGTACACAATATGAGGACAAACCCTGTCATCTCACCGTAAACAGATATCACACCCATTCATAACTATGTAATCAGCAGTAATTGCTGGTATCATCACCAGATTTTTTTCCTGATTACACACACAAACGGTAAAAATCCTATCAGAAACAGTCAATTTCAATGAGAACGTAGCCACATACCACTCACCAACAGATATGAAAACACATTCACAGACCATGACAGATACACGAGCAGACACCCACCATCAGGAAGATACCGAAAAAATAACAAAAGGAGTCTCTATTCTGACTGGTGATCCAAAAACGGCAATCCTGAAACTATCAGGTCACATGATAATTGCAATGCTCCTTCTCTCGGCGTATAATCTCGTGGATGCAATCTGGGTTGCAGGACTTGGACCGGGTGCTCTTGCAGCAGTAGGATTTATTACCCCGTTTTTTATGATCATTATCGGGATCGGAGTCGGAACCGGGGCTGGCACGAGTTCTGCAATCGCACGGCGAATCGGTGCACGGGATAAAACCGGGGCTGACAACACGGCAGGACATGCCATACTCCTTGCAATAATGTTGTCGGTTTTTCTGACCATCTTTCTTCTGATTTTTATTGAACCACTGGTAATCAGTATCGGAGCAGGAGAAACTGCATATCTGGCAGTTGAATACGGACAGGTTATATTTATCGGAACGTTTTTTATGCTGTTTACAAACATTGCTTACGGCATTCTCCGGTCTGAAGGAGATACAAAACGGACAATGTATGCCATGGGTGCCGCATCAATTGTCAATATCATACTCGATCCCGTACTGATTTACGGAGCAGGGATGGGAGTTGCAGGAGCTGCATGGGCCACTGTTATCTCAATGGGTCTGGTATCAGGAGTACTCGCCTACTGGTTTGTCATCAAAAAAGATACCTATGTCTCTTTTGCATATTCCTCTTTTGTTCAGAATAAAGCAATTTATTATGGCATCCTATCTGTAGGAGTGCCTGCAAGCCTTGAATTTTTTCTGATGGCAGTGATGCAGGGAATCTTAAATCTCATTTTAGTAATGGTATCGGGAACAGATGCAGTCGCAGTCTACACTGCCAGCTGGAGAGTCGTAATGTTTGCAATCGTACCCCTCATCGCAATCGGCACAACCGTTGTATCAGTTGCCGGTGCCACCTATGGTTCCAAACAGTATGAAAAACTCTCACTGGTGCACACATTCTCAATACAACTTGGTATCGGAATCAGCATAATAACCGCAATTTTGACGTGGATCTTTGCCCCCTTTATTGCAGCCCTGTTTACCTACTCCGAAACAAGTGTCATGCTGACCCCTTCAATTGTGGTATTTCTCCAAATATTCTGTCTCTTTTATCTGTTCGTACCGCCAGGCATCATGTCTGGTTCACTGTTTCAGGGGACCGGCAGAGGCACAACCTCACTTGTCATCAACTTTTTTCGCAGTATCGTATTTATTGTACTATTTGCATATCTTTTTGCGGTCGTCATGGACTATGGCGAAATTGGTGTATTGTGGGGACTTGTGACCGGCAACATCATCGGGGGTGCTGTGGCCTACATCTGGACACGTCTGTATATTGTCAGTCTGATAAAAAATGATGCCAGAAAACCCACCAGTTCTGAATGAAAATTACCCCATTTTAGCGAAAATATCACCATCCATACCATACTGAATCGGCAGGGATTGAGGTAATTCTCATATATGAATACCATTCATCCCACCTCATCTCATAAACAACATCGTAACAGTAATGGCTAACATTCAAAATGCCGGCACAACAGATACCTTTATTGAAAGGTACATCCACAAATCAACCCATGAGTACGTATAGAACCTTACTCAAAGTGGCGGTTCTCCTCTTTTGTCTGCTCGTACCGGTCATGGTAACAGGAGCCGGAAATGGAGAACTTACCGTGCACTATGTCAATGTCAGCCACGGTAACGCCGTTTTAATTCAGTATAATGAGAAAAACATGCTCATTGATGCAGGTACAGGGGAATATGCCGCTGACCTTGTATCTTACCTTAAAGGCCACAACGCGAACACGATTGATATGATTGTATCCACAAGTCCCCTGCCAGGATACATCGGGGGTATGGAAGATGTGCTTAAAGCATGTACGGTCAGGCTATACATTGACGACGGAGAGCAACCTGCCAACAAAGAGTACAAAAAAATCAGGGATCTCGTTGCGGCAAAATCAATCCCCTATGAAGATACCTATGCCGGAGATTATCTTGATTTCGATAAGAATACCTATGTAAAGGTGCTCTCACCCGGATATGGTAACCCTGATGCCAAACCGGAACCGGTTGTTATCCAGCTGGACTATGACGGAATAAAATTCCTGTTCATGAGCGATGCAAACGCTGATACCGAATCAGTTCTCATAGATAATTATTACATGAAATCAGAGGTACTTCTGGCAGGAAACCACGGAGCACCTGCCACCTGTTCAAAAACGTTTCTCGCAGAGGTTGAACCTGAAATTGCCATACTATCAGTGGGGCCTGATAATGTGAACGGGTACCCTGCCGAAGGGACCTGTAATAGGCTCAGGGATGCAGGAGCAGAGTTGTATCGCACCGACATGAACGGAACCATTGTCATTACCACAGATGGTGATGAGTATCATATCGTGACCGAAAAATAACCCTGAAATCACCCTATTTTTTAGAGCGGTCATCAGATGCACATGCAATTTTAATCTATCTGAACCTGATATCATTGAAGTGAGTCTTGCAAGTGAGATGTATTGTGTATCTTTAAAAGGCTGTGTCACTATCTTCATCGATCCAGGTAACCGAACAGGTAAAACGTTTTTTTCTGCCTTACAGAGGAGCCTCTTTTTAAGAAAGGCTGCAATGGAGTGTTCCGGTACGTGATATTGTCAATCATGTTTTTCTCTTTACATCAATCTTTCCGATGGTGTAACAACATTCATTTGATAATTGAATTGATGTAACCCCGGAGGGACTGAGGTCACAGAGTATCTGACACAAATTCCACCTTCTGCAGTTGGAATTCGTACTGTTATAGAAAATTGTTAATGAAGAGAAGAATGTCATGTAATTACATCTGCTAAAATGATGATATGGTATCACCGGGTTTTCAGACAGAGCCAGGAGAGCCTCCCTTTATATCACACCATACTACCCAAAAACCATGCCAGAATGTTCCAATTTAAAGACCTTATCACCGGGTCTGACGGTAAACGGAATCTTAATACCACATCGTTCACCTTTTTTGACGGACTGCACAGACTGGTGATTGACTTGTATTTCACCGATTATACTGTTCTCTGCAGGAGTTGTTTTCCCATAAATTACAATGGTATCACCGATTTGTAAGCCAGTGGAACGGATTGCCAGCTCTGCAACCTGAATTTGTTTGTAATAATTTACAACTTCTCCGCAGTAGATTTTTGATTCTGTTGCACCAAGACCACGACTTATCCAGTCATCTTCCAGACCGTGATAAAACCCGCGTGAAAATCCCCGATTATAGGTTTTTGCCAGTTCCTCTTTCAGACCGGCAATGAGATCCGGGTTGTAATCTTTGGATTCTATGGCGTTTAAAGCTCTTCTGTAACAGGATACTGTTGTTTTAACATAATCCGGAGGTCTAATCCTTCCTTCTATCTTAAAAGAGTGGATACCTGCTTTTATGAGTTGGGGAAGTATCTCAATTGAGCACAAATCCTTTGGGCTCAGGACAAAATCCTGACCGACAAGGTACTCAGTATCCTCATCCTCAATATCGGTAATTCTGTACAGTCTTCGGCAGGGTTGTACACATTGTCCCCGGTTTGCAGATGAACCAAAGGTATCAAAAGACAATAAACACCTGCCAGATACACTTACACACATGGCACCATGAATGAAAGTCTCTATTTCACACTGCAACCGGTTCTGTTTTGCCTGTCTGCTAATATCAGCGATATCCTGTAAAGAACATTCCCGGGCGAGAATTATCCTTTCAGCACCTAAATCTGCATAAAATGTAAAGGCCTGAAAATTTGAGACACTTGCCTGCGTTGAGAGATGAATGGGTATTCCAACCTCTTTTGCCAGGGTAAAAGCTGCCATGTCCCAGCATATGATGGCATCTACATCAGCATCTTTGGCTGCTCTAATTATGGTAGCTAATTTTTCCAATTCGCTGTTGTAAAAGATGGTATTGAGCGTTAGGTATCCTTTTTTGTTGTTTTCTTTTAGATACCGCATAATGCCGGGCAGTTCATTAATCTCAAAATTCCCTGCTTTATCACGCATATTCATCTTTTTAATGCCAAAATACACGGCATCTGCACCGTTTTCAATGGCAGATTTTAAGCAGGACCAGTTGCCAGCCGGTGCCAGAAGTTCGGGTTTCTTTGTGGTATTCATGGTGATTCAGATTTTTCCGCTTGTCAGGATTTTATATCGTCTGCTTTGTTTGAGAGGTAATACATTACATCCCATAGATTTCAAACCCGTACATAGGTAAGAGTAGTATATATAAAAGATTAAAATATAAATGTGAAAATAATTATTAGATGAGCATCTGGCATTTGAAACATTTCCAAAAACCCGTATGCACAAGTGATTTAATCCACGGTATCACTCCCTTCAGCCCCCGATCTTCTTAAAATAAGATATGCAAAAGAGGTACTGAATAATCCAACATATGAACCGTTGAGTTAGTTATTGCAGCCGTTTGCAGTTGTCTCAACGGATCATACGGGGGAGTAGAGGTATAATGTCCCGGAATGAGAAGTGATTTTGTACCTGATTCTCTATTTAATTGATGCAGAGAGTCGATACTATGAGAGATTATTGAAATTCATTTTAATGCAAGAGTGAGTAATCAATTGACAAATACTGATATGTGGTAAAAAAATCAGGGATTTTATTTTTTTTTGGTGAGCGTATAGGCAAACTGAGTCAGATCAGATACATTTTCTAATTTGACTCATATCTGCTAATTTAGCGATGATTATCGGTTTTCGCGTTAAAGGGGTTGAAATGTGTGTTTCTGACTTTTCTCTTGTATATTAGTTAAAGAGAACCGGGATGATTATCCCCGGCTCTGACATCCAATTCCGGGATGCCGTATCCACAATGACCATCATATATACAGCACTCTTTAACTGTCTGGCCTTCTGGTCAGTTCCATCCCGGAGTGGGAGTTATTTGTAGGGCACCAGGAGGTTAGTTCTCAGAAAATTACCCGGTTTTTACGTTCCTATGATTTCCGTTCTGCTGCCCGGTTCCATCCTGTGGAGGAGTCTGGTTGTTCTGACAGTCATGTTGGCAGTCAGGGTTCTGTCCACAATTATTGTTTTGTCCTGATGCGGTTTTAAGGTTCATCATCTTTGCATACTGCTGTCCGGTTCCATCCTGTGGAGGAGTCTGGTTGTTTTGACAGTCATGTTGCAGACAGTTCTTGTTCTGTTCACAATTATTGTCTTGTCCTGATGCTGTTCTCAGGTTCATCATCTTTGCATCTCCGTTATGACCTGCTGCAGATGCCGGCAGGATTATGGCGAGGGCGATTAAGCCCACGATAAAGACCATGGTTATTTTTTTCATGTTTATACCTCGATAACCGCCTGTGCGGTTTATACCACTTCATACGATCCTGTGACATATAAACACCCGAAATACAGGGAGTTTTCCTCCTGAACCGGGAGGTTATCGAGTGGAGTCAGTGTATTTTTGTAACCGGCCAATTATCAATGGAGATGAACCGATATGATATATGATGAACAAATTGCCTGATGATCTTATTGAATCGGTGAAGCAATAGCATCCTGACCTGTTCACAAAGAGGGATATATGCCTAAGCCGGTCAGGATGATGAAGGAACAATTGGCATACTTCTGGCAAACATAAACAGACATCCGGTATCTTCACGATTGAAGGGACAACATGGATTACCCCTCACAAGGGCAGTCACGTCTCTGATGCTTCAGATGATCTGCAGGAATTATCAGCGACATCTGGGATATAATGTCCTTTTAGGGGCATCGGTCGGGTTTATATCCGGGTGATAGCGAAAACGTAAAGATGCATTTGTTTATAGGGGAATGAACCTGATACAAAACATGACAAGATCTGTGCAATGGTGCTCAATAAAAAAATATCAGCTAACAGGACGGGATCGTCTATTGAAAATCAAATCATCCAACCCAACTTATTTTCCGTTGGTAACCGGGGCACATAGTGTTAGCTGAACCCAGAAGGTGATTTTTAAACCTGACATTTAGAATTACTATAGTGCCCGGCATAACGTATTGGAATAATCAAAGTGAAACTGATGTTATTACAAGGCGTAAGCGCTAATCGCACTACATAGATTAAGGTAAACTATCCAGAAAGTTAGGCCATTAACTATAAAAGCATAATATTTGCTGTTAAATCCCTGGGTATTTGGTACTGTCGTTTTTTGCGTGATTTTGAAACTGAAATTTCATGTTACAAACAAATATATTCAAGTATTCTGTAAGAGGCAGTGTAAAAAGAGACCAATACTGATTTATACAAGAAAATTACATACATCCTATGGCTTCACCATTTATTGCAGTTATTCTCTCGTTTTTTATTCCGGGTCTGGGTCAGTTCTACACGGGCCAGTTATTGAAAGCAGTATTGTTGTTTCTGGCCGCATTGGTGTTTGGTGGTCTTTCAACGATACTCATTGGCATTCCGTTTTATCTGATTATCTGGCTGTATAGTATGTATGATGCATATACCGTTGCTAAAGCCTCGGAATCATAAATATTTTTTAAATATATAAATTGAGAAAAAAGAGAGGTTCATTTGGAACGAGAGCCAATATTTAAGCTGCTTTGTTTCATTTGATGTAAATAAAGAAGCGAGGTAGTATTACAGATTATTAATTCCGAGGATTTTAGTTTCACGAATAAATTCCTCTTTGGATAATGACAAAACTGAAACGTTGTAGTCCCTGAGTTTTGTAAGGAACAGGGTTCGGGAAATTCCAACCATGCAGGCAGCAGCTCCGGATGATAAGCGACCCATTTCATAGAATTTTGCTGCTGCCAGCATCCGGATTTCATTTCCAATATCCCGGGGTAAAGACTTAAGTGCCAGAATTGTATCATCTGATATCTGGATTACAATATCACTCATCTATTAATCCATCCGTTGCTGAATTTTTTTATTATCCTATAGTTATATATATTTATATTTGAAAGGATTCTCTATCCTCACAAAAAATATCACCGTTGTCATATTGTGACTATCCTGGATACCTGTCCTGCTGCAATCTGTATATTCAGGATCTCCTGTAAAAAAGAATGAATCAGTATTCAAAACGGGAAGATAACTCCCGCTCTATCCTCAAGAATGGTGAAACTAAGCTCGGTGCAGGGCTATCTCCCCTGTTTGCCAGACCCGACAGGCCGTGATTATTAACACCTGATTCCCCCACTATATAACGATGACACATCTTGTCTACCTCTATGTTCACGATACCATGTCAGACTGGGAACATGCCTATCTCCTTCCTGAAATAGTATCAGGCAGATTTTTAAGCAGCCAGGATCAGCGGTATCAACTCCGGCTCTGCGGCCGGACAATGAATTCCATCACAACCATGGGAGGAATTCGTCTCGTCCCTGAAATGACGATAGAGGATATCAAACCGACGCCGGACAGCGTACTTATCCTTGTGGGATCAAACACCTGGATGGACCCGGTACAGGATCAGGTGCTTGCAAAGGTTCGTGATCTCCTTAGAACGGAGATTACCATTGGTGCCATCTGTGGAGCTACCATAGGCCTTGCCAGAGCCGGACTGCTCAATAACCGGCCACATACAAGCAATGACCTCGCAGTCCTGAAGGAGTATTGTCCAGAATATATCGGGGATGCATATTATCTCTCAAAACCGGCAGTCACCGACAAAAATCTCATCACCGCAAGTGGTCTTGCTGCAGTCGAATTTGCATACGAGGTAATGAAAAAGATGGGAGTCATGCGAAAAGCAACCCTTGAAGCATGGTATCATCTCTACCTGCATAAGAAACCAGAGTATTTTTACCAACTGATGGAGTCACTGAAAGATTAAAGATAAATCAGTAGAGTTATTATAGTTAATGGCAAAACTTTTTGAAAAGTTTGCCTTAATCTATGTAGTGCGATAAGCATGCACGCCTTGGAATAACGCTTGTTTCACTTTGATTATTCCAAGACGTTATGCCCGGCACTATAATAATTAGAATAATTCGTGCAGGTAAAGCATTATTCCTTTGCTAAGGAAGATAGGATATTATTATTTGAAAAAAATGATTATATCTGATATTGTTTGAGTGAAGGATGACTGAACGGAATGAGATTCTTACAATATTGAAAAGCGGCACATGACTTAAAAATCGGTCCCTTTTCTTCATCACATACTTGATGAAACTTCATATATTTTTGATAAACTGAATCACTAGTTTTGAATGATATCAAATTTACTCCTGATTTAAGTCGTTCGATTCCCAGATCCCTTAAAATGATTGGGGAGGCGGTGAAAAACCTGATTTTGTGGATTTATACCTTATTTTTTCGAGCCGGAATTTTTATGCTCGTAGGTTGGAAATTTTGGAGAGAAAGAGAGTGATTTTGAGCTTTATGCCAAATCAAGTGTGGATTATAATTATAACTTATGTATTATTATGAATTTAATTTGTAATTTGGAATTCAAATCTTCAAAAAAATGCACCCATTTTATATTTGATTATTCTCATAAATATTTCAAGGATACTTATTCGCACATTCAGGCCATTACAGTATCAAGAAACTCTTCATCATCTTATCCTTTATTCCATTTATATAAGTATATCTTCAAGTGCCCGCTTGGGAACATGGTGAACTCCATCTTCATCCCGCCAGTAATTTGTCTCTCCATCATTTCCTACGGTTTCCAAAACCACCGTTTCTGCCGGATACCCAAATGCCAGCACCAGCTGAATTTCATAATGAACAGGAAGTGAGAGCACGGCTTTTAGTTCCTCTTTTTTAATTGACCCAAACATACAACCGCCAAATCCCTGTTCAGCGGCTGCAAGCATCATGGTCTGGGCTGCTATACCGATGTCATAGGGAGTATACGATGTGCATACATCCTCTGTTACTATGGTGATATAAGCGACAGGCCGCTCTCCTGCAACCGGTCCCCCCCAGTCAGGGAGGCCCAACGCAAAAAGAAGGCAGGATCGGATTTTAGCGGTTTGCATAGGATCGGTTGATACTATGTACCGAAGTGGCTGCTGATTTCTGGCAGAGGGACACAACCGTGCGATATTAACAAGTCCGATAATGGTTTCCCTGGGAATACGGCGGTTTTCATCAAAACGTCGATAACTTCTGCTTTTTTCAACGAGAAAGTGGATGCTGTATTTCATCTGGTAGTATCGGATGTGAAAGTAAAAGGGTTTAAGGGTCTTTGTCCTGTGTGTAAGAATTTATGATACGGTTCAATATATCGAGTATTTTTAAAAAAAATGATGTTTTAACGATCTCTATAATATGTAAATAATATGTATCATTGGAATAGGATAGTTGAGATGCTCCTGAAAAAAAAGAGTAATATAACACCAACTCAGGGGTCAGGAAAGAAACACTTAATTGTTAATGACATAACTTTCTAGAAAGTTTTCCTTAATCAATGTAGTGCGATTAGCGTGCACGCCTTCTAAATAACCTCTGTTTCACTTTGATTATAAGAAGACGTTATGCCGGGCACTATAATTCATCATCCAATCTTAAAGGCATGGACGACTGGGCTCGCTCCATCAGCAAAGAGTTCTATGAGATAGAGAATTTGGCCTTCCCGGTCATAGGCAATATCCCCGATCCGGAACCGTCGCTGCTGTCCGTCTCCTATCATATCTGTTTCGACATTGTCAGGGTTATCAAAGAGATAGGGATCAAGACTCAAAACAGCATAAGGCTGGGGCTTCCATGGTTCCATCTCTCCTGCTGCAACAGAGGCGAGATCGGCAGGATCATAAAAGATTACCTGAGCTTGGGTTTTTGAACTCCACCATCCCCGGAAGTCATTATGATTCGCACACTCACACATCTCTGAATCCGGGCACGGGCTTCCGTCATCCATCCTGCAAATAGTATACTCATCTGCATACGTCATCTCAGGACATGGATACTCCGGCCCTTTTGGGTTTGTCCATCCATACCAGTACCGGTCTCCGGTTCCTTTTGTACCGGCAAAGATGATGGCATTTCCTCCATCAGCAGTGGTGAGAAACTCCCCTCCTTCCCACTCATCGCAGTGCTGATATCCCTGCAGGGCATGGCTTATTTCATCCGTCTCTTCAGAGGTCTGGTACCGAAGAAGGGTAATCTCTGAAAGATGCTCCTGTGAGGGGGCCGGGGTTTTCTGATCGTCAGTCCACGGGGTATATGCAAACAGGGCAGGCCCCATACCTGACCATCCTCCGTCGCGGTACCGACCGGTAGCAAGATATCTTTTACCAGTGTACTTATCTGCCCATTCCTCAGGTATCTCAAAGAGGTAGTTGGATGTCATGTAATGCGACTGGTCCCCGATATACCAGCTGCCCTCCGGGTTTGGACAGGAGAGGTCAGGAGAGAACCAGCTATGAGTGGGAAGGGAGGGTTCAGCATCAAAGTGATCTCCCCAGGCAAGATGAATGAGCGGATCAGTTTCTTCGTGCTCAAGGTAGGCAAGCCCCATTCGCGGGATTGTATAGTACTCATCAAAAAAATCCCCTGAAACATCAGTAAAGGGTTGTATAAATTCTGCCTGTGGCAGTCCGGAGGGGTGATCTGCCTTGCCAGGAACAGGAATAGTCAACTCAGCCACTTTTCCACCGTCCCTCACCTCTTCTGTCCGTTCATGCCCGGAAATATAAAGCGATCCTGGGTACCGGTCATCTGTACCTGTCTGTCCCCCTGCCGGAACATAGGTCATGGCATTGCCTCCGTATTCAAAGGTATCTGGTCGTTCTTCCCCTTGTGGGAGACGGAATGCACCAAGATAGGTGAGTTCATCAGGATAAACCAGGTGGGTCTCTGCTGATACGCCGACCGGCACCAGCAGCAATATAAAGAAGATGAGAATCAGATGTCGGGTCATGGATCAGATTCTGTTTGTATCAGATATGAATACTCTGCTGTATGAGAGAATAACTGAAGGATATATGCACATGTGCCTGTCCTGAACAGCGTTGCGTGATCGCTACTGATTTTTATCATCCTTATCAAATATTTTAATTCTTGCCCCAATTCTGAAACAGAAACCAAAATTGAATAGAAACTATTAATAACTATAGCGTTCAATTGATCACTATGTCTTGGATCAGGAGAATCAAACGGGGAAACCAGATCTACCTCTATGAATGTACGAGTGAAAGAGTGGATGGAAAAGTCAAAAGTAAAATGATTCGTTATCTTGGAGTTGAAA
>Ga0265592_1000943_pt1 | contig 13556 bp, 12 predicted proteins | sample saktaG_7_FD_190141 | JGI IMG/M metagenome (GOLD analysis project Ga0265592, IMG submission 190141) | Saline water microbial communities from Sakinaw Lake, British Columbia, Canada - sak_2010_1_5_120m | ecosystem: Environmental > Aquatic > Non-marine Saline and Alkaline > Saline ... | reverse complement strand
ACGAGGGCATTATCAGGGTTTAGATAATATATAGATCCCCTGATTTCGTCCTTTAATTCCTGGATAACAACTTCTATAGCTTTAGATGAGGTTTCAATTTCATTCATTTTGAGAGCGCCTTTTTAATCTGATCCTCATGAAACCCAACTATGCACTGCTTATTATTCTCAATAATCAGTGTAGGAAAAGAACCACGGGGATTATATTTTTCAACAGTCTGCATGACTTCGGTTATTTCGTCAGTTGGTAGTGTGTCCACAAAGATATATGAATAATCAATTCCCAAATCGTTAAGAAGATCTTTTGTTCGTTTACAATGACTGCAGGTAGAGAGAGCATAAAGATGAACAACACCTCTATCAACTCCGTTAACATGAATCCATTTCATTGTCCAGCTCCTGAATAGCATTGTGGATATTATCTGATTACTATTTAACATAATGCAATTTTTCATTTTTTTTTATTTGGGGAGAAGAATGATATTATGATATTAGATGACCCATCGAGAATAAGAGAAAAATAGATCTAATAATAATTCTTGCAAAATAATTATATATGTAGATTTTCATGTAAAATAACAATAGATATTATATATCACTTGAAGATATCCTCTTTTTTAGCGCTGTAGATTTTCAAGTGATATGAAATAGTCATGTTAGAATCACTTTCGTTTGAGAATTGAAATAATTTAACCGCAGAGGAACAGAGGGGGGAACCCCAGGTTTTAGAACTCTGCAAACGAGCATTCCCTTCTTGTTTTACATCAGTCCAATCGGAAATTATATTGAGGTTGAAACAGTCTCTTGCGTCCTCTGCGGTTGGGATTCTTACCATGATATGGTATGAATTATATCTGCCTAAACATGATGATATGGTATCACTTGGTTTTTAGACAGAATCGGTATCCGGTTCAGAATGATAATTCTCTGAAATGGAGTGGTTATTCATTGAAGATGTGTATTATTGGTATTAGTCAATAAAAAAAAGGACTCAATATTGATAAATAATTATCATTTAAGATGTAATTTCAGATATTTATGTATTCTTTCTTTCAGAAGAAAGAATGGAAAAATCCATTGAACATCTGATAGTATGAAAAAACTTAAAATTCCATCTCACGGACTTTAGAGTTTTTAATTCGGGTATATGATCCCCCGATATCATAAGGATGATCTTTTATAAAGGTAAAGACTTCATACGTTTTTTCATATTTCTCTTCCCAAAGTTTCTTTTCTTTGGTATTTGTGACTGTTTTATACTGATTTTCAAAATATTGTAATCGTTTATCGAGAAGGAAATAAGTCCCTACAACATGATCCAGAAAATTAACATGATCATATAATTTATTTCCCTGTTCTGTTGTATTTGAAAATTTGATGAGGAATGGATCGTCACCCAGAAGATCTTTATCAAGAAGTCCAATCAGAGTTGGTTCATTAGGATTGATAAAAATATATGTATTGCGATCTTTCGTAGAGAATTCAGCAAGTGAAGATGAAGAGTGTATTGGGTCCTTTCCAATCCCGATGCCACAGAAACCGGTGGATGGGAAATAAATATAAGTAGTCAAATAACCCTCGCGTTCCAATAATCCGAGTAGAAGAAGTGCTTTATCTGCTGAATTTCCCTTTTTATCATGAATCACTTCAATTGGATATCGTGTATCTTCACCTTCTTTAAATGGTATTTGCTGAACAAAAGTAACCAACAATTCGATATATTCACGGTCATTAAGGGCTTGCATATCGCGAATATCACGCAATGCCTTTAAAATTGCATCAAAGGTAATATTATTAATTGGATCTTTGTACAGTGAAATATAAAAATCGATCCAGTATTCCGGACTTCCTGTTCCAATATCCGGAAGATAGGCAACATTTTGTTTTGCTCCAAGATATATAGAACGATTTACCGGAATTGTAATGGTAAATTCACTCTTTTTAAATGAGATCTTAAAATTCCTATCAACCTCTGCAGGATCAGCTCCCGGGATAGGACTAATTGGTATATATGATTCAGGATATTGAATTCCTGTTATAATTTGTAGCCGGTCCAGTGATTCTGGTATCATATCAGGATTAAAAGTTCCATACTCACCCCAGGAATTGATATAAGCTCCGGAAGTGTCAAAAATCTGCACTTTTTTATTCCCGGTATCAGCTACATATACATATTCTTCTCCCGCTTCATTCCCTAATCCGATACCGATAGCAGAAATGCCTATAAATTTTCCAGGTCCAGATCCGTATTCTCCCCATAAAGAAACAAATCTTCCTGAAGAATCAAATTTTTGAATACGATTATTTCCTGAATCTGCTACATATACATATCCTAAATGATCCGTTGTAATTCCCCTGATATCATTGAATTTACCTGGTTCAAAGCCAAATCCTCCCCATCTGGCATTCACAACACCCTGAGAATTAATTTTCTGTATGCATTGATTGCCTGTATCAGCAATATAAATATAATGTGTCAAATCTCCGGTGATTGCACCTATCTGATTAAAAACCGGTTTCGTACTGGTTATAGAAGCCAGATTTTTTTCAATATCCTTTGTTTGAGTGAATGAATTATTGAGATCTAAAACAGAAATATTGGAGATTTGATCATGATTTTGTACCCTCTGATTGATGTATGTCTCTGGTCCAAGAAATAAGGAAACAGAAAATAATACCAGTGCAAATGCGACAAGGCATAAAATAAAAAAATAGATTTGATGTGAAATATTATTTTTCATATAGCACAGGATTGTATACTTGTATGATAATGAATCTTCTGAGGCACATTGTTCTCTTTCTGTAGGCATATTATACGAGAATTAAATTTTCCTCCTATGTTGTGTTATAATCTCTTCATACTTTTTTTATAGAAAGTAGTGCCTTCAGCGCTTCAATGAATCTCTATTAACATTTTTTTGTATTATGAAATGCATTCATCTTTTTGTTCTTCTCCCTCCTGGTAAGGAATGCTCTGTACTGTAACTATTATACTGCTAAATATAATTTTTATAAGAGAAATATCTATTAGGAAATCAATTGAGTATTAGATTTATAGGTGAAAATACATGGCAATTTCATATTGGATGAAAATTATTATTAGTCTGGTTTTGATTATTATCCTGACAACCGGGGGATGCACCTCATTAGATTCAAACGAAACCAAAGATGTACGTATTCTCTGTGCAGGTGATGATGTATCATGTAATAGGTTTAAAGAAATTATACCTTTATACGAAGATGATAATGATATATCCATAACCCTCACTCATAGATCAGAAGAAAAGATGCAATCGGTTATCAATATGACAGATGATGAGATTAATTCGTATGATCTTATTATTATGAATCATAAAGATATGGCCTCTCTTGCTGAAAATAACCAGATTGAGGTATTAGATAATTTCATGGATGTGAGTAGTAATCTGAACCATTCTCTTTTTGAATGGCCACCTTTGATGCAATATGGAGAATATCCAATAGGTTCAGGAGTGATATATGCACTTCCCTTTGATCCAGACGCCCTCGGGATTGTATACCGGAGTGATCTCTTTACGGATCACAAAGAACAGGCAGATTTTTTGGATCGTTTTGGTTATGAACTGGAAAAACCGTTTACCTATCAAAATCTTTTAGATGAAGTTTCTTTTTTTACGCGTCCTTCTGAAGGATTATTTGGAATTGGTCTACCTGGTTCCAAAGAAGGGATGCAGGGTCTTGCAGATTCAATTTTGTTAACATATGGTGGCAGTTTCTATGATCCTCTCTCCAGCAAGGCTGAAGGAACACTGGATTCTGTAAAAAATTGCGAATCCCTTGCCCTGTTAGTGGATCTATATTCATATGCCCCACCTTCTTCATCATCCTGGACAGATGATGCTCTCATCTCATCACTTATCGGGGGAGAAATAGCAATGGCAATAATACCATTTTCCTCTTTTGAGCAGCTTGTATATATTGATACAAATAACCCTGCTGCTGATTACAGATTTGCATCTCTGCCCGGACAGGATGCAAACGGTTCATTCAGAAGGATTGGTGCAATTATGGGTGAAAGTATTGGAATAGTATCAAATTCAGATAAAAAAGAGATAGCATGGGACATATTACAATGGTTCTATAATTCTGATATTCAGCTCGCCTGGTCTCTTGCAGGTGGGCAGCCTGCACGGGAATCAGTACAGGATATGTCGGCGTATTTTCTGACAAAACCGTATAACTTCTGCTTTCCTACAAGTCTGCGAATATCTCTGGATCCCTGGCGATTTTCTGATGCCCAAATGGTAACTGATATATATCGTTCCTATCTGAATCGTGCCATTCATAACGAGATAATACCTGATGTAGCTCTTCAGCAGGCGGCAAAAGAGATAGATGCAAATCGTATACCGAAATAATAATGTGCAAAAAAGGGGATTTAGACGGACAGGGATCCAAACCGGGATGTTCCCATGTAAAATGGATCTGCTGCCATGGTTCCATAAGATGCAGATCCCATTTTACTAGGGGTTGGTTCTGCCTGTGGGTATGTCTCATTTAAATATTTATGAGCAATATCAAATGATTTCCTTGCATTATCCAGATATTTTTCCTGGTCATCCATACTGACAGCTGTGAAGGAATCTACCTCATTAATATATTTATCATACCAGTATCCATAGAGATAAGTTCCATGAAAGTAATTGTAAAGTGCCTGAACGTAATCATCCAGTCGTGAACTGGTCTCAAATCTGTCAAGCTGCATCTCATAAAATTGGCCGTTCATTCTGAGATTACCTGCTTTCATAGAAGCTGATGATTTGTCCCCTAATGCAACAAAAGAATTTAACTGTTCTTTAATCTCCATCGTCTTATCAATTCCTTCCACTGCTGTTTTATTAAATTCCTCGTCATCCTTTATGGCTGAAACAACCGGAATGAATGAAATAGAGATGAAAAGGAATAATATTATCAATGTATATACGTGTTTCATAGTATCTGCCACAAATATTTGGTATTATGAAATGATAATCTTTCAGGTCAGATAGTGCATTGACAGGAAAAGAATGTTATATATTTGTTTTCTACGCATCTGACTTATCTAATATCAGCATATTTGTATGTATGATATCTGACAGAGAGATAGCTGCCTTTGAAGCAGGAATAAAATTGGGTGCTATTTATCATCAATGGACTGGAACTCCTGTTTCAAAACAGAGTGCTGATAGTCTTGAAGATGCCATAGAAAAAGCCCATAAACTGCAGCCATATGTAGCGTCCGTTTCTGTTACATTAGATCGGACAAGAATAATCCCAAACACCTTTGGGTATAGTGAACTTACCGGACTGATGTTTGATGTTCACCTTACTACATGTGTTAATACAACCACATGCAAAACTCGTCTCTCTGCAGTAGGTGGGTATCCATTAATGGAGATAAAGGAGTTTAATGAGTAACAAACAAGCATTTCCTGTATTAGATGATCATATTCACCTTGATATCAGGAATGGCCGGGGTATTACAGCTGCCAGAGAATTTATGCAGGCCGGAGGGACACATATCTGTCTGGTAACAAAACCATCCTGGTCATATAATGTATATCCGGTCTGTGGAGAGGATTTCAGCATAGTGTATAATGAGACATTAAATATCGCCAGACAGGTGGAAGAAATTGGCGTTCATGTCTTTCCCATTCTTGGTGTCCATCCAGCAGAGATTGGCCCTTTAACTGAAAGATTAGGTCTGGAAGGGGCAGTTGAAGTGATGAAAGATGGCTTGAAATGTGCTGCAACCTATGTATCGTCAGGAAAAGCAATAGCTATCAAAAGTGGCCGCCCACATTACGAAGTAGATGAAAAAACCCAGGAATCATCGAACGATATTCTTTCTTATGCGCTTGAACTTGGAGGCGAATGTGATTGCGCAGTTCAAATCCATGCTGAAACAGGCCCCTGTGCTGATGTAATGGTAATGGCACAACGTGCAGGTATGAATCCTTCACGGGTTGTAAAGCATTATGGTTCTCCTGATACCCCTCTTGTTCCATCATTAATGGCAAAACATGATGGTATTGTACTTCTTGCCAAAGCAGGTAGATACTGCACAATGGAAAGTGATTTTATGGATGAAAACAGTAGACCCGGAGCGGTTCTTGGTCCTAAATCAGTTCCCCGTTTTTCAAAACGATATCTTGAGTCCGGGGTATTAACAGAGAAAGATTTGTATCATATTCATGTAAAACTCCCGGAATATGTATATGGTGTCTCGATTGAATGAAGAAATATTCATCTTACTTAACCATAATAAGGTTCGGATTTATGTATGCCCATTACATGATGTAGAAAAGGAGACCGAAATCAGAAAATAATTATTTAGATTAAGGGAAAAAGGCTTGATCTATTTGTATGCGCTATTACATTCTTGAATTGCTAGAAAAAAATGAAAGAAAAGAGGAATGCATATGGCATAGATTTACCGTTTGCATTTCATCAGGGTTACATAATTATTGTGCATACCCATTGTCTTTAAAGTTAATCATCATATCAGAATACTTTTTTGCCTATAAAATTCCCAATACTACCAGATGTTTTATAAAATACACCATACCAATTCTGGTAATTGTGTAGTAGGTGTTTGTGATGGGAATCTTTTAGGAGAGACATTGCTGGAAGGTGATATTAGTATTACTATCAATGAAGATTTTTTTAAAGATATTTTCGCAGATGAAGGAGAAATTCTGGGAATTCTTCAAAGAGAAAATAATATCACACTAATTGGTAATCGATGTGTCTCATTAGCAATAAAAAATGAATTGCTTGATGAGTCTTCATGTATGCGAATCAATGGTGAATTGTATGCGCAGATAATGCGGTTTTGATATGAAAATAACTCAATCAATATGTCCCCGGTGTGGTTTACCATCTGAACAGGGAAATCTTTGTAATGCATGTCTTGTTCAGGAGACTGAATGGATAACCTGTGAACCAAGGATTATTCTTGTACGATGTCAATCGTGCGGTTCGATGAAACGTCAGTCTTCATGGTCTGATGAAACCTGTGAACGTGAAGAAATAGAAAAAGAATCTGTGATTTCTGCAATCCATGTGCATGCTGATATTATATCTCCTGAAATTGGGATTCGACTTGCCTGGAATAGTGAAAACAGGACATTTGCCTATGTGAATATAACCGGGACATTACATGGGCTCCCTGTAGAAAAAGAATTTACAATTGAAATACTTTGGCAAAGTGAAGCCTGTGATCGGTGCAGAAGATTGCATGGAAATTATTATGAAGGTATCATTCAGGTTCGGGCTGAAGGTAGGCGGGCAAGTTATGAAGAAGAGGAACGAGCACGACAAATAGCATTTTCAGTAGAACAGGAACTTCAGGAATCTGGAGACCGTCTTTCATTTATCACAAAAGTGGATGAGGGGAGAGAGGGCCTTGATATTGTAGTTGGATCTCAATCACTTGGAGAGCAGATATCACGAACTCTGACCCGGCGTCTTGGAGGGAGATATACGATGCATCCGACCCTTGTAGGCGAGAAAGAAGGAAAAAAATTATATCGGGTTACGTATTCGGTTAGATTTCCACGTTATACAAGGGGTGATATTATTGGAGTAAAAGGAGGATATGGTGAGATTCTCTCCCTTGAAGGACGCAAAATGACATATCTGGATCTTCGGACGGGTAATACGAGAACGGTATCTGATGCAGAAAATACAAAGCATATTGGACATATTCGTGATGCCGACCAATTTGTTGTTGTTTATCAGGATAACGATATGATAGGAATTATGGATTCTATTACCGGAGAAACTCAGGAAGTGAAAGGTCTTAGTTGGAAAATCTTTTCAGTGGGCGATATTATCAAAATTTATCATTATGGAGACCTGTCTCTGGTGATGTGATGCATACCCGGCGTGTTGCAGTTTCTGATTTATCATCTGTTTTACTTTCTCCCTGGGTTGACACATCTCACAGGCCATATGTAAACGGTGACGTGGCATATGTTCCGGTTCTAAATGGATATGACTATGAGTGCGTTCTCGCTAAAAAATCGCGATATCAGGGGAGAGGATATCAAAAAATTGGTGATGTCATTGCTTTTCATGGTTCAAGACCGTCAGATGCAGAGGTTACTAATGTGGTGTTACATGAACGTCCCCGTGGAGTCATCTGGATAAAAAAGAACCTTGGAACGATGCGTATTCCTGATATTGATATCCTCTTTGGAATGGCAGGAGAAGTAATTCACCAAGAGTCCGGGATTTTGTATCAGCTGGATGTGAGTCAGGTGATGTTTTCACAGGGAAACCGACAGGAAAAAAAACGAATATCAACACTAATCAGACCTGGAGAACGTGTCGCAGATATGTTTGCAGGTATTGGCTATTTCACTCTTTCAATAGCCCGGGCAGGAGGTTTTGTTCACGCAATTGAAATAAACCCAATCTCATATTATTATTTAGTCAAAAATATCTCTTTAAATTCTCTAACGCATCAGGTAAATCCGGAAAAAGGGAATTGTCACGATAAACTTACCGGCATATATAACAGAATTGTTATGGGACATTTCGATTCATGGATTTTTCTCGACAAGGCACTATGCCATGTCATGGAAGGTTCTGTGCTTCATATCCATGGAATTGAAGATAAAGAAACAAACATCCTGCAGATCCTAAAAAAACATACTTTTTCATACGATATATCCAGCCATTTTGTTAAGAGTACCTCGCCACGGAAGAGACACATGGTATGGGATATTAGGATTATATAATTGTAGTCTTCTTGTTGGTAGCCATGATTATAACAATCAGATTTCATAGAGAATGTCTGTAAGTATATCATGAACATTTTCAAAGAAAGAATAGTATCTGATTCAAGGTGCTATCATATCAATAACCCATCGTTTTACTCCCGGAGCTACATTACCACATGCGGCGACTCTGCGAATTATAAAACCTTTTTTTTCGTACGATGAGATAATGTCTGGCATTTGAGTTTTTCTTTTAAAAAGATACAGGTATAATTCTCCATTTTTTTTAATCAGAGGAAGAAGAGAAAAAAGGATCTCTTCTTTACCATAGGGAGCGGGAATTATGATACGATCAAATGTAATATCCAGCATTGTAACAATTGTGTTACTATCCCCTTTGACAATTTCAATCTGATCACTGAGATGGTTATATTTAGCGTTCTTTTTTGCATATGAACAAGCATATGGGTTAATCTCTACGCCAATTATTTCTGCACCCTTCGCTGCTGCAGGTATTACAAAAGGTCCAATCCCACAAAACGGTATGAGTATCTTCTCTCCTGGATGTACCTGTTCTGCTATCCGTATATGTTCAGAACATAATCTGGGATTAAAAAAGACATGCATAATATCAAGCAGATAAGAGAATCCTGCCTCTTTATGACTTGTGACAGTTTCTGATCCATATAATAACTGAAATGATGCAACTCGGTTTTGCCCGTTGACTTTACTAATTTTATTCACAATTGTTTTGATATTACGTTTGTTGAATAATATGGTCTTTATTATTTCTGGATAATAAATTTCACAATTTTGATGGATGGTTAGTATTGCAATTTCACCTATAATCGTTATATGTTGTGGGATTTGTTGTAGTTTATCATCAGGGATGATTTCAGGGAGTAATTTTCGCAATCTCATTGCATTCCAGTTAATCCTGATTCTTTTATTTTATTTCTAAAAATTTATATTTCTGACAAATATCATACAATTACAGTCAATTCTATATAATATCTCTATGCATTGACAAAAGATGATAATAATGGGAGGGAATATAAAAGAAATAATTAACATAACTGATTTACCAGCACCTTATGCGAATAATCCAAATTTGTATTGCATATAGAGGTCTTGCGCGCATTTGATAGTCAAAATGAGAACCTGGTAAGAAAAGAGGGTGTATTTTTAGCTATAATCATAAAAATTACTTTAAGTCTTTTATTTTTATACGAAATTTTCATTCTGGTCTATTCTAATAAATTCGCTAATAATACTCGGGAAAATTAAAAAATATAGTAATTTGGGGATATAGTATCTTATTTTCATATTTACAATTACAAAAAATTGTAGTAGAAAAATACACGAAATAAGTGCCAAATTTCTCTACGTTCACTAAAAATCGTTCAATTTGTAGCAATATTGTAAAAAGACAAGATGAATGGAGTGAAAATAATTTTTTATAATGAAATCGGTATCATCAGCTTGATAGTGTCATCATCCAAAATTGACATTTTTCGTTCATGGTCAAACAATTCACTCCTAATTTTACCATTTCTGTCGATATATTTTTAATTTATCATGTAATATATTGTCCGTATACATAACGTTAGAAATGCGGGGAACTACATGAAGGAGAAATCTGTATTCTTATATCTTCTGATACTAGTCCTTACAATCATTACCATAAATTTTGTCAGTGCTGATATGAGCTCTGATGATATGCATGTGGATATGGTTGCGAAGTACCAGAATTATCCATTATATTTCATCCAAAACCAGGGACAGTTTGAGGATGATATTGCGTATGAAGTTGCGGGACTGGATTCTGCCATATTTTTCTCACCAAAGGGTGTGGAAATTGTGCCACAAGCACAATCTAACCCTCTCTTTATGCACTTTGATGGTGCAAATGAATCACCCGAAATACTGGGAGAGAAAATACAAAACGGCACTGCAAATTATCTTATTGGAAATGATTCAGCCTCATATCAGACTGATGTGCCATTGTATGGATCTATAAGGTATGAAGATCTCTATGCCGGAATAGATCTTGTTTATTCAGGTGTAAATGACCAGCTAAAGAGTGAGTATGAGGTAAAACCAGGTATTTCACCTGAGGCTATTACGTTCGAGTATGAGGGTCAGGAATCCCTGGAGATAGATGAAAGGGATGGTTCTCTTATTATTACCGGGAACGGATGGAATCTGACTGAAGCAGCACCCTATGCCTATCAGCGAGTCAATGAAAAAGACGTTTTGGTCGAGTCTTCATTCATATTACAAGCTGACAATAAAGTTGGTTTCTTTATTGGTGAGTACGATACGTCTCTCCCACTAATTATTGATCCTATTATGCGATATTCTCTATTTTTTGGTGGTGATGGAGTAGAACAGGGCAATGCCATTGCTACTGATGATGAAGGGTATGCGTACCTGGCCGGATCAACAACCTCTGCTCATATGAAATTTTCCATGGCAACCAACCTGTATGAACAGAAGGCTGGTGGAGAGAGAGATGCATTTGTAGTAAAGATTAATCCGGATGGGACTGAGCTCGTATATATCACTTATCTTGGGGGAACTGGAGACGATCTGGCTTATGGGATTACCATCGATACTATTGGTGATGCCTATGTAACAGGTAGCACGAGTTCAGAAGATTTTCCCATAGAAGATGCGTACCGCAATAAAAATTCCGGAACTACTGATGTATTCCTAACGAAAATTGATACAAATGGAAGTGGTATCAAATTATCTACTTATCTTGGAGGAAATGGGGATGATATTGGTTATGATGTTGCCCTTGATGATGAAGGGAATATTTTTCTGACTGGTTCTACCACATCATGGGATTTTCCCATAGTCAATAAATACGAGTTATCGCCTTATTCTGGTCTTGAAGATGGATTTGTAACAAAGCTTGATCCACAGGCAGAATCAATTCTATATTCAAATTATATTGGTGGATCTGCTCGAGATGTCTCTAAAGCTATTGTTATTGATCAAAATGGTTATGCATGTCTAGCAGGTCAGACTGATTCTCCAAATTTCCCGGCAATTAGTGCATACCAGGATACAAGAAAAGGAGTGACTGATGCATTTGTCGTCAAGTTTGATCCTGAAGGGACGTATCCTGCATATTATTCTACCTATCTTGGAGGGAAAGAAAAAGATATTGCAACTGACCTCTGTGTACATCCTGATGGAAGCCTTACCATAACCGGCCAGACTTTTTCAGAGGATTTCCCTATCGTAAATGCATTTCAAAAGACGTTAAACGGAGTCAGTGACGCTTTTGTCTCAACACTCATTTCCCGTGGAACAGATCTCTCACAGAGTTCTTTTTTGGGAGGATCAGGAGGGGAGAGTGGAAATAGTGTAGAACGGGATGATGAAGGATATCTTTATCTTGTGGGTACTACCCTCTCAACGAATTTCCCAATAGTTAAAGCATATCAGTCTAAATATGGCGGAGGTTTTAGTGACGCTTTCGTTGTTAAACTGGATTCTGATGGGTCATCAAAAGTATATGCTACATATCTTGGAGGGTATGGAAAAGACGAAGGCAATGCAATTGCGGTCAATTTCGAAGGTGATGCATATATAACAGGATATACAGATTCGACAGATTTCCCAAAAGTACGTTCATACGAACAGAGTTTTGGTGATGGAGATCGTGACGCTTTTGTTGCAGTTCTTATTGATTCTGATAAGATCCCGATAACAGATTTCTATGGTGAGCCCACTAATGGACAGGCACCGTTAGAAGTGTCGTTTTATGACACATCCCGAGGTATTCCTTCATCCTGGACATGGACTTTCGGTGATGAGACAACATCATCAGAAAAGAATCCGGTCCATATATATGAAAATCCAGGTACATACACGGTTACGTTAAAGACTTCAAATATAGTTGGTTCAGATACCAAAGAGAAGACTGACTACATCACAGTAACAAATCCAATTCCCCTTCCAGAAGCAAATTTTGAAGGATATCCCAGATCTGGTTCCTCCCCACTGACTGTTTCATTTACCGATCTTTCTACAGGTGATCCAGAAACGTTTGAATGGACATTCGGAGATGGATCTAATTCATCTGAACAGAATCCAATGCATATTTATCAGAATGCCGGAGTATTCTCAGTCAGTCTGCTGGTAACAAACAAGGCAGGAATGTCTACCAAGATTGAAGACAATTACATAACAGTAGTCTCTCTTCCGAATCCACCTGTTGCTGCATTCTCAGCCTATCCAATGAGTGGAAATGTACCTTTATTTGTCCAGTTTACTGATCTCTCATCTGGAGAGGATATTTCATCATGGATTTGGGACTTTGGTGACGGTGCGACATCAACAGTGCAGAACCCCGAACACACGTATCTTACCGCAGGAATTTATGATGTTAGTCTCACTGTTACCAATCCAGGGGGTTCTGATACCGAAATCATATCAGAGTTTATCACTGTCGGACCTGAACAGCTGGCACCCATAGCAGACTTCACTGGCAGTCCGACACGGGGAGAAGTTCCTCTTTCAGTCTCATTTATTGATCTCTCCCAAAATAATCCACAAGAGTGGGTCTGGGACTTTGGTGACGGTTCTGTATCAGAAGAACAAAATCCAATTCATATTTATACTGATCCAGGAACCTACAATGTTGAATTGTTTGTATCAAATCCGGCAGGAATGGATCATAAGACTATTACTAATTATATTACTGTCCTGCCACACGTGATCATTCCAGAAGCGGAATTTAGTGGTTCCCCACGATCCGGATATGCACCGTTGGATGTTACCTTTATTGATCAATCAT
>Ga0265592_1000937_pt1 | contig 13618 bp, 12 predicted proteins | sample saktaG_7_FD_190141 | JGI IMG/M metagenome (GOLD analysis project Ga0265592, IMG submission 190141) | Saline water microbial communities from Sakinaw Lake, British Columbia, Canada - sak_2010_1_5_120m | ecosystem: Environmental > Aquatic > Non-marine Saline and Alkaline > Saline ... | reverse complement strand
TGCATGTCCGCGCGTGGCTGTACTGTATGAAGGGGGCGCTGTTGGTCTCGAAGTTGAGGGCCCTCTCCCAGTCGAACACCACCTGCTTCATGGGGTCCACGCTGAGGAGCGTGTGCTTCACGGCGCCGAAGCCCACCATCCGGGCGATGTTCTTCTTGTCGGCCTCGCCCAGCCTAGGGTTCCGTTTGTCAACCTCCATGTAGGCCAGCTCCACCGCCTTGTCGAGCACCTCGTTGAGGGTCACGTACCTGCCGAGGCGTCCGCTCATCTTGACGCCGGGCAGCTTGACGAACTCGTAGCTGTAGTGGAGGAGGTTGTCGCCCATCCACTGCTTGCCTATGGCGGCCAGCGCTATCCTGAGCTGCAGCTGGGCCAGGTTCTGCTCCATGCCGATGACGTTGATGACCCTGTCCACGAAGCCGAACTTCCAGATGTGGTAAGCCATATCTCTAAGCGTGTACAGCGTGGTGCCGTCGCCGCGGACCAGCACGAGGCGCGGTATCTCGTGCTCCGGGTGCAGACCCCACCTCTCTTTCAGGCCGAGGTCCCTGGCTACCCAGTCGCAGTCCAGTATCTGGGCGCCCCTCTCCTTGATGACGTACCCGGACTCGTTCAGCGCCTCCAGGACCTCGTCGGCTGCACGCTTCCACACCAGGTCGCTCTCGTAGTCGAAGCTGTCGAACCCTATCCCCAATTGTCCCAGGCTAGCCTCGAAGCCGTCCAGGCAGTACCTCACCACCTGCCGCACGTCCTTGACGGCTTCAGGCTCGTTGTTCTCGTAGGCGGTGTTCAGCGTCACTATCTCCGCCATGGGATCCTCGACTCCGAGAAGGGTCTTCGCCAGGCTCTCATAGAGCCCGGGGAACCTGTCCTTGAGACCGTCCGCGGCGGTCTCATACTTCTCGATCTCGTCTCTTGCCTCCTGGGCCTCGTAGACCCAGCCCTGTTCCTCCGCCTCCTTGAGGTCCGTCCTAAACCGGTTTAACTCTGTGATGACGTTCACTGAGGCGTAGATGGTGCCCACCCACAGCTCCGCGGGGGTCTTCGGCTCGGGCTTCCCCAGTAGCCTCCACCCGTACGTGGCCATTGCCACCTGGCGGCCCATGTCGTTCACCAGGAAGTGCCTCACGACGTCGTGCCCCCGCTTCTCCAGCAGCTTGGCGAGGCTGTCGCCGAGGATGCTGTTCCTGGCGTTGCCTATGTGGAGGGGGCTGTTGGGGTTGGCGCTTGTGTGCTCTACCATCACCTTCTTGGGCTCGCCGGTCTTGAGGAAGCCGTAACCCTCGTCGCCCTCGATGGCCGCCTTTAGCACCAGCTCGCTGTAGCCTCCCAGATCGGTGTGGAAGTTGATGTATCCGTTCACCGCCTCGGCCGAGGCCACCACGCCGCCCTTCTCCGGCTTGATGCGTTGCGCCAGGTTCTCGGCTATCTTGGCCGGGGCCTGCCTGAGCGTCCTCGCGAGCTGGAAGCATGCCGGCGATGAGATGGCCCCCATATCTGGCGACGGGGGCTCGCTGTACTTGACCGGGGGAAGCTCTGTTCCAGGGTACGCCTCCTCTAGGGCGTCCACGAGGAGCTTCTCACACTCCGTCTTTAGCTCTGCGAGGGGATTCATCTTTGTTCACTTCGATTGGCGGGCCCGGCAGGATTCGAACCCGCGATCTCCGGCTCCGGAGGCCGGTGCATTATCCACTCTGCTACGGGCCCGCACACACATAGGCGAGACAGACACGATTAAAGTATTTCTGATGTAACCTGCGTCGTAACCACTGTCCATGAAGGGCTCTGTACGAGTGACGGATTGTTTTAGGCGTTACTAAACTGGCTGAACAAAAATGCGTGAAAGACGCGGTTTACCGATCAAATATTTAAAGGGTCTGTTGTGAGTAAATGGGAGTGTACAGGGGTTGAGTGAACTAGAGAGTTTAATCGACTCGCTGGACTACGTCCAGTTCCATTTCACCACTCTGTTCGGTGACCTGAAGGCCGTCGAGTTCCCCGCCGAGATCTGGTGCGACATGGTCGAGGGGACCGGAGTCGACGGCAGCAGCCTTGGCTTCCTCAGCACAGAGCAGAGCGACATGATGATCGTGCCCGACTCATCCACGTATGCGGTTATCCCGTGGGACGAGGGCGTCGCAAGACTGATCTGCGACACCGCTATGAACGATGGCTCCCCCCACGCCCTAGGCACGCGGGCTATGCTTAAAAAAGTAATAGCGGACGCCGAGAAGCAGGGCTTCGAGTATAGGACGCGCCCCGAGCTGGAGTGGTACTTCGTGAAGGACGACCACACGCCGGCGGACCAGGGCGGATACATGGATACCCTCCCCTTCGACTCGTACAGCTTCCTCCGCCGCGCCATAGTGGATGACATCCGGGCTATGGGTGTCTCTGTCAAGACCATCCACCACGAGAACGGGCCCGGTCAGCAGGAGTACGAGTTCACCGTCGGCGACGCCCTGAGTAGGGCTGACGGCGTCCAGACCGCGAGGATGGTCACCAAGACAGACAGCCTCATGGAGGGCGTCGTCTCTACGTTCATGCCCAAGCCCTTCCCGGACCTCGCGGGGAGCGGCCTCCACATACACCAGTACCTCACCAGGGGCGGCGAGAACATGTTCGCCGACCCCGAGAAGGGCGTCAGCGAGTTACTCGTCCACTTCGTTGGCGGCATCATGGAGCACGTGGACGCCATGACGGCGATACTGAACCCCACCACCAACAGCTACAAGCGGCTGGTGCCGGGACACGAGGCCCCAGTCTACAAGAGCTGGGGCGTGGCCAACCGGACAGCCCTCATAAGGGTCCCCGGGTACGAGAGGAAGGCCCGGATAGAGTACAGGGCCGCCGACGCCTCGACCAACATATACCTGGCCTCGGCGCTGCTCCTCGCCGCCGGCCTTGACGGCGTCAAACGGAGGATCGAGCCCAACCCCCCCACCACGGAGAACGTCGAGAAGATGACGGAGAAGCGTAGAAAGGAGCTGGGCATCACCCAGCTCCCCGCAGACCTCGGGGAGGCCCTGGACCACCTGAAGGGCAGCGGCTTCGTCAGGGACGTGCTGGGCGGCGACCTCGTGGAGACCTGGCTCGAGCACAAGCGACGCGAGCACAGGGAGTACCTCGACGCCGAGAGGCTTGGAGAATCAGAGGCTCGGCAGTGGGAGCTGAAGAGGTACCTGGAGCGGGTCTAACCCCTGCTATCATGACGTGTTACGTTGGGATTCTCTTCTATTCTGGTTTCTCGGCTCTGCGGAGCGCGGTGTACGACTCGTGGAGCAGCCGCTGGGCGTTCTCGACTATCACGGGGCCCACGCCCTTGACGCCTGCCAGGGGGCCGACGAGCCTCTTGGTCTTCCCGCTCTTGCTCACCCGCACCTCGGCGTTGGCGAACTCCTCTATCACCCTGATCGGGGTCTCGTAGGCGGCGAGCAGCTCCTGGGCGAGGGTTGTGCCTATCTGGGGCAGCCCCGAGAGGAGAAACACCTGCTGCTCGTGGAGGGGCAGGCTCCTGTTCACGCTGCGGAGCTGTATGGTCCGTTCCTCTTTGGCCTGCTCCCTGTAGGCGAGCCGGTGGAGGAGCACCGCGGTGGACTCAGGGTTGTCCGTGGGGATGATGTTGACGCCGTAGTCCAGCGCCAGGCTGCTGAGGGCGCCGTAGACGCTGGCCGGCTTCATGGCGCTGCGTTTGAAGGCGCGGCTGAGCTGCCCCTCCAGGATGACCACGGGGCGCTCGTACACCGCGGCCATGTCGCGTGCCTGGCTGAAGAGGCGTCCGTCCTTCATGCTGCCGATGAAGTCGCTGACATCCTTGCGTTCGACGCCGACGCGGTCGCTGACGACGTAGTCGCAGATGTCCAGCTTCCTGATGTCCACTTCGACGCCGTTCCACATCATGTAGTTGACTATGTCGCGGCGGCTGGACGCCTCGTTGCTGTCTATGCAGATGTGGAGGGCTTCACTCATCGTCCTCTACCTCGAAGGCTATCTCGACCCTCCGGGGGTTGCCGCCGCCCTTGAGGCTCCGCAGGAACCCGACCAGCATGCCTTTGAACGCCCGCTGCACGAAGCCGCCGAGGGGCACAGGCTCGTCGTTCACCCTGAGCGTGAACTCGACTCTGTTTCTGACGCACTGCCTGGCCTCCGCCTCGCCGCCGAGTATGGCTTCGCCTAGGCTCTGGCAGCCATCGTAGCCGCATCCGTGGCAGTTCACGCCCGGGAGCATGGGGTAGGCCTTCTCCTCGACCAGGTCCGCCAGCCGGGGTGCGTCGCCTAGCTGCACCACGGGTAGATCCGTGTCCCCGGAGAACCTGGAGCCAGGTATCTTGACGGCGGCGATCTCTAGCCCGTTCCTCAGCTTCTCGATGTCCTCGTCCAGCCTCGGGACCAGAAGCCTGGCGTGGGTGTCCAGCGTCTTGAAGCCCTCGATCACGAGGATGTCGATGTCCCCGAGGGCATTCACCGCGTCCCCGACTTTGACGTGGTCGTCTATGAATATGGCTGCCGCGTTCTGGTGGAGTATTGCTGTGGCCTTGGCCCCAGCCTCCCTGTGTCTCGCGGTGTCTTTGCCGGGGGTGTCGAAGACTATGTTCTCGGCGGTGTGCTTCAGGGTGCCCACTCTATAGCCTCTTCGGGTGAGCTCGCCGACGAGGGCCTCCACCACCCTCGTCTTCCCGGAGTCCTTGAAGCCGACGACGGCGACCGTCTTAGGGGGCGTCATGGTGATACCCATGGCCTCGCTTTATTTATCCTCATGGTTCCCCGTGGATAGGTTTAATTTCCACCAGCATAGTTTGGGGATGCTTGTGAAGGTCAGGAATTTGGGGCAGACGGGCGCACTGAGAAGGATATTCTCTCCGGACCTACCAGTGGTCTACTACGAGCTCCTGTTCGTGGGGTTCAGCATAATGACGGGGATGAGCCTCTCGTCCTCGTTCCTGCCCATAATGGCGAACGACCTGGACCCGTCGGGGGCGCTGGTGGGCATGGTGGTCTCCGCCTGGTTCCTGGCAAGGATATTCATGGAGCTGCCCGCAGGGATCATCAGCGACAGGGTGGGCCGCCGTAGGCTCCTCGTCACGGGGCTTGGCCTGAGCCTCGTGGGGCCTCTTCTCTGCAGTCAAGCCAACCACGTATACATTCTGATCCTAGGGCGAGCCATCTGGGGGATGGGTACGGCCCTCTACTTCATGAGCAACATGGCCCTCCTCATGGACATTCTGCCCCAGTCCACGAGGGGCAGGGCTCTGGGCGTCTTCCAGGGAATCGAGTTCCTCGGAAGCTTCGTGGGGGCGCCTATAGGCGCCTTCCTGGCCGTGTACCTGAGCTTCACCCAGGTCTTCTACTTCACCCTCGTGTTCACCCTCTTCAGCTTCACGGTGGCCATGAGGTCCAGGAACATCAGGGGCTTGGAGGGGGGCGGCTCTTCCAAGCCCAGGCTCACCCTGAAGCAGATATCGGGAAGCCTCAGGAACTGGGGCATCCTCGCGGTCTGCTTCTCCACGCTCCTCAGGACGCTCGTGATACAGGGCATCTTCCAGACTGTGCTGCAGCTGTTCCTGAACCAGCAGATCGGGCTCACCGTCGCGGGCATCGGCTGGGTGGTGAGCATGAAGGTCCTGGGCCAGGTGCTGTCGCTTCTCGTTGCGGGGATACTGTCCGACAGGTTCGGCAGGAAGCCCGTGCTGGTTGTGGGCTTCACCATCAGCGGACTATCCGTGTTCATGTTCACCCTCACGAGAAGCCTGCCCTTCCTTCTGCTGTCCGGGTTCGTCGCCGGGATAGGCGAGGGCCTCGACATGACCACCATCCTGGCTCTGTTGACGGATATTGCTCCGCCTAACGCCAGGGGGGGCGCCGTGGGGCTGTACCGCACCTTCATGGACGTGGGCGGGTTTCTTGGCCCCATGGTGTTCATGCTGGTCTACACCAGGTATGGTCCGCTGACGCCCTTCTACGTGGGCGCGGCGGTCAACCTGTTCAACTCTGTGTTCATCTTGCTGGCTCGTACCAGGCGCGTCGCCTGATTTATATGAGCATCGGCGGCTATCTCCATTGTTATGGTGTCGTTAACCTTCTACGGTGGCGTCAACGAGATAGGCGGCAACAAGATACTGCTGACGGACGGCGACACCAAGATCTGGCTGGACTTCGGGCAGAGCTTCACCATGGGCGTCGACTACTACGTGAACTGGCTGCAGCCCCGGAGCTGCCTCAGGGACTACTTCGAGTTCGGGTTGCTGCCCGAGCTGGAGGGCCTGTACAGGGAGGACATGCTCACGGGGACGCCGCTGGAGTACTGTGAGGCCGAGTACCAGGGCGTGTTCATCACCCACGCCCACAGCGACCACGTGAGCCACATCAAGTTCATCGACCCCGGCATCCCCGTCTACACCGGGAAGGGGACCAGGCTGTTCATGGAGGCCATGGAGAAGACCAGCACGTGGAGCAACTACGGGGAACACGACTACAGGGGCTTCAGGACGGGCGACGTGGTCAGGATAGACGGCGTCGAGGTGGAGCCTATTCATGTTGATCACAGCATCCCCGCCGCCTACGGGTACATCATACGTCACAGCGAGGGCGCCCTCGTCTACACGGGGGACATGAGGGCTCACGGCCCCAAGGCCGGGATGACGCAGGAGTTTCTGGAGTCGGCGCAGTACGCGGAGCCGGGTGGCATGGTCTGCGAGGGGACGCGGATGGCGCGGAAGGGGAAGAGGAGGAACCTGTCGGAGGCCCAGGTGGAGCGGGGCGTCAAGGAGGTGTGCGCCGAGGCGGATAGGGATGGTAAGTCTGTGATCTACACCCACCCGAGCAGGGACATGGATAGGCTGCGCACGTTCCACCGCGCCGCGGAGAGCAGCGGCAGGGTCATGGTCATCAACCCGAAGACGGCGTACCTGCTGGACAGGCTCATCGAGGACGAGCACCTGGACCTCCCGGACCCCAACACGGACGACCTTTTGAGGGTGTATTATAGGCGTAAGCGGAGCGGCACCTACAGCGAGAGGGATTACTACGTCTGGGAGCGCGGCTACATGGACAGGATGATCACCGTCGACGAGCTCAGGACGCGGCCCACCGACTATATTCTGAACCTGAACTTCCAGAACTTCACGGAGCTCATAGACCTCCGGCCGGAGCCGGGGAGTCATTATATCTATAGTATGAGCGAGCCTTTCAGCGAGGAGGACATAGAGCACGACGTGTTGTTGAACTGGCTGGGCCACTTCGGGCTGGAGTATCACCAGCTCCACGCCAGCGGCCACATGAGCCCCAAGGAGCTGGGGGAGGCCGTCAACTATGTTGAGCCTGGGACGGTGTACCCTGTTCACTGCGAGGAGCCCGAGCTGTTCAGGAAGTATTATGGTTCGGTGACGTTGCCCGAGGTGGGTAGGGAGTACAGGATCTAGCCGGGTTTGTCAGGTGGCTTCCTCGGTTGCTTGGTTTTCCTTTAGAGGTTGCTGAGGCGTGGATCGACGACTTGGCATTTCCCTTATAGTTGGTTACTTACTATAAGCGTTTTTTCTGGGTATGTTGCGGGGCCTTGGATCGACGACTTGGCATTTCCCTTATAATTGGTTACCTGTTATAAGCGTTTTTTAGGGCGCTTGTTTAGTTATTTTTAGCTGTTTTGTATTAGTGCGTGCGCATGTTCAAGTATGCGTGCGCGGTTTTTCAGACTCATCGCTTGGTTGTTCTGGTTGTAGTAGGTTACCCCTACTATGATTCCAGTTGCCTGGATGAAGCTCAAGATAGTTGCATAGTCTACCATCTGGTTTCACATGAAACACTTAACGAGAAGTGAGGATAAAATTATGGCCCCAAACCCAAATCTATTCTCATTCTTCCAGCCAACCCCTTTCACTCCTACTCCTATACACACACTCTCTTATTACACACCCACACAATTTGAATGCATACATACCATCGAAGGGAGCCACAGAGATCAACGCAACCACGCGCGCACGTAGGTAGGTCTATGCGAATAGGTGGAGCTCTGTCTCTGCCAGCAGGGATCTTACCGTGTCGAGGGTGATCTCAGGGTAACTGGGTGCGCGCGCCAGATAGCACATGATCACTCGATAGAACAGTTTGCCAGTGCTTTGGCTTTTAAAGAGGCGTGGTTATTTTTTTTATATGCATCTTTATTAAACTAATGAAGATAGTTCAATCTATAATAACATTAAAAAGTTTTATAGATTATCCCTTACTTTTTTTTAAGACGATACTATCAATGTCTCGAAATCGAATGCCAGGAACATTTTTTACCTCAATTCCATTTTCATTATTGTTTATCATTGGATTTTTTTTGATATTTATAGGGAATTCAACTGACAATAAACTTTTGATATACTCTGGGTTTGTGAGTATTTTTTTAGGGATCATATTTCAAATGCGTACGCGCGTGCGCACAGTTTAATAAAAAAATGGCAATATCTGTGTATAAAATATAAATTACTAAAAGTTGTTTTATAACCATGGATACTGTTACACTCTGGGCGAGTCCGGTGGTATCCACCTAAAAATTTATACTATTTAGATTCATAAGGATAGTTAAAGAAAATAAGCCGTTTAAAAAAACAAGAATTGGGAAAATTACTAAACCAGCGTAACTTATATAAAAATAACATTTATTACACTATAATTATTATATTACTCTTGGGTGGATGGGTGGTATCCTCATTTCCAAGTCTTAAAACATCCTATATCCAATATATAGCATTGAAATTCTTAATGGATAAATAATTATAAGATAAAAGAAATATCAACATCCCATTTAGCAAATCCGACTTCAAAAGCAAGCACTTCATAAGCACGAGTGACTACAGCCATGCCCAGCTCGACTACATCCTAGACGTAGCTGACGAGGTGGTGGAAATCGAAAAACCGGGCTCAGACATTGCACGGGGAAAGGTCCCGGCCAGCCTCTTCTTCAAGCCCAGCACCCGGACACGCCTCAGCTTCGAGACCACCATGTTCAGGCTCGGCGGGAACGTCACTACCGTGGCCGACCCCATGACCAGCAGCGCCAAGAATGGCGAGAGCTTCGAGGATACCACAAGCACAGTGATGAACTACGGGGACATCATCGTCATGAGGCACCCCGACAACGACGCCGCCCTGCGCGCAGTCAAGGTAAGCAGTGTACTCTACATCAACGGAGGCAGCGGCACCTAGGAGCACCCCACCCAGACCATGCTGGACCTCCACTGCATCAAGTACGCCAAGGGCGGCATCGACGGACTCGCCATCGGTATGGTGGGCGACCTGAAGAACGGAAGAACCGTCCACAGCCTCCTCAAGGCGCTGAGGAACTACGACGTCAAGGTCTACTGCGTCGCCCCCGACGCACTGAAGATGAAGCAGGAGGTCATCGACGAGGTCAAGGACAAGATCGAGGTAATCGAGGGTATCCGACCTGCCCAAAACCATGCCAGAGCTGGACGTGGTATGCATGACCCGCGTCCAGCGGGAGCGCTTCGCCAGCCAAGGGGAGTATGATAAAGTTAAGGACAGCTACATCAGGGACAGACGCATGGTCCAGAAGCACGGCAAGAAGGACGTGGTCATCATGCACCCCCTGTCCCGGGTCAACGAGATCAGCACCGACGTGGACGCCCTGTCCAACGCCTGGTACCTCCGGCAGATGAAGCACGGCATCTACACGAGGATGGTCATCATCGCCCTAGCTCTAGGCGTCTACTAACAGGTAATATAATTAATTTTCTTATTTTTCCCATAGAATTTTTCTTAATTAAAAATTATTTTTCCATCTTTCATACAGAACTTTACCTTTCTGAGTGCACTGATTTCTTTTTCTGGATTACCTTCCACCGATATGATATCAGCTTTCGGTCCCACTCTTAGTCCCCCAAAGACGTTCTCCATCTTGAAGGCCTTTGCCGCGTTACCTGTCGCTGAAGCTATAACATCTAAGGGAGACATCCCGGCATCCACCATCATCTCCATGGCCCTCAACAGACGCGTCGAGTTCCCGAGGCCCGTCGCATCTGAGCCCGCGATAACCTTGACACCCATTTTTCTCATCCGCATAAGGTTCTCATATTTTCTCTGGAACTTGTATTCCAGTCCCTCTAAGGCCATTTCCTCTTCTCCTGTCAACTCTTCTCCCTCATTTTTCTTGGACCTAAGTTGATCATACCTATCAGACCCAGTCTGAAGAGTGGGGTTGTAGTAAAGACCCTTCTCAGCCATGGTTCTCACGGCCTCCTCATCGAAGCCTCTGGATCCATCCGGTAAAATGAAGCCACAGTGACAGATGATGTCCACGCCTGCCCGGGCCGCGTTCCCCACGGAATCATATGCTTCACAATGGGCGGTGGTCACCCTCCCTAGCTTGTGTGACTCATCCACCGCCGAACGTATCTCCTCCTCGTTGAAGGCGACCTGGCTCGCTGATGGGCCGCCGAGAGAACCGATGTTTGCTGAGCCTCCCCCAGATGCCATAATCTTGACGAAGTCTACGTCCTCCTTGACGAACTGCCTCACCCTCTTGATCACCTGATCAACCCCATTAGCCTCGTTGTCGTTGCAGAAGTGAAAGTGTCCGCCCGTTATAGTGAGAGGTCTACCTGCAACGAGAAGTCGAGGGCCTTCGACTAAGTCCATGTTGATGCCCTGCCTCAGGCTCTGGGCCACAAGGTTTCTTGCCCCTGCATCCATCATGGTGGTTATGCCTGCGTGTAGAGCCTCTCTGGCGTTTGCTACGCCTGCCATCAGGTGGATGGGGTCAGGCTCCCTGATAATCTCGCTGTACCCCCCATATGTCCCCAATGTGAGGTGTATGTGTGTGTCAACTAGCCCTGGGAGCATGGTCTGCTCCTCCAGGTTCAGCTCCTTGACTCCCGCACCTAACGGTATTTCACCGTCGCTGTCCCAACCGACGTTGTGTATTCTGTCTCCTTTGATAACAATTACAGGATCATTAACCGGCTTATTTCCAGTTCCATCAATCATGCGCTTGGCGCGAATAACCGTGTACATGCTCATGGTAGGTGAGAGCCGTATACCGCTATATGTTTTAACTCGATAGCACCGAGAAACGATATTAAGGGTTTGCATCAAATACGTAGAAAATGCACGTCAACATCATCGATGTCGAAGGAAAGGAGATGGCTCCAAGAGTAGTGGAGAGGGTTCTGCTCCGACCTGAGCAGACGGACTCAGGTGACCTGACCGTGAAACATCACACCCTTACCGAGGGGGAGATAGTGTTCGTTGAGGAGGGCGTAGAGTACCAGCACTACATAATCTCCGGGTGCGCCCTCATGAGGGGCAGCATACTACACGGGGATACGGGGATCTTCGTCCCGGGCAGCAGTCGGTTCGGTGAGCCCCATAAACATGGCTTCACTCATGTAGGGGAAGGGGAGCTGAGGATACTTACCGTGGTCTACAAGACGCCTCGCCCAAACTTCAGGTGGGCCAAGATCAGGATCAAGAACCTAAACCAGGTTGAGGGCAGCTTCGGGGGCATGTTTGCTCAGCAAATATTCACTGAGGAGGAGCACGCACTGATGGGGGCTCTTAGAATGCATTCCCTCGACGTGCAGACTCACGCACCGGGAGTCGTTCTACCGATCCATAGAAACCCTGAGGAGTTTGCTTATATTCTTAGGGGGACTGGCGAGGTGTTGTCCGGGGACGATTGGGAGAAGGTGAGACCCGGTTCTTTGGTATTCACCGGGGAAGGTGTTCAACACGCAGTAAAAAATACAAGCGAAGACTATCCTCTTCAATATATTGCGTTCGAGTTCACGAGACAGGACGAGAGCTGGAAGGAAATGGGTAGCCAGGAAAAAGCATGATTAAATATTTTGTTTCAATTAATGCGCGCGCGTAACTGGATTATTTAATCTTAAGTATTTTTAAAAATATGTTTGTACATATATAGGTTAGAAGACAAGGTACACTGAAGAATCATGCATATTAACATTGAAGAAGTAAAAGGAGAAAAAGTTTCGCCAGGTGTAATAGAGAGAGTTCTATTACGTGAGGACCAGTCATCTCCGGGAGGCTTAAAAGTGGTCCACCACATCCTCACAGGCGGTGAGATTGTATTCGATCAACAAGGAGCCGAGTTCCAGCACTACATTGTTTCCGGATGTGGTAGGATGGGCGGTAAGTTCGTCCACTCAGAGACCGCGATTTTCGTGCCTGGCAATTCAAGGTTCGGCGAACCGCACAGACATTTGATCGCCCACGACGGTGAAGGGGAGCTTCGAATAGTCACAGCAATATACAAAACGGATCGACCTAATTTCAGGTGGGCTAAGACTCGCAGCAGGAACCTCTACCAGGCTTGGCCAAGCATAGCTACCATCACTAACCAGCAGCTCATAACCGAGGAAGAGCACGCGCTCATGGGCGCACTCAAGATGCATGCACTGGATATCCAGACTCATGCACCCCTTACAGGTAACCCTGAGCACAAGAACCCTGAGGAGATCATGTATGTTCTTAGAGGAACGGGTGAGGCTATATGTGGCTCAGATAAGTACCAAGTGAAGCCTGGCTCCCTCATCTACTCCAAGGAAGGAGAGGTTCATGGGATCTATAACCGTGACGACAAGCTGCCTCTACAGTACTTTGTACTCGAGTTCATAGAACACGACAAGATGTGGACCGAGAGAGGCTATAGAGGCTAAATCAGCCTCTTTTTTTAAACATCACTTGACGTTAGTGCAGCAAAAAAACTATATCCAAATCTTAACCATCCTCATCTGAGGAGATTTCAATAATAATTGACATGCATGTTCATCTAAGTGAATCTCTACCTATGCAGCAATGGATTCTATCCCAATGGCCCGGAACCCAGCAGTTCGAGCACACAGCGGAGCAATTTCTTGAGAAGATGAATAATTGTAAACCAAGAATAGACAAGGCTCTTGTATTCAGTTTCAGAAGTCTTCATAGTGAGTCACCGACCGCGATGCGAAAAGAAAATGATTACGTGCTGAAAGTCGTAGAGAAATACCCTGATCGATTCATCGGAGCCTGCTTAATCGATCCAAGCTGGGATGAGCACGCCATCGAAGAGCTGAACCGAGTCGTTAAACAAGGGTTGAGGGTCGTGAAGGTCAAGTTTTCCTCTGTCCATGTACCTGCTAACAGCCCACTAGCGGAGAAGATGTTTCGTGAGATAGATGACCTTGGAATACTTCCGGTTCTCCACAGCGACTGGTCCAACTGGACTAACCCTTCAATCATCGGAGACCTGATGCAGAGCTTCCCAGAGGTAAAGACCGTGATGCAGCATTTTGGATTATCACAGAGTCACGAAGCCATGAGTGTAGTACGTAATCATGAGAACATATACGTGGATACGAGCGCAGTGGTCCACCCAAAGAACATCTTGAGATTCGTGGACGAGATCAGTCCAGACCGCATAATGTATGCATCGGACACCATCAAAGGATACGAGAAGACTATGCCGCAGGAGGAGATGGACAGAGTGTTAAACGTAAGGCTCCCTGACAAAGTTTTAGAGAAGGTCCTTGGGTTGAATGCAGAGAAGCTGCTCAGATCTGTGGGGGTAAGAATATGATATTTGGCTGTCACAACCACGTTGGCTACGATCCAGTTTATC
>Ga0265592_1000911_pt1 | contig 13835 bp, 12 predicted proteins | sample saktaG_7_FD_190141 | JGI IMG/M metagenome (GOLD analysis project Ga0265592, IMG submission 190141) | Saline water microbial communities from Sakinaw Lake, British Columbia, Canada - sak_2010_1_5_120m | ecosystem: Environmental > Aquatic > Non-marine Saline and Alkaline > Saline ... | reverse complement strand
AAGGGAGCTGAAGCAACCATTCTTCAAAAAGAAAAAGAGCTCGACCAATTGATAAAAACATTACAACTTGAAATGAATCAAATTATAGATCAAGACAAATATAATCAACTTAATTTACAGGCAAAATCAGCTGCCTTAGAACAAGAACAATATACAAAAAATATTTTAGAAAAACAGTATCAGGAAAAGATCATTTCTTCTACCCAATGGCAAAATCAGCTAATTGCCCTGGCGGAAAAAGAATTGAAAGTTAAAGAAGCTCAGGATATATTTTTAGTTAATCGTTTAAAATTAGCACATTTTTTAGGAATATAACACAAGGAAAGTTGAGGACAGATGAGTGAGAAAAAAGAAATGGTTTTTATGGATAATTGTCATATTAATTTTAGGGACAGGCAGTTTTTTCGGGTTCAATTATTGGCAGTCCAAATCCGAAACAGAAGCAAATTCCGGAAATCAAATTCAGTCGGTTGATTTGGCCTCAGTGATCGAGGTTAAGTTGGGGAATTTAAAAAAGACAGTTCCCGCTAGTGGTTTTCTCCAGCCGGTCAATTCTATCAATCTTAATTTGCAAAGCAGCGAAACAACAGGAGGCACTGTTGAAAAAATCCTGGTACATATCGGTGAATTTGTGAAACAAGGACAAGAATTGGTTCACTTAAAAGATAAAGAGGAAAGATTAAATTATTTAAAGGCGAAAAATGAATACGAGCTGGCTAAAATTAATGGTTCTCCTAACCTGACGCAAGAAGAAAAGAAGTTGGCTATGGAATTAGCTCTGGAAAAACTTGATGCACGGACCATTCGAGCTCCTTTCTCTGGTAAAATTATCAAGATTTATGTCGAGGAAGGAGATAACATTGAAAAAACTGATGATATTATTTACCTGATTGATGAAGCTGCTTATGAAATTGAAGTATCAGTCAGTGAAGTGGATTGCATGGAAGTTAAAGTCGGTCAGGAAGCAGAAATAAAATTGGATATTTTGGATAATGAGGTTTTTACCGGAAAAGTGGCGGAAATGGCAGATTATGCCATAGCAGAAAGTAATGTAGTAACGGTGCCGGTAACCATTCGAATGGATGATGTATCGGAATTCTTCAAACCCGGATTTTCAGCATCAGCAGAAATTATAGTCAGCTCGGCGGAAAATGTTTTGCTTGTTCCGGTTACATCTCTCGCAATAATGGGACGTGATTCGGTGGTATTAAAAGTTGAAGGCGATAAAGGAGTACCCACTCCGGTTAAAACCGGAATCAGTGACAGCTATTACCTGGAAGTAACTGAAGGATTAAAAGAGGGCGATAAAATTATTGTCAATAATTACCAGATGAATACAAAAGTCAATTCTGGCGGCATGCCTTTCGGTGGCGGGGATGCGCCTCCTGATATGGGTGCAGCCATGCGTATAATGCGCTAATGAAAGGTGAAGACATATGGCTAAAATAATTCAGATTGAACAACTAACAAAGATCTACCATTTAGGAAAGGTAAAAGTTGAAGCCTTGCGAGGTGTATCATTCGAAATTAACACCGGAGATTTTGTTTCCATCATGGGACCTTCCGGTTCGGGAAAATCGACCTTGATGCATATCATCGGCTGTTTGGATTATCCCACCGGAGGGAAATATTTTCTATCTAGTCAGGATGTTACTAAACTGAACGACGATCAATTGGCTCTGTTTCGTAATCAAAAAATTGGATTTGTCTTTCAAGAATTTAATTTACTACCCAAAGCAACTATTTTAAGAAATGTAGAACTTCCCTTAACTTATAATAACACTCATCCTAAAAATAAAAAACAGCTTGCTGTTCAAGCTTTGGAGGAAGTAGGATTAGGTGATCGATTAAAGCATCGACCTAATGAAATATCAGGTGGCCAAAAACAGAGAGTAGCTATTGCCCGGGCATTAGTCAACCATCCCTCTATTATTTTGGCAGATGAACCGACTGGAAACCTGGATTCAAAAACTGGTCAGGATATTATGAATATTATCAAAAAGTTACATGATGATGGAAATACCATTATTTTGGTTACTCATGAACCAGAAATAGCACAATATTCCCAGCGAGTTCTCCATTTAAAAGATGGCGTAATCGATAGAGATGAGGTGATAGCATGATTTTGCAAAGCTTAAAAATTGCCCTGGAAAGTTTATGGGCAAATAAAATGCGTAGTTTTCTTTCCATGTTGGGAATTATTATTGGCGTAGGGGCTGTTATTGCTATTGTTTCCGTTGGTACCGGTTCAACCCAGCAAATCACTTCTCGTATTGCCAATCTGGGTTCCAATATGATTACCGTTTATCCCCGATCAGCAAGAGGACAGGGAGGAAGAGTCAGCAGTGTAAGCTCTCAGGAAAAATTTTCTTTGAAATTAACCGATTATATAGAAAAATTTTGTCCATCGGTCATAAAGGTGATTCCGGTAAAGCAGGTTAACGGAAGATTAATTTCTGACGATATAAATGTTAATGCTACTATCTTAGGCACCAATATCGACTATGCCGAAGTAAATAATTATGAAGTAGACAAAGGTAATTTTATCAGTGAGAATGATGATGGAGAGAGAAGACAGGTTATAGTATTGGGCTCTCAACTTGCTGAAGATTTGTTCGAAAATGATAATCCTATTGGTAAAAGAATTAAAGTAAACTATAACGGACAGGTCTATATGTTTGATGTAATTGGTGTCATGAAGGAAAAAGGCGGTTCCATGGGTGGAAGCCTGGATGACCAGGCTTATATTCCTTTATCCGTTGCAATGGACAAATTGACCAACAGTGATTACGTCAGTTCCTATATTGCACAAGCTGCCTCATCGGAAAAAGCATCCACTGCTGTTAACGAATTGAAAAATTTTATGGCTAAATTTTTAGATGATAAAGATCAGGAACAATTTCGGATTATCAGTCAAGATGAGATTCTTGATACAGTGAGCTCGGTTACTAAAACCATGAGTATGATGCTTGGTGGAATTGCTGCTATTTCCCTTCTGGTTGGTGGAATTGGAATTATGAATATTATGCTGGTTTCGGTAACCGAACGAACCAGGGAAATCGGTGTTCGAAAAGCCTTGGGTGCCAGGAATACACATATCCTATTTCAATTCCTGATGGAATCATTAAATTTAACCAGTTTCGGCGGAATTTTGGGTATTGGATTTGGTTGGGCAGTGGCATACTTTCTATCCCAATATGGTGATTGGCCTATGGTCATTGCTCCTCTTTCCATCGGACTTGCTTTTGGTTTTGCTCTATTCATTGGTATCTTCTTTGGACTTTATCCAGCAATGAAAGCAGCAAAGATGAATCCGGTGGATGCGTTAAGATACGAATAAATAGTAATAAACAAAACAGACCACCCGGAGAGTTTTAATGGCGAGTACGACGAAATAAAAATTAGAAATAAAAAATAAATCGTCTGTAAATTATTTACAGACGGTTTATTTTTTATGCATTAAAACGATAACCGGAACCCCAAAGAGTTTCAATATAATGCGGACTCTGGGGGTCTTTTTCAATTTTATCTCTTATTTTTTTAATATGAACGGCAATAGTAGTTATATCTCCGTAAGAATCATTCCCCCATATCCTATCATAAATGGTTTCTTTATTAAAAACAATATTGGGATTAGATGCCAGGAAGCTTAATATGTCAAATTCTTTAGTAGTAAAAATTATTTTATTACCACCAAGATAGACCTGTCGGGCAGTTTGGTTAATGGTTAAATTTTTTATATGAATTTCTTTACTCGCCGCACTCTGTTGTCCGGTAAGTCGCTCAAATTGGGCAAGATGAGCTTTTACGCGAGCGACTAGCTCACTTGGACTAAATGGCTTGCTGATATAATCATCAGCCCCCAGACCAAGACCACGAATTTTATCAATATCTTCCCCTTTGGCAGAAATAATGAGAATGGGAATATTTTTTTCCTTTCTAATTTTCTTGCAGATATCAAAACCGTCCATATCGGGCAGCATTAAATCTAATAAAATAAGATCATAATGATGCTCCAGAGCCTGATTGAATCCTTCTCTGCCATTGTTTTTAATATCAACCTGAAAGCCATCAATCTCCAAATAATCTCTTTCAAGTTCGGCGATGCTTTGTTGATCTTCAATAATTAATATTCTTTTCATTGTTTTTTCTCCGTTTTTATCATTTTCGAAAAGCCATCAGTTTTCTTTAACGTAAAGAAAATGCTGGTACCCTTTCCTTCTTGACTTTTCGCCCAAATTCTACCTTCATGGCTCATGACTATTTCTTTGGCAATATAAAGACCCAAACCGGTTCCACTTGAATTAGCAGACCGGGCTTTATCGGCTTTATAAAAACGTTCAAAAATATTGTTTAATGATTTTTCCGGTATTCCCTGGCCGTTATCCTGAATTTCTATTTGAGCTTCTCCTTTTTTTTCGGTTAATTTAATGGTAATAGCCGGATCGATACTGGCCTTATGATTCACAGCATTATTGATGATATTTAAAATGACTCTTTTTATCTTTTCTCTATCAACATAGACCATTTCTTTCTCATGATAATCGGCATTAAATTTTAAGGTAATCCCTTTTTCAGCTAAATAAAATTTTAATTCTTCAACACAATCAGATAAATAGGCCTTGATATCGATCGATACAAAATTTAAAGGAAGTTCCTTTAATTCTAATTCTGATAACAGGAATAATTCATTAATCAAAGATTCCATATTTATAGTATTTTGATAAATGGTTTTAAGATATTTGTCTTTTTTCTCTTTTGAACTGGGAATACCGTCTATAATTCCCTCAATATATCCCTTTATCGTGGTAATAGGAGTTTTTAAATCATGAGATATATTCGAAATCAATTCATTACGATTATTATCATATTTTCTTTTTATTTTCTCAGTTTCTTTTAATTGTTTTCTTGTTTCTTCAAAGGTTCTTGACAAATCTCCGATTTCATTTTTTGCAGTAGTGTTTATTTTAAAATCATAATTACCCTTTCTAATCTGCAGGGCAGCATTTTCTAATTGAGTGAGGGGTTTAACGATATTTTTTGATAATATGTAAGTAGTGATTGTACTGATGATAACAACAGCAATAAGAAAAAGAATTAAAATAATGAAAACCGAATAGCGGAATTGTGCCAAATTTTCTAAAGTAGAAGTAACATCACTAACAATTAAAACCTCGCCTTTGGATTCATCAGAAAAGCGAAAATCCAACTTTTCCAAATATATATTTTCACTAAAATTAATAATTTTCTTATTTGGAAATGACTGAATTTGTGAATTTATTGCTTCTTTATCTAAATCAAGACTTGAAAGAAAAAGAGAATAGTAAAGTATTTCGTTATTTTTTCGGATAATAATACCGCCATTAGATGCATTCATAAAAGCATCTAATTGTTGAATATATTTAATATCTTCTAATGCTTCAGGGCTTTCTTTTAATAGACGATTTACAATCCCATCTGCTATGTGTAATTCTCTTTCTAAAGGGTCTAAATACCTTCTGGGCTCTTCTCCTCTTCCAAAATATTTTAGAGGTAAAGCAAACCTTGAAATATTTTGATAATTTCTACCGATGAGAATGCTCACAATAATTAATAAAAAGATGGTAATCACAATCGTAATAAAATTCGAAAGCCACAGTTGTTTTCTAATAATCATTTTATAATATCACCCGTTTATCTATATTTTAAAATTAGTCAGATGTTTTAGATACATAATATTTATATTTTTTATTGACTAATTTCCCAATAATAATATAAAGAGTAATCTAATTATAATATAGATATTTAAAAATATTATTAAATATTTATTAAAAATCTATAAAATAAAAATAATAGACTTCGGATCTCAACATTTTATTTTATAATAATCATGTTTAATTGAAATTATTATACCAAAATAATTAGCAAAAAACACTATCTTAATATAGTATCGAATAATAGTATTGAATATCGAGTGAAGAAAGAGAAAGAAAAGATGAAAACGATAGAAACGAAAATTGCAAAATATATTGCAATTTTTCAGCTAATATATTATAATTTTGTTGATTGAAAATTAAATATTTAAAGATAAGCAGTCTAAGGGAAGAGTGGTGAAAATCCACCGCAGTCCCGCTACTGTAATGGGAGACGAAAGCTGTAACAGGCCACTGTTAAACACTTATCAAAAAGTGAAGATGGGAAGGCACAGCAAGTAGATTGACCCCTGAGCCAGGAGACCTGTCTGCTTAGATAAACCAATCACTTCTTCGTGGAGAAAGAGGGTGATATTTTTATTTATAAAATATAAAATTAATTAATTCACCAATTTACCGATTCACCTATTGGACAATTAAGAAATTAAGTAACTAAGTAACTTACCAAATAACCAAAAAATTATGGAGGTCAATCATGAAATTTTCTAAAAAATTAATCTTAATATTTACTTTTTTATGTTTAGCATTAATTCTTTTTTTCGCTATTCAGTCTCAAAAAAGCGATAAATTACCTTTAACTGTAATCGATGATAGCGGAACTACAGTTAATTATCCTTTAACTATAATCGATGATACTGGGTCAGCAATTACTATTCCCGAAGAACCACAACGCATCATCTCTACTGCCCCCAGTAATACTGAAATATTATTTGACTTGGGGCTTGGTGATAAAGTAGTTGGAGTAACAAATTACACCAATTATCCTGAAGAAGCAACAAAAGTAGAAAAAATAGGGGAAATGTCACCTCTTAACTTAGAAAAAATTACTTCCTTAAAACCAGATCTTATTTTAGCCTATGCAGGATTCCAATTAAAGGAAATTCCACGCTTACGAGAATTGGGTTTTAATGTATTAGTTATTGAACCTTTATCTATCAAAGACACTCTCAAAAGCTTAAAGATGGTAGCTACTGTTTGTGGAATACCTGAAAAAGGGAACACTTTAGTAGAAGATTTATCGCAAAGAGTTAATAAAATTAAATCTGAAGTTTCCAAAATTACTATTTCTAACCGTCCCAATGTATTTATCGGAGGAACTTACGAAACCATCTACACTCCGGGAGAAGGAACTTTATTTAATGAATTGATTATTTTGTCCGGGGGGAAAAATATCGCTGCCAGTCTCCCTGGTTGGGTAAAAATAAGCCCAGAATTTGTAGCGGAAGCAGAACCAGATATAATTATAATTCCCATTGGAGCAATGAACCTTGGAGAAGAATCAAAAATTAAAAAAAATATCTCTCAGCGTCCTGGTTGGTCTAATATCCCGGCAATCAAAACACAAAATATCTTTATAGTAAACGAAGATCTCTTTTACCGTGCAGGGCCTCGATTAGTAGATGGGCTTGAATTGCTATATGAAATTTTCCATGAATAAATCACCAAAAGTAATCGCCGGCTATACCAACTGGCGAAAAAAATTAGTCTTGATGATTCTGGGGGGAAGTTTAGGCATCCTGGGAGTAAGTCTTGTTTGTCTTAACTTTGGGGTGGTACCTATCCACCCCAAAGAAATTTTTTCCCTTATATGGAATAGCTCATTAGACAAAACTAACAGTTTAATTATCTGGCAACTGAGGATTCCTCGGATTACTATGGCTATTCTTGCCGGGGCAGCCCTATCTACCGTGGGGGGAGCTTTCCAAGGAATTTTAAGAAACCCCTTAGCCGACCCTTATATTTTAGGAGTTTCAGCAGGAGCTGCCTTGGGAGCCTGTATTGGTATTGCCTTACAATATAGTACCGGATATTATTTAGCTTCTTATCTTCCTCTATTTGCCTTTATAGGTGCAATGTTTTCTCTTTATCTGGTATATATGTCCTCTAAAATTAGTTATACCTTAGCATCAACCGGACTACTCCTTGCTGGAGTAGCTATAAATTTTCTCTTTTCTGCTTTAATAACTGTACTTTTAGCTCTTTCTAAAAGTGAATTACACTCTATGATTTTCTGGCTTATGGGAGATTTATCCACTGCTAACTGGAGTAAAATAACTATAGTCACTATTCCGGTAATTGTTGGCTGTCTATTTTTGTTTTCATCCTCTTTAGACTTAAATGCCTTATCTTTAGGAGAAGAAGAGGCTCTTCACTTAGGAGTTGACACTGGGAAATTAAGGATTCGCATCTTTTTTATTGGTTCAGTAATTATAGCCAGTATAGTCTCCTTTACCGGTCTTATAGGGTTTGTAGGGCTTGTAGTCCCTCATATCGCTCGTCTTTTAGTAGGTCCGGACCATCGAGTTATGCTTCCAACATCAGCACTTTTTGGTGCGATTTTCCTCATATTATGTGATACTTTTGCCCGAATTATTATTGCTCCCACAGAAATACCAATTGGAGCTGTAACTGCTATAGTAGGTGCTCCTTTATTTATTTATCTTTTACAAAGGAGAAATGTATAAAATGTCTTTTCCTGAGACTATTTTAAAAGTAGAAAAAGTAAATTTCTCTTATAATGGTTATCAAAAAACTCTATCAAATATAAGCTTCTCTGTATCAAGAGGAGAATTATTGGGAATTATTGGCCCTAATGGTTCAGGAAAAAGTACTCTTTTAAAAATTATTTCAGGGATATTAAAACCCGGCAAAGGAAATATAGTTTTGTTGGGCGAAAACTTAAATAAATTTTCTATAAAAAAAATATCTAAATTTGTATCAGTAGTATCTCAAGATACCTGGATTGCCTTTAACTTTAAAGCAAAAGAAGTAGTCTTTATGGGAAGAATACCTTATATTTCTCGAATAAAAGGTGAGACTCTTGAAGATTATCGAATATCTCGAGAAGCAATGGTAAAAACCCAATCTCTACCTTTATCTGAAAAGAATATTCAAAAAATAAGTGGAGGCGAAAGACAAAGAGTTTTTATAGCCAAAGCTTTAGCTCAAACTCCTCAACTCTTACTTTTAGATGAATTTACTTCTCATTTAGATTTAAACTATAAATATGAGATGTTAAATCTCTTAAAAAAAGCTCTCAAAGAAGAGGGATTAACCATCATTTCAGTTTTTCATGACTTAAACTTAGCCAGTATCGCCTCTAATCGTCTTATACTTCTAAACGAAGGGAATATAGAAAAAATAGGAACACCTCAAGAAGTACTTAATGAAGAAAATTTGCAAAAGGTATATGGGGTAAAGCCAATATTAATAAATCACCCCAGTCTTGAAGTTCCCCAGGTAATAATGTAGAATTACCAAACCACTTAAAAACATTAACATTGAAACTGTACAAGACAACAAAATAGCTTTTAAAATATCTTTTGGGCTTATTTCTTTTAACTTTTCTCCTAAAATCGGTCGATATTCTTTTAGTCCCCGATAAAAGTTAACACCTCCTAATTGAATACCTAAAGAACCGGCAAAACCTGCCTCCGGTATTCCAGCATTAGGACTGGGTGATTTTTTTCCATCTCGAAAAATTGCTCTTAATGCCATCAGACCCCTTTGTCTAACTAATAAACTTGCCACCGGTATCAAAAGAACACTAATACGGGCAGAAAGATAATTAACCAGGTCATCCAGCTTGGCAGAAAACCAACCAAAGTAAAGATACTTTTCGTTTTTATATCCCACCATAGAATCAAGGGTATTAACTGCTTTATAAGCCGTAGCTAGAGGAGCCCCACCTAAAACAGCATAAAAGAGAGGAGAAATAATTCCATCTACAGTGCCTTCGGCTATTGATTCTATAGTAGCCCGCACAATTTCTTCTTCATTCAAATCCTTGGTATCTCTCCCTACTATCCGAGACACCCTCTTTCGAGCTAATTCTAAATTATCTTCCTTTAACGCTCGATAAACTGAAAATGCCTCTTCTCCTAAATTCTTAGTGGAAAGGGTGGTAAAAATAAAAAAAGAAGAAAAGGCAAACTTTAGACCGGGACTTATAATCCCAGCTGTGTAAATGAGAAAATAAATAATAAAATAACTTAAACCAACAGTTATAACGGTCAGGATAATTCCCTTAATTTTTTCTGTTTGTTGGTTTTGATTATTTTTTCGTAGTGTTCTTTCTAAATATTCGATAACCTTCCCTATTATTCTCACCGGATGAGGAAGCCAATACGGGTCACCGATAATTAAATCTAAGAAATAGGCAGTAATAATTTCTTTCATTATTTACCTTTTCTCTATTCCCAAAATATGATAAATCTTATCCATATCCAAATTATCTCTAACCAAACAAGCTAACTTATCATATTCTCTATCTTTTTGTTCTTGATAAGATATTCTATTTTGATTAACACAACTGGAAATTGCTAATCCTTTTTTACTTTTTAAAAAATTTATAAAAGATTCCCTAAAACTATTATTATCAAATATCCCATGAATATAAGTTCCCCAAACCATTCCCTCTTTACTAACTACTCCATCATTAATATCAGTTTGGGTAAAACCTCTTTTGTTAATTTTAAATAATGGCTTTTCATCTCCGGATAAAACAGTTTCTCCTGTATGTATCTCATAACCTGATAGTTCATCTCGATTATCAAAAAAGGGATTAGATAATAGGTGGGCTTTTATTTGAAAAGTAATTTTTTTAGGTCTAAGAGTAGTTACTCCATTAATCAAACCTAACCCTTTAATCTTCTCTCGGGATGACTCAGTGTGTTCAGGATCATAAATCTCTCTCCCTAACATTTGGTAACCTCCACAAATCCCCGCAATTACTGTACCTTTCTTTAATCTATTTGAAATTTCTTTCTGATAACCAAATTTTTTCAAACAATAAAGGTCATCGAGAGTATTTTTACTCCCTGGAATGATCAATAAATCAGGTTCTCCTAATCTCTCCCCCATCTTTACATAACGCAAGGATACATCCTTCTCTCTCTCCAGAGGATCAAAATCAGTAAAATTAGAGATATGGGGAAGATATAGAACTTCAATATTAATCTTACCTGGTGCTGTCTGTGTATCGTATTTATTTTTTTCTGAGTTTACCGAATCCTCTTCTTCTATCCTGATATCTCTAAAATAAGGGATTACTCCTAATACCGGTTTCTCGATCTTTTTCTCTAAATAATCTAATCCTGGTTGTAATATCTCTTTATCTCCCCGAAATTTATTAATGATAACTCCCTTAACCCTTTCTCTTTCTTCCTTAGTTAGAAATTCCAGAGTCCCCACTATCCAGGCAAAGACACCGCCTTTATCAATATCACCAACCAAAAGAACCGGACAATCTGCAATTTGTGCCATCCTCATATTAACAATATCATCTTCTCTTAAATTTATCTCTGCCGGACTGCCTGCTCCTTCTATAACAATCACCTCGTAATTACCAGCCAGCTTCAAGAAAGAATCCTTCACTACTGAAATAAGCTTTGATTTATAATTCCTATACTCTTGAGCCTGCATATTACCTATAGGTTTTCCACGTACAATTATCTGAGACCCCACTTCACTGGTGGGTTTGATTAAAATAGGATTCATATCTACGGTAGGTTCTAATCCGCAAGCCTCAGCCTGCACTACTTGTGCCCTTCCCATCTCTCCGCCATCTTTAGTAATAAAAGAATTAAGAGCCATATTTTGAGCTTTAAAAGGAGCAACTCTAAAACCATCCTGGTAAAATATTCTGCATAGGGCAGCAACTATTACGCTCTTACCAACTGAAGAACCAGTCCCTTGAATCATAATTGTTTTAGCCATCATATTTTTTATTCCTCCAAGTTACCCGTTAAAAATCATCTTCAATTCCTTGATTAACATAATATTTTCTTTGCGAGTACGAACCGCTACCCGAATAAACTTCCCTTCCTCTAATCCTCTAAAATTACTACAATCCCGAATCAATATCCCTTTTTTAGCCAAATTATTCTGAAGCATTTCAGAAGAAATATTGCCCAACAATTTAATAAATATAAAATTAGCGGAGGGCTTATAAACTTTCCATCCCTCAATGTTAGATAATTCTTGATAAAAAAATTCTTTTTCTTCAAGCAAAAAAGACTTGCTCTTGTTAATATATTTTTCATCCCTTAACATTTCCCTAACTGCAATTTGAGCCAAACAATTTACCGACCAAGGAATCTTTTGCGCCTTCAACTTTTTAATCAATTTTGGGCTGCTCACCCCAAAACCGATACGCAACCCGGGAAGACCATAAAATTTTGTTAAAGAACGAAGAATAATAAGATAATCATAATTTTTAACCTCTTTAATAAAACTCTCTTCCTCATACAAATCGATAAAAGCCTCATCTAAAACCAGAAATATTTTTCTCTTTTGAACTTCTTTAACTAAAGTTAACATTTCTTTTTTGAGAAGGAAAGTTCCGGTAGGATTGTTGGGGTTACACAAAAAAACCAAATCTATCCCGGCTAATTGAGAAATGATTTCGTTTATTAAAATCGAAAATTCTTGTTCTTCTTTTAATTTATAAAAATTAATAGAAACATTGTTATTATTTAAAGCTCTCTCGTATTCGCAAAAAGTAGGGACAGGGATTAATGCTTTTTTAGGCTTCAAGGTTTGAACAATTAAATAAATTAATTCGGTAGAACCATTGCCTAAAATAATATTTTCATAATATATCTTGAAATAACCTGAAATCTCTTTCTTTGCTTCCTTACACTCTGGGTCGGGGTAATGAGACAATTGATCAAGATTTTTAATAATAGCTTCTCTTGTCTTAGATGAAAAACCTAAAGGATTAATATTAGCGCTAAAATCAATAATCTTCTCGGAAGAAATGCCATACTTTTCCTTTGCTCTTTCGAGATTACCACCATGTAAGTGCTTAAACAATTCTTCCTCCCCCGCCAATTAATTTAGTTTCATAAAATTTTAAGTCTTTATTATTTTTATAAATTTTTACGATTTCCTTTTTTAAATTTTCAATTTCAGAATAATTCGGAGGAAGCAAAACTCCTAACACCACTCCGCTATGAGCTACATTTACTCCTACTACCCCCCTCTTATATGAAGTTGAAATAACCTCTTCTAACTCTTTCTTAAAAAGAATTTTTTGATTACACAAGGCACTTAAAGTTGCTCCCTCTCCAATTAGTTTAATATTTTTCTCTATTGTCCCCTTTTTCACTAATTCTAAAGCTTGAGCAATATCTTTCTGATTTTTTAAACGTAGTTTTACTAAATCTTCTCTTTGATTAAATTCTAAAGTATCAACCCAACCACCAGGGTCAATCACTAAAATATCTAATAAAGGGGGCTGTCCTATCCGCTCTAAAAGCCCCTTTTTTAAATGGTCAAAACAAACAATATCTTTATACATTATCCCATCGGTCGGTTCAATGGCAAGAGCTAATTTTGCCACCTCATCTATACTTATCTTCTTTTTTAGTAAAAAGCTAACACCCAAGATAATACCAATAATATCTGCACTACTGCTGCCCATTCCTTTGGCTAAGGGAATTTCTGAAAATATTTCTATTTTTAAATTAACATCTTTTTCACTAAGACCAAAATAATTCAAAGTACTTATAAGGGCTTGTCGTGATTTTTCCTGCAAATAAAAGTTTTGTAAATCTTTATTGCTATCAGCCAATTCAAGATGAATGTAAGAAAATAGCTCTATAGGACAGGTTACTTGAAAATTATTACCTTCGTAAATTCCCTGGACTAATTCTCCGCAAGTTCCGGGTATTTTTATGGCTATCTTTTTCATAATTAAAATTTTTAAATTAGACCTACTTACTTTTTATTAAAAATAATTTTGTATTTATCTAATGTATAAAATATAGAAAGTTAAAAGAATAGAAACTTCAACAATTTCATTTATCGCTCCCAGTATATCTCCGCTTATACCACCTATTTTCTTTTGGCAATATTTTAATATTAATAATATTATCCCTATTCCTATAATTACTAGAAGCAAAAAGTATAACCTAAATA
>Ga0265592_1000909_pt1 | contig 13877 bp, 10 predicted proteins | sample saktaG_7_FD_190141 | JGI IMG/M metagenome (GOLD analysis project Ga0265592, IMG submission 190141) | Saline water microbial communities from Sakinaw Lake, British Columbia, Canada - sak_2010_1_5_120m | ecosystem: Environmental > Aquatic > Non-marine Saline and Alkaline > Saline ... | reverse complement strand
AAATTTAGTTCATGCCTCATCTACCATTGAGGAGGCGGAACGAGAAATTTCTCTTTGGTTTAAAATTTAAGAATTTACTGTAAGAGAGTTTTAATTATATCGAATATAGACAAGGTATAGAAAATATGCTAACATTATCTCGTTAAAAAGAGGGATACCAGATTCACAATAATATTACATTAGGAGGAAGCAATGAAAGAAAAAGTGGAAGCAGCTTTAGAGAAGATAAGACCATCTCTTCAGGCAGATGGCGGAGATGTTGAATTGGTAGAAGTGACTACAGATGGAGTGGTAAAAGTAAAATTGACCGGTGCCTGCAGCGGATGTCCAATGAGAGAGATGACTTTACAGATGGGCATTGGCAGAGCATTAAAGGAAGAAATTTCTGAAGTAAAAGAAGTTGTAGCTGTATAATTATTCTTTAATAAGAATAGATATCAAGAAAAGCAAAATAATAAATAGAATAGGGGTAGGGTATTACAATATACCGTACCCCTTATTATTTCCAAATTAAAAAATAACTTCACTTCAATACGGAAATCTTATTGATGTAAATTTTAAGTGGATAGTAAGAAAGATAAAAGAATATTTATTTCTTTTGTTTTTCTATCTTCTTTTTCTCTAGTTTTTTTCACGCAATACTCGATACACAATACGCGATATGAAGAAGTTCCTGATTTAATTGTAAAATACGGTAGTTTTCAGTTATAATAAATATTATAAAAGAATTATTATTAATATATATTTACCATAAAATGTTTTAGGATGGTAATTAATGAGTAAAACTACGGTAAAAGAGTTATATAACAAAATATCTAAAAAGATTTTACACACACAAATATTAGATGATATCTCTTTAGATAAAGAGTTGATTAGAAAATATGTTGAAAATCCTCTATTTTTAAAACAATTAACCTCTATGGTAAAAAATAAAGATTATAGTTGTCAGGCAGTATATTCATTATGTCAGGGCATCATCGTCAATATTGACAAAGAACATAATCCCACTAATTGGATTCATCAGGTGTATCAATTTACCCTCTCTAAATCTTTCCCTGAAACAGTAAATCTATCCTTTAAGGATATCTCCTCTAATTGCCGAAAAACTTTCTTACTCTATTTAGAAATTTTAAGAGTAATTTTGAAGTTCCAAAAGTCGTCCGGTGATCCTGCTTTTTACAGCAAATTTCCTCTTAATTTTTTAACTTCTGACGAAAAAAGCAAACTGGAGAATCCTGCTGAATATAAAAGATTTTTAAAGGTATTTAATGATAAATATGTCTATGAGATGATGAAATTAAGCCGGGAAATTTTAAAGTTCAATACTTTAGACCACATATGTGGAGTAAATTGGATTGCTTTATTTGTCGGCAGGCAGTTATATAATCTGGGTCTTCCTGTTGATTTGGGGAGGATTTCGGGAGCAGCAGCAGGACATGATATCGGAAAATATGGATGTAAAGATATTGAGATAGAAAGAACTCCTTATTTACATTATTACTATACTGATATGTGGTTTAAAAAACATAATATCCCTTATATCGGACACATTGCAGTTAATCATTCTGTTTGGGATTTAGAATTAGAAAATTTGCCCCTGGAATCACTTATATTAATTTATTCTGATTTTCGGGTTAAAAATAGTAATAACGGTCCCAAAGAGAAGATGAAAATTTTTAGCTTGGAAGATTCTTTTCAAGTAATCTTAGGTAAATTGGATAATGTTGATGATAAAAAAAGAAAAAGATATTGCCGGGTTTATGAGAAATTAAAAGACTTTGAAGATTATATGATAAATTTAGGGGTAAATGTGGATGTAGAGGATAAAGAGATTAGTTCTTACAAAAAAGATAGAAACCCGTATTATCCTCTCATGCAGGGCCAGGAAGTTATCCAAAATATAAAATTTCTTTCTATAGAACATAATATAAATTTAATGAACGAACTTCGAGATGAATCTTCTCTTAATTCACTTTTAGAATTAGCCAGAAGCGAAAAAGATTGGAACAATCTACGGGAATATCTACAAATATTTAATGAATATTCCACCTATCTGACTCAAAATCAAAAGATGATTACCTTGGGATATTTATACGAACAGTTGACTCACCCGGAAGATGAAATAAGAAGGAGAAGTGCAAATCTTATCGGTTTATTGATTGCCAGTTTTGACGAAGATTACCGCAAAGAGATTCCTCAAAATGTTACTCTAAAACCTCCCGCGATTACCAGTATTAATTTATTGGAAAGATATTTAAAATATTTTTTACAGCCAGACCATAAAAAGATTGCTCTTCATCAATCTCGGATTATTAATAGCACTGAGAATATGATTTCTTCCCTTTTTTCTAACTGTCGCAATAATCATCAGGTAAGCAATTATAGAAAAAGTATTTTAAAACACTATAAAAAGCACCTGTATACCGATGAAGAAACTCAACTGTGTTTAATAAAAACCGCCAAACATATATCAATCTGTTCAGATGAAAAATCTGTAAAGGTATTATTTGATTATATTATAAAGATGTTGAAGAAAGAGAATCACAATCTCAGGCTTACTGCTTTAGAAGTAATCTACGATTTAATAACTCAGATTGATAAAGAATTTAGATTTATAAATAACTTAAGAAAGATATTTAGCGGTAATATTTCTGCCTCAGCGCTCCCTGCTGAAAATTATTTAAACATGAAGATAGTTGAATTATTAGGTTTAGACGAAAGCATGGTAAAAAAGTATATCGAATTTTATCGAAAAGATATAGAAAAGATACAGTATATATTTCTAAGCAACCTTAAAACTTCAACCAGTGGAATAATTAAAAAAATTCAAATAGAACTTTTATTAGAACATACCTTAAAAAGCAAACAGGAAGAAATCTATACCGCTTTGCATTTTTGTAATATTTTGAAAGTTAGCGGCATAGAAGATATTAGAAATTTGGCTGGTAAATCCCTGGTAGATTTAATGCCTTCTTTATCTTTTCAGCAGAGGAACGATATAGCCATTGAACTATTGCGGGCTTTAGAAATGGAAGATTATCAATTTACTAAATATATTCCTTACTATTTAGGTCAATTAATACTCTATCTCACACCTAATGAGTTAGAGGAACTTGTTGATGATTTAATAGAAAAAATCAAACAGTCAGATCCTAAATTAAGCTCATTACTGCTTAGAACCATTGGTATTGCCATTACTAATTACCCTAAGTACCGGGAAAGATTTTCAGAAAAAGAGAAATCATACGAAAACAGACTTTGTAAGATGATTGGTATCCTTTTAAATGGCTTTGTGCACTATAATTTAAAGGTTAAACAGGCAGCATTTAGAGTTATCGGTAAGGAAATATTTGGCTCAAGACATCTCAGCTTAGAAGAGAAGAACCACATATTTCAACTTATTGCTAAAAAAATTCTTACTTTGTTAACGCCTGTAACTAAAGAAGGCCTGATGTTTTTAATAAATTGCATCGGACTTAATTATATGTATAAATTTATCTCTGATTATAATTTTTTCAGGGGAAACATAAACCTTGAAACCCCGGACAAAATAGCTTTTTTCCCAGGAGCCTTTGACCCCTTTTCTTTAAGTCACAGAGAGATTGTTAAGGCAATAGAAAATCTTGGCTTTGAAACATACTTGGCTGTTGATGAGTTTTCCTGGTCTAAAAGGACTCAGCCTCACCTCTTCAGAAAGAATATAATAAATATTTCTATTGCTGATGAACTTAATGTATATTTATATCCTGAAGATTTGCCGGTTAATATCGCCAATCCAGATAATTTAAAGGCTCTGAGGGAAAATTTCCCTTTTTCCGAGGTTTACATTGTAGCAGGCAGTGATGTTATATTAAATGCCTCTGCTTACAAAAAGAAAAAATCAAAAAATTCAATCCACACTTTTCCTCATATTATTTTTGATAGAAAGGCTTCAAATTCTATCAAGGAGCAAAAGAAAAAAGTTCAAATACCAATTGAAAGTATTGGGGAAAATACTTTCAATCTTAATCTTGTTACTCGTTATGAAGAAATAAGTTCGACTCAAATAAGAAATAATATAGATGAAAATAGAGATATTTCCAGACTTATCGACCCTTTGGCTCAGAAATATATTTACAATAATAGTTTATACCAAAGAGAGCCACAATATAAAAGTGTAGTACAGACTATCTCTATCGATGTGGAGGTAATTGAAGATATTACCCCGGATTTAATAAAAGAACTTTGTCAGAAAGTTTTTTCTAAATATAATCGAAACGAAGTATCTAAAAAGTTGGTTGAGTTTAGTCATAAACTAAATCCGAGAATTTTACTATTGCGCGATGTTCGCCACAATGGAATGATATTGGGTTTTTCAGCCTTTCATTGGGTTCGTTCAAACATTCTTTTCCAGGAGTTTAAGGACAACTTGATATCTGAGTACATCCGGGAAAATGCAGTTGGCCGCACTATAGTTATTGATGGTATTTTTACCATAAGTGATATGGAAAATAGATCAGGACTCGAAAACCTTGAGCAGGTTATTCTTACCGAAACCCTTTCTTTTTGTATAGAGAAAGATTACAATTATACGATATTTAGAAATATATTAAAAAATTATCCGTTAGACTCCTTGAGAGAGAATTTAGAGCTTATGGGGTTTTATCGCTTACCCTTCAGCGATAAAGACAACCCGGTATTTGTGGTGGATATGAGTAAACCCTGTATAGTCAATCTGGATACCGAGACAATTATAAAAGAACCTTTCTGCCAAAATTTAAACATTAAAAAATCAGTTATAATATCACGTAAAAGATTATTAAAATCGTTTACTACTTTTTATCCCGGGAATATTGTTTTACCATTTAATATAAATTTGATTAACCAGACTATTGTGAAGAAAATTTGTAGGCTAAACAATGTTTCAACAATACCGTTAACCCCTCGAGTTTTAGGAAGGTCAATGTGTGTACCTTTCGGAAAGGTACTGCATAAGATGGTAGTACCCAATACGGTAACTAAATCTCTTCATACAGAAAAAATATTTGCTTCCGATATGAAAAGTTTTCAGATTGGCGCCTTCCCTAATTATATGAGTCTGGAAAATCAGGTTAAAATAATTCATTCATTCGATATGCCCGTAATTCTTATTGATGACTATTTGCATAAAGGGTATAGAATAAAGACCCTTGAGCCTTTATTTAATAAATATGATATCAAAATTAAAAAAATAATTGTGGGAGCACTGTCCGGTAGTGGGAAAGAGATAGCAACTATATTAAATAGAGATGCTGATTGTGCCCATTTTATTCCCAATCTCAAGCTTTGGTTTAATGAAAGCGAATTGTATCCTTTTATTGGCGGAGATGCATTAATGAGAAAGATAAGGACTCAGGGAAATTTAGTTAGATCTATCAATCAGATACTACCCCATACTTTCCCTTCATTTGTTAAAAATGTTTCTGCAAAAACCATCTATAATTTTTCCGAAGTTTGTATTGAAAATGCTCTGATTATATTAGAAGCTCTGGAAAATGAATACCAGGTAATTCAGCAAAGAAAGTTGACCTTAGGTCATTTAGGAGAAGTAATTATTTATCCCCGATATCCTGACCAGGGAGAAGATATGGATTATAATCTAAGTCTTAGTCCCTCTCATTATTTAAGAAATAGCCTTGAACTTTTACGGCGTACCAAAGGGATAACAGACAGGGGAGAGTGAAACCGGAAGAAGAGAGTATCGAGTATATAATATATAGTGAAGAATAGTGTGGATCGTATAGCATTAAAATGTAAAGCTAAAAGTTAAAAGCCTAAAACCAAAACTTAAAACTTAAAATTGAGATAAAAAGTTTCGAATTTTAAATTATGGTTTTTCGCTTTTCGCTTTAAATTTTTAATTTAATAGTAATCTATAAATAAATTTATCTATTCCGCAAACTGAAAAAATTATAATTATAAGAAGGATTTTTAATGTTCTTCCATAAATTAAAAAATAAAATACTAATTTCCCAATCGGAATACAATAAATTAAATAAAATATCCGAAAGCGAAGCCAAAGAGAGCAAAGGAATAATTTATGTACTTAACCCGGCAAATCCTTTAAAATCAAGAAGAAATTTTTGTATTTCCGATTCCTCCCTTATTTTTTTAAAAAAAGAGGGTATCCACCTGCTGCAAAAATCCAAAAAGATTGATTACGATTTACCTCAATGGCTTAATCAAAGAATAAAAGAAAAAAGAGTGAGTTCACTTAATACCGAATATCCTAACTGGCAAGATGTATTAAATTATAAATTCCCTTCGCGGTGGAAAGTTAATCTTGTAGGATTGGGTGATGTGGGAGGCATCCTCCTTACCGGTTTAAGATTATTGAGGGGAAGATATATTGAATCTATCGGAATATACGATAAAAATATAAACGCGATAAAAAGATGGGAATTAGAGGCAAATCAGATATTTTATCCTTTTACTGCTCAGAGATTTCCCGAGGTCTCCCCGATAAGAGAAGGAAATATTTTTGATTGTAATATGTTTGTATTTTGTGCAACCGTAGGAGTTCCTTCTTTGGGAAATGAACAAGAAGATGTTAGAATGAAGCAATTCGAGGGAAATTTTAAGATAATCTCTGATTATGCCCGAAGGGCTCGGGAGAAATCGTTTAAGGGGATATTTGCTATTATCTCAGACCCGGTAGACTTATTGTGCAAAGCTGTTTTTCTGACTAGTAATAAAAATACAAGCGGAGAGTTTGATTTTAAAGGATTGGCGGCAGACCAGATAAGAGGATACGGCTTAGGGGTGATGCATGCCCGGGCAGTCTATTATGCAAAACAAAATACCGAAACTGCTGAATATAATCGAGAAGGAAGAGCCTTTGGTCCCCATAGCCGGGGTTTGGTAATTGCCAACAGCTTAAAAAAATATGATGAAAGTCTTTCCGAGATGCTTACCGCTCAGACCGTAAAAGCAAACTTAGAAGTGAGGGAGACCGGTTTTAAACCTTATGTAGCTCCCGCTTTATCTTCCGGGAGCTATCCTCTTATTGCCACTATGAGTGGAAAATGGCATTATAGTGCAACTTTTATGGGGGGAGTATTTATGGGAGCGAAAAATAGATTGCTTAAATCAGGAATCGAAATTGAAAGATTAGACCTTCCAGTTATTTTGCTAGAAAAAATTAAGAGAAGTTATCAGGAACTGGGTAATATTTTATAGATAATTATCGGTAGAGGAAATTGTTTTATGGAAATGATTTATTTGGTTATGCCGGGAAAAATATCGGATAGTTTCGCCGAAGTTGTCAAAATAGCTACAGAAAATTATCAATTAACAGTTATAAAAACTATTCAGAATTTTCCTGTTGATTTACAAAATAAGAAGATTGTATTTGCTGTTGAATTAGATGAATGCGGATTTAATATTCCTTTGTTTGAAATATTTCTAAAATTGAAGGAAAGAGGAGATGATTCCCTTTTAGGTTCAAGAGCTGTAATTATAATCCGGAGTTCAAGTGAATTATTTACCAAGAGCACCGCGCAAAAGATAATTTTTTTAACCAACCAGATGGGGTGCAGGTTCCCCGGTCATCCAGTTGTAGAAGCTACTTGCAATCTCAATAATTTTCTTACCTGGCAAAAAACATATAACCTGTCTCTTATAGAGATTTACCAAAAACAAGCCAGAGAATTAGTAAAAAAATTATTCGAGGAGAACTTAAAAATAATTAATAGACCGAAGATGCTTGTATTGCATTCGAGTTTTTTTAAGACATCCAATACTCTTACGCTTTGGAAAATGGTAAAAGAAAACCTTAATGGAGAAGATATAAGAGAACTCCACGTAGAAAATGGAACCGTGGTAGACTGTAGAGGATGTTCTTATAAAACCTGCATCCATTATAGTGAAGAAAAAAGCTGTTTTTATGGAGGGATTATGGTAAAAGAAATTTTCCCTGCGATAGAAAAGGCGGATTGTATAATCTGGTTGTGTCCTAATTATAATGATGCAATATCCGCAAAGCTTATGGCGGTTATAAATAGAATGACTGTTCTTTACAAAAGGGTAAAATTTGGAAATAAAACTATATTTTCCATTGTGGTTTCCGGAAATTCAGGGAGTGATTGTGTGGTTAAACAGTTAATAGGGGCTTTAAATATTAACAAAGGATTTAGATTGCCTCCTTATTTTGCTTTAACTGCTATTGCTAATGACCCTGGGTCTGTAAAGAGTATTCCGGGAATAGATAAAAGAGTAAAAAAATTTGCTGAAGATATAAGAAGAGAAATTAAAAAATAAATTATAGAGATTTAGTTTTTATTATGATTATACAGAAGAAAGATATTAAAAATTTTACCTTAAACGAACTTCAAGAAGATATTAAAAATTCAGGAGTTGAAAAATATAGAGCAACTCAATTATTTGATTTACTTTACAAGAAAGGCATAGAAGATTTCAGGGAAATGCTGAGTCTCCCAGCACCATTTAGAGATTTACTTCAGGAAAATTATTATATAAGCAAGATAGATTTAGCTAAATTAGCTAAATCGAAAGACCAAACTGAGAAATATTTATTTAAATTAGAAGATGAAAATTTAATAGAGAGTGTTCTTATATTTTCCGATGAAAGAGTTACTGAATGTATATCTTCCCAAATTGGCTGCAAATATAACTGTTTGTTTTGCGAAAGTGGCAAAAAGGGTTTTACCAGGAACCTTACAGTTAGCGAGATTTTAAATCAAGTTTTATTTGTTAAGAAAAATATGAAGTCAAATCCCAATAATATTGTATTTATGGGCATTGGAGAGCCTTTAGATAATTATGATAATGTTGTAAAAGCCATTTGCATATTAAATTCTAAAGATGCATTTAACGTTGGAGCAAGGAAGATTACTATCTCTACCTGTGGGATAATTCCAGCTATAAAAAGACTGCAAGAGCGTGATTGGCAGATAGAGCTATCAGTTTCTCTGCATGCTCCAGAAAACAAATTAAGGTCTTATCTAATGCCGGTAAATAATCTGTATCCTTTACCTGATTTGATAGAAGTATGCAGGAATTATGCAGATAAAACTAATAGACAGATTACTTTTGAATACATTTTGATTAAAGGAGTGAATGATTCACTGATTTATGCAGATAAATTGGCTAAACTGATTGGTGGATTTAATTCTAAAGTAAATCTAATTACTTTTAATCCTGCACCCGATTCCCTACTGCAGGCGCCTGCTGCTCCCCAGGTTAAATATTTTAAAAATAAATTGATAGCTAAGGGAATTCCAACTACTATAAGAATTTCAAAAGGTGATGATATCTCCGCTGCCTGTGGACAGCTAAAGAGCCTGCATCTAAAATAATTTTAATAAACATTGATCATTATATAACTTACATTTTATCGGGGTAGTTAGGTAAAGAAATCAGTTTACAGTTTTTGGTTTTCAGTTCTCAGTTTAGTTTTGAATTTTGAATAATAGTTTTGCGCTTTAGGTTTTTTGCTATAATTTCTCTACGCTCCACGCTCCACGCTAATTCTCCTAATCAGCTGACCAGATAACCACTAATAAGATAATTAATTCTTAACGAGATACGATTCACGAGATACGAGATACGAATTTTTTCTTGACTTTGTAAACATATCTGATATACTTTTAACGAAGATAATGTTGGCTAAGGGGCCCATAGCTCAGCTGGCAGAGCAACCGGCTCATAACCGGTCGGTCCCTGGTTCGAATCCAGGTGGGCCCACCAAAAAATTGGTGATTATTAATTTTATTAATAATACAGGTAGTGTGGAATTTATGATAAAGCATAAAATTATAAAAATACCAGAATTTTATCAAAACCTTACTTCTTTTATATAAGAAGTAAGGTTTTTTTGTTTTATAGGCTTTGTAACCATGAAGAGAGGAGGAATAAGTTATTGATAGAAGAACAATATGATATTCTTTTAGAATTACAAAAAATCGATATTGATATCGATAAGGAAGAAAAAAATAAGAGAATTTTGCCTGTAATGGTAAAAGGAGTAACCAAAGAAATTCAGGAGTTGAAAAATAGTTTAAAAAACAAGAACGAAGATTATAAGAATTTACAGATTAAATTAAAAAGAATAGAATTAGATTTAACTGAAAAATCTAATAAAATCAAAAAACATCAGGAAGATTTATACGGAGGAAAAATATCTGATATCAAGGAGCTTAAACAAATACAAAAGGTAATAGCTAATTATCAAAAAGAAAAAGCTAGTATTGAAGAAGATGTTTTAGATTTAATGGAAGAGGTGGAAGACCTTGATAAATCGATTAGTCATCTTGACGAAGATTTAAAAGTGAAAGAGGAAGAGTTTAAAAAACGCAAAGAAGAAATGGATTTAACAAGCTTAGTAATTAAAAAGAGTATGGATAATTTAAATATTAAAAGGGGAGAGATGTTAAGTAAAATAACCGATTGTCGTCTTTTAAATGAATATGAACTTTTAAGAAAAGAGAAAGGCGGAAAGGCAATTATGGAAGTTGATGGATCTATATGTCCAGGCTGTTATCTTGACCTTCCCAGTGACGTTATTTATCAATTAAAAAAGAATCGGAAGATAATAATTTGTCCCAATTGCAGCCGAATTCTAATCTGGAAAGATTAACGCAATACACGATACGAGCTTTAGTTAGTGTAAACTTTAGCGGGATAGTTAGATAAAAAAGTTTATGCTTACTTCTTTTCTCTATTTTTCCTTAATTTATTTTCTTTCTCTTTTTTTTAACTCGATACTCGATACACGATACTTGATACTGGTTTTATTGACTTTATTGTATTAAAATGGTATTTTAAAATTGAAAAAAGAATATTTGATAAGTAGATCAGGTAATCGCGGAAGAAATACTATTTCTTCCGAGGAAAGTCCGAGCTCCACAGGGCAGAGCGCTGGGTAACCCCCAGTGAGGGTAACCTTAAGGAAAGTGCTACAGAAAATACACAACCGAACACTTAATTTGGGTGCTCGGTAAAGGTGAAAAGGCAGGGTAAGAGCCTACCAGTTGTTAGGTGACTAACAAGCTTAGTAAACCCCGCTCGGAGCAAGACCAAATAGGAAGAGCTGTGGTGGCCCGCTGAATCTTCGGGTAGGTCGCAAGAGGTGTAAAGGTAACTTACATCCCAGATAGATGATTACCACCCTTATAAGGGGACAGAACTCGGCTTATACGGTCTACTTATCAAAATAAATAGATATATAGACATACGATAAAACATTTTATTGTATGTCTTTTTTTATTTTATCCCCCTCAAGATATTCCTCGTGAAAATTAACTTAATCCCTAATGAATCTCCTTCCGTGGGGAAGGGGATGAGGGGTATCTTTCTATCCCCCCCAAATACGCTAAAAATAGTATATCTATTATAGAAAATACGCTAAATATGTGGTGTTTTCTAATTTATTTAAAAAAAATCAAATTATTTTCAAAAAAAAAGAGGGTTTTTTGAAAAAATGTAGTATAGTATATGTAGTGGAGCAAAGTGGAGTGAAGTGGAGGATATAATATAAAGGAGATTTTATGTTTTTAGGACAGTATGAGCACGCTATCGATGAAAAGGGAAGGTTGATTGTACCGGCAAAATACCGTGAATCTTTAGGTGAAAAATTTATTATTACTTTCGGTCTTGATACTTGTCTTTTTGTATATCCTCTTGAAGAATGGAAAACTCTATCTGAAAAAATGAAGCTGCTTCCCTTGGGCCAGAGAGATACCCGAGCATTTAAGAGAATACTATTTTCCCGGGCCGCTGATTGCACTATGGATAATCAAGGTAGAGTCATTATTATGAAATATTTAAGAGATTACGCTCAGATTAATAAAGAAATTATGGTTATTGGAGTTTTAGATAGGATAGAAATCTGGAGTAAAGATGTATGGCAAAAATACTTTAAAGAAGTTGAAAGTTCATACGAAGATATTGCCGAAAGAATATACGAACAAGAAGGGTAATCTATGGTAAATTCCTTTCACATTCCTGTGTTAACACAAGAGATCTTAAATTATTTAAACTTAAAGAAAGGAGGTGTTTATATCGATTGCACTTTAGGAGGTGGAGGGCACTCCGAAGCTATTTTGGAGAACATTTATCCCCATGGTTTTTTGATCGGCATAGACCAGGATATAGAGGCAATTGAAACAGCAAAAGAAGAACTAAAGAGTTATATAGATAAAGTAAAATTAGTTAAAGATAATTTCAAAAATTTAGAAGGGATTCTATCAGGCTTAAAGATCGAAACAGTTTCGGGGATAATCTTTGATTTAGGGGTGTCCTTTCACCAACTAAAAAAGAAAGAACGAGGATTTAGTTTTAAAGAAGAAAGCCATCTAGATATGCGAATGGATTTAACTCAAGAATTTAACGCCGATATTTTACTCAATAATTATTCCGAAAAAGATTTAGCTGAAATATTTGAAAAATATGGAGAAGAACGGTTTTCCAGGAGGATTGCCCGCTTAATTGTAACAGAACGAAAAAAGAAAGCCATTACTACCACCAAGCAGTTAGCTGATTTAGTGATAAGGTCTCTTCCCAGGACTAAAAAGAGGCACACCTGGAGAATTCATCCTGCAACAAGGATATTTCAGGCTATCAGGATTGAAGTAAACCAGGAGCTTAAGGCCTTGGAAAAGGGGTTGAATCAAGCAATTAGAGCTTTAGAGGATAAGGGAAGGATATGTGTTATTTCTTATCATTCACTGGAGGATAGAATAGTAAAACATCTATTCAAAGAAGTAGAGAGAGAGGGGAAAGGTCAAGGGGATTACGGATTGAAAATTATAACTAAAAAACCAATTAGACCTTCTTCGGAGGAAATAAGAGAAAATCCTAAGGCAAGAAGCGCCAAATTGAGAGTGGCAGAGAAAATAATAAAAGTAAAGGGGCGGTAAAATATGAGAGGGAACAGTGCTATAGCTACTGTTAATTACGAAAACAAGAATGCCTTAATTGTTTTTGGGTTATTTTTAGTATTAGTAATTTTTGTCACTTCTGTAGTAATTTTTTATATTTCTAATAATATTATATTAAGCGAATTAGGATATAAATTAATAAAGTTAGAAAATGATAAAATAGTCTTAGAGGAAGAGAATAAAAGGCTTGAACTTAGTGCAGAGACCCTTTCTGCTTTAGGTAGAATTGAAAAAATTGCTTCTAATCATTTGGGAATGATTAGGCCAAAGGAATTAAAGTTTATTGCTTTAAACCCCGTTGCTAGGATTAATTCCGAAAATGATATCGGGGCAATCAGTAACAATTACGAAAAGGAAAATAATTTTTGGGCTAGTTTTGACCTAGATAAAATAAATGACTTGATTTTAGGGGTATTAAAATAATATACTTGTAGCAATATAGATTAAAGAGGGCGGAAATAGTTGTTGCTTTCAAAAGAGAAAAAAGAACGTATTATTTTTTTACTTATAGTATTTATAATTCTTTATTTTTCATTAATTTATAGATTATATAACATTCAGGTTATCCAAAGTAACAAATATAAAGAAATTGCCCAACAAGAACACCTTACTTCTTTTTCTATTGAAGGAGAAAGAGGTAATATTTATGATAGAAATTATAAAAAATTGGCCGTGAATGTTAATGTTCAATCTTTATTTGCTATTCCTCCCAAAGTCAATAATCCTCAGGAAACTGCTCAAAAAATATCTTCAATTTTAAATTTGAAAACAAAAGATGTACTGGAAAAATTAAACCAGAAAAAATCTTTTGTATGGATAAAAAGGAAATTAAACGAAACAGAAGTCACAGAGATCAAAAAATTAAATTTAGAGGGATTTGATTTCTTGGATGAGGGCAAAAGATATTACCCCAAGAATTATTTGGCTTCTAATTTAACGGGATTTGTGGGAATAGACAAT
>Ga0265592_1000904_pt1 | contig 13941 bp, 16 predicted proteins | sample saktaG_7_FD_190141 | JGI IMG/M metagenome (GOLD analysis project Ga0265592, IMG submission 190141) | Saline water microbial communities from Sakinaw Lake, British Columbia, Canada - sak_2010_1_5_120m | ecosystem: Environmental > Aquatic > Non-marine Saline and Alkaline > Saline ... | reverse complement strand
GACCTTTCTCCCCTTTTTTTTGTATATCGTATGTCGTATGTAGTATATCGTAAGAACTACCCGCCGAAGGCGGGTCCGCCTCCGGCGGAACTTTGAACGATATACGATATGCTATATACGACATACGATAATGCTATCTACTAAACATTTCTTCCGCTTTCGCGACGGCTTTACCCGGTTCTATATTACACCCTAACTGTTTAAGCACGATACTTGTAGCGCTCAACGCGGATATTGTATCAAATTCGTCCATATAACCCAAATGAGCTAATCTGAAAATTTTACCTTTAAGCGCGCCCTGACCGCCGGCAACAGTAATCCTTTGTTCGTCCCGCATTTTTTTAACAAAAGCCGAGCCATTCGCCCCTTCCGGAACTTTTACGGCCGTAACCGCGTTTGACGGACTCTTCGCGAAAAGTTCCAAGCCCATATTTTCTATTCCTCCGCGTGTTGCCTCCGCAAGCCGCGCGTGCCGGAGAAGAACATTGTCCATCCCTTCTTCCAGCATCATATCCAACACACTATCCAGACCCATGATAAGCGATACCGCGGGAGTCCACGGCGTATCGTTCTTAGCATAAGATTTCAGAGCCGCTTTTAGGTCAAAATAATATTTCGGCAGATCCGATCTCTCGATAAGTTTCTTGGCTTTCTCGCTAAGACTTAAAAACGCGAGTCCCGGAGGAAGCATAAATCCTTTTTGTGAACCGCAAACAACAACGTCAACTCCCCACTCATCAGTTTTAAGTTCATCCGCGGATAATCCGCTTATCGCGTCTACAACGAGTACGGCAGATGTTTCTTTAACCACTTTCGCTATTTCTTTAATATCGTTTTTGACACCTGTTGAAGTTTCGCATAAAGTGCTGAAGACCGCCTTTATATCAGAATTTTCTTTCAGCAGATCTTTCACGACATCCGCGCGCGCCGCTTCGCCCCATACAACATCATAATTCACAGTCAGAACACCATATGCCCTGCAGATTTCACCGAATCGTTCGCCGAATTTACCGCCCTGAATAATAAGCGCCTTATCCCCTTTTGAAAGAAGGTTAACCACAGAAGCTTCCATAGCTCCCGTGCCGCTGGAAGCAAAGATAAATACGGGATTCTGTGTTTTGAAAACTTTTTTTATTTTTTCATTTACACCTGTTAGAACAGCCTGAAACTGCGGTGTCCTATGGTGGATTATAGTGTCCGCCATTTTTAAAAGCACTTTTTCCGGAACAGGTGTCGGCCCCGGAGCCATCAACCTATACTTTCTCATCGTTTGTTCCTCACTTTCTTTGGTTCGTTCGGAAAATAATTATCCGATAATCTAAATCTACATCCATTCCACCCTTCACGGGCACGCGCACGAGCTCACCCCTACCCTATATCAAATGACCATTCCCTCCTTATCCCCCCTTTTTCAAAAGGGGGAATAGGGAGGGATTTCTATAATTTTATTTTTTCTTGGAAATTTTTGTAACAACATTATCAACAATACCGTATTCTTTAGCTTCTTCCGCGCTCATGAAATAATCTCTGTCCGTATCCTGCTTGATACGTTCGGAGGTCTGCCCGGTATGTTTCACAAGAATACTCTCCAGCATATCTCTTAACCTAAGTATTTCTTTCGCCTGAATGTGTATATCCGCCGCCGCGCCCTGAACCCCGCCCCACGGCTGGTGCACCATTATTCTTGAATACGGCAGCGCGTGACGCTTTCCTTTTGTACCCGCGGCAAGAAGAACAGCACCCATACTGGAAGCCTGCCCAATACAATAGGTGTTTATATCAGGCTTAACAAACTGCATTGTATCGTAAATAGACAACCCGCTCGTAACACTTCCACCGGGAGTATTGATGTAGATGTTGATGTCTTTTTCGGGATCTTCCATCTGTAAATACAAAAGTTCCGCGACAACAATATTCGCCACATTGTCATCTATGGGAGACCCTATAAAAATGATCCGATCTTTTAAAAGACGCGAGTAAATATCATATGCCCGTTCCATTCTTCCTTCTTTTTCAATCACCATCGGTATTATGCTCATGATACCCCCTTAATGAGACTTTGATTTCAGAAGCGCCTGCGCTTCTGAAATCATTTAGTCGAATTTTTATTATAAATTTCCTCAATACGATCTATTTCCCAAAAACAATGTCCGCTTTCTCCAAAAGAAAATCCAGCGTTTTCTCTTCTCTAAGCTGTTCCAGCAAACCGCCTGTCAGATCATGCTCTTTGTAGTATTTTTTAACTTCATCAAATGATTTTTGATACGACTCGGCTAACGCCGCGATCCAAGTATCAACATCTTTCTCTCGGGCGCTGATCTCTTCGATTTTCGCAATCTTATCCAAAATAAAATAAAGTTTCACCTTATTTTCAGCTTCTTTTTGAAGTTCATTTTTAAATTTTTCTTTATGTTCTTCTATTGTTTTTTTACTTACTCCTTTCCGGGTAAGCTCTTCTTCCCTCCTCTGGGTAAGAACTTTAAGCTGACGGTGAACCATCCCAAGCGGCAGGTCAAACACATGTTTCTTAAGCAGTTGTTCCATTATCTGATTTTTCATAACTATCTGTAAATTGGATTCTTTTTTTTCTAACAACTGCTTTTTTATTTCTTCCCGCGCTTGAGCAATATTGCCGTACCCAATCTTGCCCGCGAACGCGTCATCAAGAGCCGGCAAACATCTCCTTTTGGTTTTTTTAATACACACTTTAAAAAGAACCTCTTTCCCCGCGTATTTTTCGTCCGGATACTTTTCGGGAAGCGTCACTTTTATTTCTTTTTTATCACCTTTTTTAAGTCCCGTCAGATCTTCCCCCATACCCAAAAGTGATTCTTCTTTAGAAACTTCGATCCACATGTTTTCGCGTTTTTTAGCGATTGTCTCTCCGTTAGAAAAAGTTTCAACTTCCGCTATCGCAAAATCTCCCTTCCTAAGAGAACCTTCAATATCAGTGAATTCCGCGTGCATATACCTAAACCTCTCTAACACCTCTTCAACCTCTTCATCCGTAACGCTGACCTTCGAACCCTTAACTTTTAGAGCGGTATATTTTTTCAGATCAACCGCGGGATACGCGTCGACTTTCGCTTTAAACATAAGCGCCCCCGCTTCGTCAATCTTCACGTCCCAAACTTCCGGATATCCGACGGGAATTACCTTATGCTCCTCCAGCGCCATCTGATACGCTTGGGGGATCAATCTCCTTTTCAGTTCGACATCGGTATCTTCCGCGTATTTTTTCCGTATCATGTCTAAGGGAACTTTGCCCCGCCTGAATCCAGGTATGGTAGAAGTTTTCTGAAAGTCATTGAGCACCTCTTTAAAAACTTCGTCTACCGCGCTTTCAGGCATTTCGACCTCAAACTGCCTCGCCGTTCCTTCTAACTTTCGTACTTTACTTTTCATCTCGCTTTACCTTCCGTATTTCGTTTACATTATTTTTATCTTCAAAAATCAGGTTCAATTAAACCGTGATTTCCATCGCTTCTTTTGTATAACACATTCGCTTCTCCCGTAACGGCATTTTTGAACATAATAAAATTTTTATTCATAAGATCCAATTCAAGTTTCGCTTCTTCCGGAAGCATCGGTTTATCCGCGAAAGAACTGGCAGAAATGATCCTGCCCTTTTCCTCCGGCGCTTGAGAGTTTTCCTGCGAACGAACTCGGGAAATCATCTTGCTTAATATACCTTCTCCGCGCCGTTTAGAAGCTGCCTTCCCGCTTAATTTTCTGAGTTGATTTTTTAATTTATGCACGGCGGCATCTATCGCGCTGTAAATATCTTCGGAACTTTCTTTTACTACCAGTGTATTATGATCAATATGCAGAATGATCTCTATATTCTTCTTGATCTTTGCCTCTTCCAAAATAGCTTCGCATTTATGAATGTTTTCATAAATGCGCTGAAGCTTATTTAATTTCTTAAACACGTAAGCTTTTAGAGATTCATCCAAATTAAGATTCCTACCGGTAAGAATAATATCCATATAAAACTCCTTTTCTATCATTAAACCCGCAATATTTCGTCCCTGAAAAAACAATAATATACCACTACGCCATCATATTTACAACAATATTTCTATAGGGACAGGCCCCTGTGCATGCCCGTTGCGTGATAATGCGTTACCACCAACCTGCGAGGTTAGTGTTTTTTTGCGTTCATGGATCCCCGCTTCCGCGGGGATGAATTCGACTAAGCTTTTGCGGATTCGCTTCGCGAACCCGCAAAGGCAAATCTCATTCACATACTAAACCTCTCTCCTAAGTATATTTCTCTCGCCTTCGGATCGTTTATTAACTCTTCTTTTTTGCCTGATATCAAGATCTGGCCTTCATACATGATATAGGATCTATCGGTAATAGTAAGCGTTTCCCGCACATTATGATCGGTCAGCAAAATTCCCAAACCCATTTCTTTCAATTCTCTTATTACTTCCTGGCAATCATATACCGCGATAGGGTCAATGCCGCTAAAAGGTTCGTCTAATAATATAAACATCGGATTGGTTACCAATGTTCGCGTTATTTCAAGGCGCCTTCTCTCACCGCCTGAAAGCGTATATGCTTTATTTTTGCGCAGGTGCGAGATCTTCAGCTGACTAAGCAGATTATCTAATTGCCGTTTTCTCTCCCTTTTCGGGAATCCAAGAGTTTCCATGATAGCCATAATATTTTCTTCAACCGTGAGTTTCCGAAAAATAGACGGTTCTTGAGAAAGATACCCGATACCTGAACGCGCTCTCTGGCATATGGGCAGTTTCGTAATATCTTTTTTATCGAAAATAATATGTCCCGAATCCGGAGCGACAATACCGGTAACCATATAAAATGTCGTTGTTTTCCCCGCGCCGTTCGGGCCTAAAAGCCCGACAACTTCACCTCTATGAACATTAATACTCACACCTTTGACAACATTCCTCCCGCCGTATTTTTTCACCAAATCCCTGGTTTCCAATAGATGCATTTTCACCCCTATCTTTTAATCCGACTTCCGCGTTAAAGGTTTTCGGGTTGGAAAGAGCCTTTTTCTTGCTTTTCAAGTTCGGCCAATTCTTCAGGATCGATAATGATCCTCGGACGCCCCAAAAGTTCCGCGCTTTTCGTGCTTTCCGTATATACGGCTTTCTCGCTCAGCGTATAACTGTTTCCCTTTTTTACTTTTACATTTCCTTCCGCCACGCCCTGAACCACAGCTTCTGTTTCAGGATCAAAATTTATCGTAAGCTTATCCGCGAACAAAACCCCTTCTTTATCTTTTACCCGCACATTATCAAAAAAGACAGCAGTATTTTTATTATAATCTATCTCCAAAATCCCGTCACAATTGACTACTGTATTCGGTTCCATGGTAACGGTGACATTTTTTCTGAGAATAGCTTTTTTTTCATCGGAATTTGCCATTCCACCTTCTCCGACGGCAGTCATTCCTTCGCGGGAAATACGAACAAGGCTCTCCGTAGTCACTTCTTTCGTTACCTGCGACCAAACGGCGCGTTCAGTTTCAAGCGTAGTTCCGTCATCTGAAACCACTTTTACATTTCCCAAAAGCTCCACTTCACCATTCGTTTTATTGTATATTCCTTTATCAGAGGTAATATCCACAACAACTTTTTCTCCAAACGCTTTCGCTTTAAGTTTGTAAAGATATATCTCCTCTTCTTGTATCTGAGCCGATTCACCCATAAGATGCCATTGGTTCGCGCCGCTCGAACTACTCCCGTCTATCGAGAAAGCCATAACTTGTTGTTCAACATCCGGGTTTTCCGCTTGTTTACCAAGATCCGGCTCTTTGGAAAGAACAAGGGGTTTCTCGTCATTCTTTTTTAAAATAAAAGTCACGGCGACTCCGACAATTATCGCGAAAATTATCCATTTAATGATTCCTTTAAACACAAGCACCCTCTTTTTTTATTTCTTTAAATGTTATTTTTTTTCGGTTTTCGCGGTTTTCCAGCGTTTATGCAACCACACCCATTGCTCGGGATATTTCCTGACATATTTTTCCAAAACATTTGTCCAAACTTGAGTATAATGCTTTATGTTTTCCTCCGTATTGTCCGCTCCGGCAACATCAATGATATCTTCAACGATAAGTTTATGCGTATTATCTTTTTTTCGAACAATAAAAATCGGAACAATTTGTGTCTTCGCGGCCATCGCTATTTTCACCGGAGCCTGAGGGGTATACGCGCTTTTGCCGAAAAAATCAACAAAAGTACCCCCTATACTGTCAATATCCTGATCGGCAAGAACCCCGAGTACCCCGCCCTCTTTTAATTCTCTCAGCATTCTTTTTGGCGACTCTTCTCGATAAATCACCCGCGCGTCAAACCGCATGCGAAGACGGTTAACGAATTTATCATATTTGTGAAAATATATCCTGCGGGCGATCAAAGCTCCTTTATATCCGCGGCTTCTTAACGCGAAACCTAACAATTCCCAATTCCCGAAATGAAATCCAAGAATAACCGCTCCGCGTCCGGCGGTAAGAACCTTGTCCAAACGCTCAAGCCCTTCGGTTTCCGTTACGACACTATCGAATTTTTTAGGATCCATAACCGAAAGTTTAACCCATTCGGCACCGTTTTTCGCCAAATTGGAAAAAACATTCTCGGCTATTCTGACATTTCCCTCAAGATTATCACTAAAAACCATATTCAAGTTATCTATCGCAATCTGCCGATACTTCGGCACCAACCGGCAAACCGCTTTACCCAAAAAGTCAGCTATTTTAAGGCTTATTTTTAAGGATATCAAACCTATAAGCCAAAAAAACATCTTTCCCAAGTAATAAATGTAATATCGCCGAGTCTTGATTTTCATCGTGTTCTATGTGTTAGGTTCTATGACCCCGCCGAAGGGCCCTACGATTCACCATTTTGTATTCCGCTTCTACTGTTGTTGTTATTCCTCCGCGAACATTAAATTCACCGCGGACTTTCATGTAATACGGCTTACAGTTTTCTACAAGATCTTCCAATATACGGTTTACCGCGTGTTCATGGAATATTCCGCATTCTCGATACGCGGCGAGATATTCCTTGAAAGATTTAAGTTCGATGCAATCCTTCTTCGGTGAATACTCAATGGAAATATTCGCGAAATCAGCAAGAGATGTTTTAGGACAAATACACGTAAACTCCGAAGTTTTTATCTGTACAAGATACTTTTTATCCTGATATTTATTTTCCCAAACATCTATTTTAGGAAACTTTTTATTCCGCACATCTTCCTGTAACCCCGTATATGACTTTTTCATCCCCATTCCCCTCGCCCTCTTACCGCCAAAAGCGGATACCTTTCACCCCGTCACACCATTGTAAGGGCACGGCATGCCGTGCCCCTACGGTTGGCGGCGGACGGATTCATAAGCGGGCACACGCAATGTGGCCCCTACCTAATTCCAAAACATTTATGACCCTGTCCTAAGATCAACGTTTCTTTTCCCGTGTTTTTAATAATGTATTTTTTGAACAGAGAGATCATTTCTTCATCGGGAGCCTTTATGTTATTGTACGGGGTAACCGGCTGCAGGACTACCATAAAATCTTTATCATTCCCGTTTAACACGGAGCTCATATCTTTAATATCGTCAATTGTTGTCGAATCCGCGATTACCGCTTTCACAATAACAGACTTCTTACTCGCTATTTTCAAAAATTCTTTATGCATGGCCCACAAATTATCCTCGATACCTGTTGAAGACGGCAATTTAAAATCCATGGCGACGATATCAACATAATCAATAACTTTCGAAAGTTCCTTCGCTAAAATACCGTTTGTTTCCAAATAGATATCGAGAGAGAGATGCCTTTTATACAGCGATAGAAATTCCGACAAAAAAGATCCGTATAAAAGAGGCTCTCCGCCGGTAAGCGTGAGTTCGTTATAATTATCATCAAAATCCAAAACTTTTCCCAATAATGCTTCTTTAGAAAAAGATTTATAGCTTTCCGAAGCCGTATCACAATAAGCACATTTAAGATTACATCCAAAAACCCGGACAAATAACTGCCGGCTTCCCAAATAAGGACCTTCACCCTGATAAGATAAAAATATTTCAGAAATTTTCGCCTGCATAATTGATTATGATCGATCGTTGGTAAATATTATCCGCCGAATACTATCCACTCTACGCTACTCATCATTCACACTCATACCATTCGCCGGATCTTTTATTCCTAAATCTTTAAAAGCTCCGGCGCGAAACAAGCATGATTCGCACATTCCGCACGGCACACTACCCGCCTCATAACACGACCAAGTATATTCAAAAGGAACTTTCAGCTCCCGCCCGAGTTCCACAATTTCTTTTTTGGTTTTATTAATTATCGGAGTTACGATCTTGATCGGCGCGCCTTTCGCCCCGCGTTTAGTTCCTGTCTTGACACATTTTTCAAAATCTCTAAAAAACTCGCTTCTGCAATCCGGATAATTTGAGAAATCAAGCTGATGTGCGCCGATAAAAACCGATTCCGCTTTTATCGCTTCCGCGAAAGAAACGGCAAAACTCAGAAAGATCATATTTCTCGCGGGAACATATGTATCAGGCACCTTTTCTCCCGTAGAGGATAAATCTCCTCTATGAACTTCCATCCTCTCGTCCAAAAGGGCGCTTCCCTTCCACGGAAGGTTGATCTTAAGCAAATAACTCTCGCACCGCGCGCCGCGCGCCAATTTTTGAGCCAAAAGCGTCTCTTTCTGAGCTTTTTGTCCATAATCAAAAATGAGCACGGAACATTCATATTCTTTCATCGCCAGATAAAGAGTAACCGCCGAATCCATCCCCCCAGATAATAATACAATCGCCTTTTTCATAATCCCCTCAAATCCCGCCGGCTACACTCCGAGCACATGCAATCGGCCCCTACGAACCACCAACTAACTCCCTTCCCCTCATCCGTAGGGGCACGGCATGCCGTGCCCCTACAATGTCTTGATGGTGAAAAACGATTCACGGGCGGACACACGGGTCCGCCCCTACGAACCACCGACAAACTCCACCAACATCCTCGTAGGTTGCTGGTGGGGAATTCACCGACTTACACCCGGCGAACCAACTAACCACCCGCATACGTCGCCGCCGAAGAATCCGTTTCCCAAACAGTAACCGCGTTGATTTTTATTTCAGGCGCTTTTTCTGTTAATTTATCGTATATGTACCGAGCGATGTTTTCGGAAGTCGGATTTGCCGTTTTGAAATGCTCGATCTCGTTTAAATGTTTATGGTCGAGATACTGCAGAATTTCGTTAAGCTCTTTTTTTAGTTTACCGAAATCCACAACCATACCGATACTATTAAGCTCTCTATCGCGAGAGGTAACTTCGACATGCCAGTTATGCCCATGCAGTTCCTCACATTTGCCTTTATATTCCCGCAAATAATGAGCACTGCTGAACTTTGATTTAACTTTTACTTCGTACATATTGTTCCTTGTTCAATCCATTAGGGCGCGCGCATGCGAACACGCGGCCAACGCCTCCACCAACATCCTCGCAGGTTGGTAGTGCTCTTTACTACCATCCTACGAGGTTGTTGGCGGGGAATTCTAAATAGGTTTTTTATTCAAAATAGCGCGCCGTTACTTTTTCCCAGACGCCTTGCGCTTTTAATATTAAGTCGCAAATTTCCCTGACAGCTCCGCGCCCGCCGTCTTTTTCCGATACATAATGAGCAAAATTCTTTACTTCTTCCATTGCGTTCCGCGGACAAGCGGCCAATCCCGCCCTTTTCAATATCGGAATATCTATGAGGTCATCTCCCACGAAACAAATTTCTTCATCTTTTGTTTTGAATTTTTTTTTCAATTTCTTATACGCTTCTATTTTATAGTGAAAATTTTTATAAACTTTATCAATTTTAAGTTCCCTCGCGCGGTTCATCACAAGCGGCGCGCCGGCCGCCGTAAGCAAAACGCACTTAATTCCCGCGCGCCGGATGAGGGTTATCCCAAACCCGTCGTTTACATCGAAATTCTTTAATTCATTTCCGAAATTATCGCAAATAATCCTGCCGTCAGTGAGAACCCCGTCAACATCCAGTAAAAGCAGTTTTATCTTTTTCGCTTTGCCGATCAATTCAGGCGTGTATCTATCCAGCATGCCTAACTCTCCTCATTATATCCGCGCGTCCCACACCCCGAAACAACTCCGCGCCTTGATAGTGTTTTTTACCGCCCTACAGCGAGCTTTGGTTCAGGCGGACATTCTTTTCAGATCAGTCCCGCTTCCAAAATATCTTGGACATCTAAAATACCGATAGGTTTTTTTTTGCTATCCACTACGGGAATTTCGTCAATTTTCTTCGCGGTGAGAATTTTAAAAGCTTCGGCGGCTAAACGATCCTGCGTAATAGTAACGGGAGACTTTGTCATAACGCGTTCCACTTTACAGTTCAAGAGGTCTCCTCCCTCGTCAAAGTGCCGTCTTAAATCCCCATCGGTAAAGATCCCTATCAATTTACCTTTTTTGTCAACCACACTGGCCGATCCCGCGCGCATTTTCGTGATTTTGAGAAGAACATCCTTTACCTTCGTGTTTCCGGTTACAATGGGCATTTTAGACTTCACCCTCATAATATCCCGCACTTTAAGAAGCAATCTTTTCCCCAAAAGCCCTCCCGGATGATATAAAGCGAAATCCTTAGGCTGTATATTCTTTTTCTCAAGAAGCGCTATCGCGAGCGCGTCCCCTAAAGCCAGCATCGCGGTCGTTGACGTTGTCGGAGCCAACCCCATTGGACAAGCTTCTTTTGTTACGGAACTGTCGATAACATAATCGCTATTCAAGGCAAGAAGAGATTTTTTATTGCCCGTCACGGAAATAAGAGACGCCCCGATCTTTTTCAAAATGGGAATAAGTCTTATGATTTCTTCGGTCTGTCCGCTGTTTGAAAAAGCGATAACGACGTCACCGGAAGTAACCCTGCCCAGATCTCCGTGCAAAGCTTCGGCCGGATGAAGATAAAATGACGGAGTCCCCGTCGAAGAAAGCGTCGCGGAAACCTTCTGGGCGATAAACCCGGGTTTGCCCATGCCTGTCACAATAACGCGTCCTTTACTTTTGAGCAGAAATTTGATCACCTTTTCAAAATTATTATCCAGTCTCCCCGCCAACCGAGCTATCGCCTTACTTTCGTTCATCAATACATCTTTTGCTCTTCGTATGCTCATTTTTTATCTTGCCTCTCGTATGTTCTTAATTTGCCTCAAAAATTCTTCAAGATTCTCGAGTTTAAGCATATTAGGCCCGTCACTCTTGGCTTTAGAAGGATCCATATGCACTTCAACAAACAACGCATCGCACCCCACGGCTACCGCCCCGCGGGAAAGAGGCAAAACATATTTAGATTCTCCCCCGGAAGATAATATTTCGCCTCCCGGCAGTTGAACCGAATGTGTCGCGTCATACACGACCGGATATCCTGTTTCAGCCAGAATTACTAGAGATCTAAAATCGTTGACCAGCATATTATAACCGAACGAAGTTCCTCTTTCGGTAAGAAGAATATTTTCATTCCCCTCCGACTCTATCTTTTTGATGACATTTTTCATCTCATAAGGCGACATAAACTGTCCCTTTTTCACATTGATCACTTTACCTGTTTTCGCGGCCTTTGTTATCAAATCCGTTTGACGGCATAAAAAAGCCGGAATTTGGATCACATCCAGAACCTCCGCCGCGGAATCAATTTCCCCGACACAATGAACATCACTTAAAACAGGCACCTTGAACTTATCGCGAATATTTCCTAAAATTTCCAGCCCTTTTTTAAGTCCCGGACCTCTAAAAGAATTTATTGAACTCCTGTTGGCCTTGTCATAGCTCGACTTAAAGATGAACGGCATATCCACTTTTTCCGCGATCTTTTTTATTTCCCGCGCGTGGTTTTCGGCACTCTCCGGAGACTCGATCACACACGGCCCGGCAATAAGAACAAGAGCCCGTCCATTTCCTATCTCGATACCGCCGATTTTAACTATTTTTTTGTTCATAAAAAAATTTACTCCCCTTATGTGATATAAAACCGATTACAAAAAATGATTACCCAAAAGGAGCAGAGATCCCGGACTTGACCCCGGGGCCGGCTCATGCTGTGGTTATTATTTGAACCAGTAGCAAAATACCCCAAGTTCAACCTCGTAGGATGGTAGTAAAGAACACTACCAACCTACGAGGATGGTGGTGGCTAACGCTTTATATCACAACAGCCCATAGCATCCGGCTCCGCAAAGCGGGCTTTGTTTTTTCAATATACTCCTGACTTCTTCAAGGTCTTTTTCCGAATCAACTCCGATAGAGTCATACCGGGTCTCTACTGTTTTTATTTTATATCCGTGTTCAAGAACCCTAAGCTGTTCCAATTTTTCTTCCATTTCCAAAGCGGATTTCGGAAGACTGGTATAAGTGAATAAAAAATCTTTAGTATACGCGTATAATCCGATATGTTTAAAATATCTCCCGCTTTCGTTTTCTGAATTTTGAACCGGCTCGGCCTCTGGGCGTTCTTCTGTCGGCCTAATGTACGGGATAGGGCTTCTGGAAAAATATAAAGCAAACCCTTTTCTATCCACAACAACTTTAACCACGTTAGGATCGTTAATTTCCTCTTTTCTATGAATTCTCTTGATCAGCGTTCCCATCTGAATATTACGTTCATATTCAAACACTTTCACCAACTCATCTATCATCTCGGGATGGATCAAAGGTTCGTCCGCTTGCACATTGACAAAAATATCCGCGGAAATATCCCGCGCGGCTTGGGCAATTCTGTCCGTACCGGAGGAATGCCTCCCTGAGGTTAAAACCGCTTTCCCTCCAAAAGCCTTAACAGCTTTAAGCACCTTTTCTTTGTCAACCGCGACTATAACTTCGTCTATCTCACGCGCCTCTTTAACCCTTTCCCAAACATGCTGGATCATAGGTTTACCGGCTATATCAGCAAGAACCTTTCCTTTCAATCTCGTCGAATGCCATCTTGCGGGAATTACAGCGACTCGTCTCATTAGTTATCCACCTCCTCCGTTACCGTTCCATAAAACTTACCGCGCGGCATCACGCGCTTGTCTCTCTTTGTAATTTATCAAGCAGTTCCGTTTTACTCACGACAGCAACCCCTACTTTTCCCACAACGATACCTGCCGCGCAATTAGCCATATAAGCGGCTAAAACAGGTGACGCCCCGCTTATGACCGACAGCACATACGTTGATATTACAGTATCACCCGCGCCGGAAACATCAAACACTTCCTGCGCGAACGTCGGGATCCTGCATGGAGACTTTCCCTTAAGGCTGACCATCATACCTTTCTCGCCAAGAGTAAGAAGGATCACTTCCGCTTTTAGTTTCTTAATAAGTTTCTCTCCGGCTTTTTCTAACGCGTTTTCCGTATCCAGCTTAAAACCTACGGCTTTAGCGGCTTCATGATGATTAGGAGTTATAACATCAATACCCTTATAATACGAAAAATGGTTCTCTTTCGGATCTACCGCAACTATCTTTTTATGTTTTTTCGCGAGCGGAACCACTATTTTAAGAAGACTTGGGGTAATGACACCCTTCCCGTAATCTTCAATTATAACCGCGTCGAAATCTTGGATACGTTCGGAAATATATTCTTTTATCCGGGACAAATGTTTACCGGTAACGTGAGAGATGTCTTCCCTGTCAATACGCACAACCTGCTGTTGATGAGCGATAACGCGTGTTTTCAAAATAGTGGGACGGTTTTTATCTGAAATAACGCCATCGATACAAATATTCCTTTCCCTCAGCAAAGATTTTAAAACGGCCGCTTTGTCGTCTTCGCCGACAATCCCCACGATAGAAACCTCCGCGCCTAAGTTTGCAAGATTATTCGCCACATTGCATGCCCCTCCGGGCATAAACCCATCCCTCTTGACCCACACCACGGGAACGGGAGCTTCAGGCGAGATTCG
>Ga0265592_1000891_pt1 | contig 14094 bp, 20 predicted proteins | sample saktaG_7_FD_190141 | JGI IMG/M metagenome (GOLD analysis project Ga0265592, IMG submission 190141) | Saline water microbial communities from Sakinaw Lake, British Columbia, Canada - sak_2010_1_5_120m | ecosystem: Environmental > Aquatic > Non-marine Saline and Alkaline > Saline ... | reverse complement strand
CACTATTTTCAAATCCATTATTTCTTCTAAAACCAAGAGCAGAATTATAATTAAGTTGCTGAATCTGTCCACTAATATCAATTTCTATTTTTTTGTTTTTCTTTTCCATCATGCTACATCCTCCCCTTTATCATCTAAGTATTTCATAAATTCATCTTCTGTTAATTCTTTTTGCACAACTTCTTCACCTTTCCAACCACATTTATGACATTGCCATTGTTTTCCAGTATTTGTTTCTTCTTCTAAATCTAAATTACTTAAAACAAGCCCAACATTATTGCTTCTACATTCTGGACATTCTTTAATTTTAAATGTTTTCTCTTTTTTCTTTTCACTTGAAATTCCCTGCACTTTTTCCCAATCAGCTTTTGAGTCATAACCTTCTATTATCCATGCAGGTGTTGTTAGTTTTGATTTTTTATTTGACATTTTAAATTTTAACACATTTAATTAAATAAAAGATTTTCCCCTCAATAATTTCTTCTATTTTAAATCTCTCTCCTTTTAAAATATTAACCAAATCTTCTTTATTAAATCCCTTAGAAATTTCATTTCCAGTAAGGCTTTTGACAAAAGCCTTTTTTTCATCAACAATTTCAAATTGATTTGGGGCATATTTATTATATAAACTCATTCTTTCAGAAAAGGATTTTTCATTATAACAACTAAAAATAAACTTTCCAGAGCCTTTCAAAACTCTTGTAATTTCTCTTAAAATATCTTCTCTTAATTTATCTGGAAAGTTACTAAAAGTTAATCCAATAAAAATAATATCCAAAGAATTATCTTTAAAGTGCATATTTTTGGCATCTTCTAAAAAAACTTTCACATTCCTCAAATTTTTTAAATTTTCTTTACAATCTAAAAACGCTTTTTCATTATAATCAATTCCAACTGCTTTTTTACAAAATTTATATACATTTTTCAATGTTCTTCCATCACCACAACCAATATCTAAAAAAATAAGCTCGTTGTTTAAATTTTTTGTTAAATAAGTTTTTTCTAATTCAAAATATTCTTTGTATCCTTCACTAGGATTTTTTTCTATTTTTTCCCAAAGGTTAACTTTTTTCTTATCCATCTTAAATATCTAAATTTGTCTCTATGCAAGCGACTGCGTCGGCGAGCATTGGCTTACACATCGAGATTTGCCTCCTTTGCATTTTCTGCTATGAATTCTTTTCTACCTTGAACATCGTCTCCCATTAACATTGAAAAAGTTTGGTCAGCTTCAACAGAATCCTCTACAAAAATCTTTTTCAGTTTCCGAGTTTTTGGATTCATTGTGGTGTCCCAAAGCTGTGTTGAACTCATTTCTCCAAGACCTTTAAACCGAGTAATATTACTTGTTCCAAGTTTTTCAACAGCTTTTTTTAATTCATCGTCGGTATAAACATAATAATCTTTTCCTTTCCTAATTCGATAAAGCGGAGGCAATGCAACAAAAATATTTCCATTCTCAATTAACTGAGGTAAAAATCTGAAAAAGAAAGTAAGCAAAAGTGTTTTAATATGTTCTCCATCAACATCTGCATCTGTCATAATTATAACTTTTTTATATCTTAATTTTTCTAAATTAAATTGTTCACCAACACCTGTTCCAATTACAGTAATCATATTAGTAATTTCTTCGCTCGAAAGAGCACGAGAAGGATTCGACTTTTCAACATTTAAAATTTTTCCTTTCAACGGCAAAATCGCCTGAGTTTCTTTATTCCTTGCTTGCTTTGCACTACCTCCTGCACTTTCTCCTTCAACAAGATACAATTCAGTATCATCTGATTTTTTTCTTGAACAATCTGCAAGCTTTCCTGGCAAACCCCCTAATGAAAAAGCATTTTTTCTACGAACTAAGTCCTTTGCTTTTTTAGCAGCTAAACGAGCCTTAGCAGAATCAAGTGACTTCGAAGTAATCTTTTTTGCAATTGCAGGATTTTCCTCAAAAAATTCAGTCAATGCAGTTGTAACAATAGAATCAACAAAACCTTTTATTTCAGAATTTCCTAATTTAGTTTTTGTCTGACCTTCAAATTGTGGATTAGCTAATTTTAAACTAAGCACAACCATTAAACCTTCTCGAACATCGTCTCCAGTAAAAGAATCATTTTTCAAAAGTCCTTTTTTCTTTGCATAATCATTTATCACTCGGGTCAAAGCTGTTTTAAATCCAGAAACATGTGTTCCTCCTTCAACAGTATTAATTGTATTAACAAAACCAAAAATATTTTCTTGATAACTTGTATTATATTGTATACAAACTTCCATAACAGTTCCTTCAGTTTCTCTTTTAAAATAAATCGGCTTATGCAAAATTTCTTTATTCTTATTCAACCATTTTACAAATTCCATTAAACCACCTGAAGCAAAAAAATCAATCTTTTTATCTTTAGTCAAATCTTCTAAAACAATTTTTAATCCTGCATTTAAAAAAGAGAGTTCTCTAAAACGAGTTTCTAAAATTTTATAATCAAAAACAACAGTTGAAAAAATTTCTTCATCTGGCCAAAAAGTTATTTTTGTTCCTGTTTCTTCTGATTTACATTTTCCAATAACTTTCAGTTTTGTTTTAGGATTTCCACGAGAATATTCCTGAGAATAAACTTTTCCATTTCTTTTTATTTCTAAAACTAATTTTTTTGAAAGAGCATTTACACATGAAACGCCAACACCATGAAGCCCTCCAGAAATTGCATAAGACTCTTTATCAAATTTTCCACCTGCATGTAATTTTGTCATTGCAACTTCTGCTGCAGAAACCCCAAATTTTGGATGGTTATCAACCGGAATTCCTCTTCCATCATCTTCAACACTAACAGAACCATCTTTATTTATAGAAACTATTATTTTTTTGCAAAAGCCACCTAAAGCTTCATCAACAGAATTATCAACAACCTCATAAACCAAGTGGTGCAAACCTTCTTTTCCTGTTGAGCCAATATACATACTTGGTCTACGTCTTATTCCCTCTAATCCCTCAAGTACTTTTATAGATTCAGCTCCATATTTCTCTTTATCTTTACTCATTTTTACCTCCAATTTTATAGAGCATTGAATTTGGTATGAAAGGTTTAATTATTTCTATCAATTTTTTAGTGTCTCCTTGTTTAAACCTTAAATAGTAATATTTTCCGTCTCTAAATCCAATTGTTGGATTGAGCCCAAATTTTTTATTAAAAAATTCCTTCATCAATTCATGTTCTTCAAGAGAAAAAGAATTAGTACATAAAACAATATATCCTTGTTTATTATCATAACTTCCATCATCACATATCCAAATAGCAAAACTTCTTGGAGTTAATTGATTTAATATCTCTAAAGTTACTTTCTTTCTACCACTTATATAAAATAAATTTCTATAATAATTAAAAATTTGGTGTGTATGTGTTGAAAAATTTATAGCATGAATAAAAGATTCTTTAATTTTTCTTTTAACTTCTCTAAATTCAGAGACTCCAAACTCACTTAATATCTCAGATTTCCATCTTGCATATTCTTTTTGTTTTATAGAATGTGAAAATCTAAAACAAGAATTTAATTCTCTTTTTCTTACACAGGCATCTCCTAATAAACTACCAATAATTAAATCATGCTCTTTTTGATTTAATAACAATAAAGGATTTTTCTGAATATTTTCCTTCCATTGTCTTACTAAACGAATCAACTTTTTTGGGGAAATATTTTTAAAATCATATTCTTTAGAAAAAATTGCAACCTCCCTATCTGTTCTAAGACCTGACAAAATATCTGCCTTACTCTTTTGTATATTTGGAATAAGTCTTAAAATTCTACCTTCATTTATGGCAGAATTAAGAATTCTTGGCTTAATCTTTAATTCTCTAGATAATATTAAAATATCTCCTTTCTTCTCAATTCTTCTTGAAAGTTCCACTATATCAAATCTTTTTCGAACACCTTCAAGACCTTCCAAAACCTTAATTGAATCTGCTTTATATTCTGACATTTTGTTAAATTACTCGAATTTTATGAGTAGAAATTCTATCTACATTATAGAGAAATCAATTTGATTTATAAAGCTTTTGGCAGTTTTATCGACGACAAAATAAAAAATTAGGTGTTTTTATTCTTTTTCTTTAACTTTCTTTTTCTTAGAAATCCAACGAACTTTTCTTCTTTTCATAAGCATGTTTTTCCTGCATTTCGAAGAACATAAATAATAAATTGTTCCATCTTTCAAAATATATGTAAGACCTTTGTGAGTATCATACTGCTTTCCGCAATAACTGCATTTAGGCATTTGAAAACAACCTTGCGGTTTTTTTCGATTTTCCCTTCCTGTTCAGGTAAGCGATTTCTTCAATTGCCTCCGACGAAAACCGCGCAGGATAAATCTTTTTTAATTTAATTAATTGACATTCCATTTTTTATTTACTTATATGTAAAGTATAATTTCTTTGTTTAATTCCAATTTTTACTATTTCTTTAATATTATAATCACACCCTAATCCTTTTCTTAATTGGTTGGATGTACTTTCATTCAAATCTGCCAATTCAACAACTGTATCAAGAGCACTATTTTTTAATATCTTTCTAATATCTTCTTCTAACTTATTAACATCCCTCTCCATTTTAACTATATGCTCCTTTATGCGAAGTGACTGCGTCGACGAGCGTCCAATAAAGTTGGTTCATGTGTATGCTCCTTTTGAAACATTTGATTTAATTCTTCGTGCTTCGATTTCTGTTTCTCTAAGTACTAAAACATCTCCGATTCTTACAGGACCTTTAACATTTCTTCGCATTGAACGTCCTTTATCTCTTCCTTCCTGAACAAGACATTTAACTTGCGTAATTTCTCCTCTAAAACCTGTTCGACCAATTAATTCTTGAACAACAGCAGGAACAACTTCTCCTAAAATTCTATCACTTCCTTTAGAACCAGTTTGTTTTTTTTGATTAGTTTGCTGAGTTTTTGCCATTTTTAATTGTTATATGATTTGTTGATTTCTTTTTTACATCTTTCACGTGCTTCAGCCAATACACCATGAATTTGAACACTATCCTCATGACAAAATTTTTCTAAATCAACCACCACATCAATTATTAACCCCCTCATTTTATTTTTATCTTTTTCATTTTCTATTAAACTAATTTTTTCTTTCAAATTTTCAAAAAATTTAATTTCAACCATTTTACTTCAACCCCACAATATCTGCATCAGCTTCGCCTGTTTCAATAACTGCGACAGATGAAGCAGGAACAGAAATGCCCACAGCTATTCCAAGTTTTTGTTTATTATCAACTTCTTTGCACAAAATTTTTTTCTCTTTACATAAAAAAGGAATGTGTTGAATAATTTCTTTTGGTTCAACATCAGAAGCATAAACAACAAATTTTGCAGTTCCTCGCTCAATCGCTTTTGTAACTTCGTTTGTTCCTTTTTCAATCTTCCCTGTTCTTCGTGCTTTTTCAATAATTTGATATATATCTGTCATCTTAAATCCCGAGAACGACATCCTCATTTGAATCTTCGTCCATCAGATAAAGAACTGAAATATTTTTGGTTTATAAAACTTTCTAACTATATTTTGAATGTGCTCCCACAGACATATGTCACCCCCTATTTTGCACATAAATTTGGTTCACCTTGTTCACAATTAATAAATTTTACCAAACTTCGTCAAGCCAAAATTTTAAAAAAATAATTAAGATAGATTAGAATTTTACATATTAACAATTTTAACAATGGAAAAATCTGCCAAAGGCGATTTTGAAGTTATATTGATTTGAGCAATTTATTGCGAACTAATTTTTGGTTTTGCCTATTGACATATGTCCCTTCTGAGCACACTAACTATATTTTGAATCACATAAATATTTTTAAAGAATATTCTGAATCAATAAATATGGTTAAAAGAAATAAAGACTTCTTAAAACAAATAAAAATTCATTTTGAACCAAGAAAAAAATATTTGAATGACATTGAATATGCAAGCTCAGAAGAAATAAAAGAAATTTATGAGATATATCGTGGATTAAAAAAAATTCCTAATGCAGACATAAAAAAAGCAAATTTACAAGGAAAATTTATAGAAGATGTTGGATACACTTATGAAGAATTTGTAGGTGTAGACATTGTTCTTCAAGGTCCAGACGAAACTATAAAAGAAAGTTTCAACTTTTTAAATCGCCAAGGAAGAAGACATTGCGAAGTCCAAGCAGAAAAATTTGAAAAAGACTTTTTTAATAGAAAATATAAGGCAACAGAACAACTTCTAAGAGAAATTACAAAAAGTTTAGAAAACAGGTTATAACTATTTCCACCCAACCTCAACATCATCAGTTCTCCATGTTTTTTATTTCATAAAAAACGTATTTCAAAAGAAGTCAATTTTTCCAATTTATATTAACTTCGTCAATCCTTTGCCTAGGAAAAATATCAACTTTATTTAAATCTTTTTCAAATATTTTTTTTCTGAAAAGAATTTCCCCAAGATAAGCAATCATTGCACCATTATCAACAAGCAAACTTTTGTCAGGGCAAAAAAACTTTGCTCCTCGTTCTTTACACATTATTTTGCACATTTCTTGTAAACGAGAATTACATGCAACACCGCCACCTAAAAGCAATTCTTTTTTTCCTGTATGAGCCAAAGCTCTTTCAGCTGTTTCAACTAACATTGCAAAAACAGTTTCCTGAAGAGAAAATGCTAAATCATTTAAAGTATAATCTCGCTCGCTCTGCCCGCTCGTTGATTTAAATTGATTTAAAATCGGCTTTGCCAGATTTCTCTGCTTAAATTTATTATCACTTAATTTATTTTTTAGCGAAGTTCCTTGACAACTGTCTGGAACTGAGCCAATTATTTGTGAGCGATTTTGGAGCGAACCTAATTTCTGTTTAAGATTTGTCAAAATTCCTGAAAGTGCAATATCCATTCCTTTAACTTTATAGGGAAGCTCAATATAATTTTTTCCTTTTTCTGCAAGCTTTTGAATTTTCGGCCCACCTGGAAAACCAATTCCAGCATAACGTGCAAAAGTATCTATAAAATTTCCAACACCTAAATCCAAAGTTTCTCCAAAAACCCGATATTTCCCCGACGCATAAGCAATTACTTGTGTGTTCGCTCCAGAAATATAAAGCATGACCGGTGAACCAACCTCAGAATTCCCAGCTCCAACAATCTTCCCAATTTCTAAATGAGCAATACAATGATTTACACCAACAAGTGGATTACTTGTGCCCTTTAGGGTATCCAATTTTCCAGAAAGTTTTTTTGCAAATTTCATTCCTTCAATTAAACACGGGGCTAATCCAGGACCTTGAGAAAATGCAATTGCATTAATTTCAGATTCTTTAATCCCAGCTTCTTCCAAAGCCTTCAAATAAATTTCTTGAGAAATATTTTTATGATGTTTTGCAGAATCAGTAGGAATTATTCCACCGGATTTTGTTGTATACATTGAACGAACATTTGCAAGAACTTTTCCATCACGCACAATTCCAATTCCAAACGTGTGTGCTGTTGATTCAATTCCTAAAATTATTGACATAAAAAAGAAAAGCGATTAAAGTTTTTAAGATTACTCTTTTTTTTCAGAGAAATATGTAATTGATTTATTAAAGTATGTAGTAGCCCCATTATAAATAACTGCAAAAGAAACCTTAACTCTATCTTGAGGCCCTATACTTTTTTCTTTAGCATATCGATTAAACATCTCATCCAATTTATCTTCAGATTCACTTCGAAACGTTTTTGAAATAAGTGTTTTTGCCATACAGAAAATAACAAATTCTTCTTTAAAAAAATTTGTATATTTCAATATACATATAAAATAAAATTAATTAAAAAATAAAAATAAAATAAAGAGGATTTATCTTTTCTTTTTCACAACTTTTTTCTTAACAGGCTTCTTTTTCACAACTTTTTTCTTTCTCTTTTTTCCGCCTCTAGCCATTTTTGCTTCACAAACATTTCCTTGACCATCAACGTAGTAAAGATGACCTGGCTTTCTTGTAATTACATTTTTAACAACAATTTTTCCCATTTTTCACCTCCTTTTGATTAATATATACTATTCAAGTAACATTTCTTTTTAAACTTTTCCTCACCGACGAGATTTTGAATAATTTCTTTGTAATGAGAACTAATTGGAATTTCAACAAATTTTTTATAGAATTTCCTCGACGGAACATGAAATTTAAAAGGTTCTATCTTTCTAATATCAATTATATTATTTCTTTCATCCAGCCAAGCACAAACAAAAGGAAAGAAAACAAACATTGATGTTAAATGAAATTGAACAGGTTTTGAAAATTCAAACAAAAGTGCTTTTGCCTTTTCTCGTCGGCAAAACATTAATCCAAATGCTTTTCTAAACCAATTGCATTTCTTAACTTTAATTTCAATTTCTTTAGAACCTTTTTTGATTTTCATATTCTTTGTATAATTTATCTATGTTTTTATCTGTTACCCAATCATGATGTTTAAACCCGCCACCAAAAGTTTTAGGAATATGCATAAGTTCGTGGAGTATAACTTTTTCTTTATCTTGTTGCGTCATTTTCTCAAATCGTTCTGCTAAAAATTCTAAAACATAAAACGCGTCGGTGCCCATTGCCTTTTGCATAATTTTCCCAAGTGCATGGCAACGTGCAATTGTTCTTTTCGTAGATGTTCCATAACTTCTAAAACATTTTATTCTATTAACCTTAACATGCGGTAACAAAACTCTACAAAAATCTTCTGCTTTTTCCTGAAGGTCAGGAGCATATTCATATTTCATATTAATAAAAAAATCAATGAGTTTTTATATTATTCTAAAAAACTTTTTATCTTCTTTATTTTTTTAAAAGTTAGTCTTCCTTTATTTGATTTTTTAATAAAACCTTTTGATTCAAATTCATTTAAATGCCTTCTAACTATTGGGGGGGGCTCCTAAAATTTTTTAGAAATTTCTGCCAAATGTTTTTCCTCTTTTGTAAAATCTAAAAAAGATTTAAGATAATAATATTTTGTCTTTGTTAATTTTTGAACCATAGTTTTCAAACTTTTTCATTTCCCAACCTCAACAACTTTCTTCCTGCCCTTAAATCCTTTAACAATTTCAACTTCTTTTCCAAAATATTTCTTCAAAACTTTTAACAATTTCAAATTTGCTTTTCCATCAATTGCTTTTTCTTTTAACCAAACTTCAAATTCTCCTTCAGAAATTTCATCAACTTTTTCTCGTGAAGAATTTGCATGAACTTTTATTTTAATTTTCATTTTATAACAATTTCCATAATCTCTACAAGATAGAAAATCCTAACGAGTTACAATTTCCATAATCTCTACAAGATAGAAAATCGTTAGCGCGTAACGATTTCCAAAGCATCTCTATGTTTTAAAAGATAATTTTTTCCAAGTGCTTTTTTTGTTCGAGCATCAATTGCTTTAATAAAATTCTTCCCAAAATCAGTATGCAAAAAGTATGCAAAGTCCAAGGCTGTGCTTTCAGGAGGTAATAAAAAACAATCTGGCAAAATATTTCCCTTACTATCTGCAAGTTTATTTGCCGACGCTGGAAAAACAGCAATGTATTTTAAAAAACCAAACACAGCCATATTTAAAATTTCCTGAACTCCTGTTCCACCATAAATTTCTAAAACATTTTTTCTAATTTTTTTCAAGGCGTTTTTTTGCCCCTCATTTAACTCTCCCTTAATCTTAAAACTTTCATCACCAGGAATATAATCTATTAATCCTGCTTTTGTAGCTTCTCGTAAAGCAAGTTCAGAATCAGCAGAACACGAATAAATCAAAAGTTCTGGAAATTCTTTTTCAAGTTTTTCTAAATTCTTTTTTGAATCAGACAAATCAATTTTGTTCGCTGCAATAATCATTGGTTTACTTTCAGAACGCAAAGCAGATGCAAATTCTTTAACCTGCTCTTCTGCCCAACCACTTGCTTTTTCAGGAAAATTTAATTTACGCAAAACGTTTTTTACCTGTTCTTCTGTAACTTTCAAACCAGAAAACTGACGTGCAACAGCTTCGGAAAACTTTTCTTTTTCCATTTCTGTTTTCCGTGCAAAACTTTTCCAAACTTTTGAAAAAATATTAAAAAACCATTTGTTTAACTCGTCTTCTAAAAAACGAACATCTTCGCAAGGATTATAATTTTCAGTTGGTTTTCCTTCAATATTTGTTGTTCCTGAAACATCTACAATATGAATAAAAACATCTGCTTGCCTCAAATCATCTAAAAATTGATTTCCTAATCCTTTTCCTTCTGATGCACCTGGCACCAAACCTGCAACATCCATTAAATTCACTGGCACAAAACGATGATGTTCTATACAAAAACCTGTTCGAGGATTACACTGTGTATGAAATTCTTTGTCTATGCATTCGACCTTTACATAACCCACACCTGAATTTGGTTTTATCGTCGTAAAAGGATAAGCTGCAATTTCAATCTCTGCTAAAGTAGCTGCTTTAAAAAAAGTGCTCTTTCCACACGACGGTTTCCCTACTAACCCGATAAGCATTTTTTGTTTTCTCCTTTCTTTGCCATTGTAGGATTTCTTTCTAAGAAATTCCCATTTCCAACAAGTCCAATTAACATAACTTAAAATAAAAAAACAAGTTAAAAAATGTTTCTTAAAACAATATTGTGAAACGTCTTATAGTTTTCTTTTACAGTGCTAACAAAATGTTTTCTACCAGTGTAGTTTCTTTTTTAAAAGAAACCAATTTCTAAAAAGAAACCCAATTTAAACATTCTGTTCCACAGGTTCTTCTTCCTCTTTTCTACGTTTCCAAATTAAGAAAATTATCAAGAGCATCAACACTATTAAAATTAAAATTATTAAAATTAAAATTATTCTTCCAAACAAAGTAGAAACAATTTCAAAATGTGCACTTGAAGGTGCAACACCGTTCGGATAAATTAACATTAAACCAATAACATATTTTCCATCAGGAATTTTATTCACGCTAAAAGCTCTTTCAAAACTCATTTTTTCCTCAACCAACATTGTTTCTGTTTTTGTAAAATAAACAACACCGTCATAATCTTTAATTGTATAATCTAAAGTAACATCTAATCGGTCAGGGTCGCCCATTGGAATTAAAGTAATTTTTGTTTTCAACTTAGTGCCTTGTTTAACTTGTGCATTTTCATTTAAAACTTCAATAACAGAATCAAAAAGAAGAAGTTTTGTTCTTACTATCATCTTAACAGGAATAGATTCATCTCCTATAATAATATTACTTTGAAAATCCCCTGTCTGATCTAATGCAACAAAAGTAACATCTAAATTTTTAGATTCCCCAGGAGCTAATTCAAAAGAAGTCGTGTTTAAAAGAATCATATTTGATAAATTAGTTAATCCAACAGGAACCATTATTGTAGAGGTTCCAGGATTTGTAACTTTAATTTTTGTTGGATTGCTCGTTCTTATTGCTAATTGCATTGTAAAAGATGTTGGAAAAACATCTACATTTATTCCTGGAGAAGTTGTGGTTGCCCCACCCCCTCCTCCTGGACTATCGCCTGTTCCAATTAAAGTGCAAATTCCTGCTTGACAACTATAACCAGTTAAACAACTTCCACAATTAATTGTTCCTTCACACCCATTATCCCAAGTACCACAATCATAATAACCTAATGATATACATGTATAAGGCACACAAACATCACCCCAGAAAAAACCTTCAATATACTCGTTTGGGTTTAAAATAATATTTCCTGTTCCACCAGAATTTAAAGAAATTACATCTGCACTAATAAACGGAATTAAAAATAAAACCAAAATAAAAATTTCTTTTCTCATCAAACAAACAAAGAATTTAGATTAATAAATTTAATTGGGATGAAGTTTAATTCCCAATCCCAAAAATTGCCCGTGCTCACACACCTTATTAACATAATTTTTATTTGACCCTTACCAAGAATAATTTTATCATCATCAACCTCAATACCAAAATTCAAATCTTGTATTAACAATTTGTTATCAATCTGCGAACAACAGGGGGCAGGTCTTTTTTTACTTAATTAAATAATCTTTCAACTTTAATTTCAATCCCCAATCCCAAGAATATTATTGAACTTCCTAACAAGAATTGAAAAAAGTTCTGTTGGTTTTATGTTCTCTTCAACATTCTTTTTAACTTTTGTTTTATTAGATTAAAGTGGAGGCACCCTGACTGGGATTCGAACCCAGATATCTGCTAAGATCCAGTTTATGGGACTGGTGCTCTTTCCTCTGAGCGATCAGGGCGTCCTCCACAAAAAAATTATTGTAGAAAAGTTTAAATAGTTATTGCCATTAATAAAATTATAATCTGCTAAGAATTACTCTTTCCTTTGAGGGATTTTTCCCTTTTATTTTTTATATTATTAATTATATTTAAATAATTTTCTTAACAACATCAACAACTTAATAACTTGCTCTGCCAAATTCTTTGTTAAGAAGATTATTATCTAATAACCCATTCATCAATATTACCCTTAAAGATTTTTCATTAATAACCAATATCATAAACCTCGTCTAACATATTTTTATCATCACCATCAAGCTTAAAGATTTTACATTAACAAAAAACTTCAAATCTCCTATTATTATTCCATAATTAATCTGCGAGCGAAGGGAGCAGGTAATATTATCAAAACAAATTCATAATTTTTCCAAACAAAACAGAAGACAATTTCACAGGTTTTATCTTTTCTTCAACAGTTTCAACTTCTTCAACTTTCTCGTCTTTAACATTTGAAACATTTATTTGAAAGTCCCCATTCGCGAGCTGTGATTGAATTTCTGTAAAGTGATTTTGGAGTTCTGCAAGTTGGGTTTGCTGGTTTCACACTTTCTTCAATTCAGAAATAATTTTCTTAACTTGCTCTTTTAATTTTGGCAAATCATTTTTGATAATATTCCAAACAATATCTAAATCAATTCCAAAATAAACATGAGTTATTAAATCCCTAAGACCAGATATTTTTTTCCAAGAGACCTTAGGATATTTTTCTCTAAATGAATTAGGGATATTTTTAGCTGCCTCTCCTATAATTTCTAATCTTCTTATATTTGCGTCCACTTTCTCTTTATTTTCTTGAAAAGAATTTTCAGACAAATTCCTCACTGAATTTTCAATTAATTCTATTCTTTCTAAAATATCTTGCAAAAACAAATTTACATTTCTTTTCATATTATTCTTATCTCTTCATTTAATATTTTATTTTTTAATAAAGGGTGAATTCCATTATAACTAATTAAATCAATTCTCTTTCCAAGTTTATTTTCTAAATCAAACTTAATCCCAATAAATTCTAAACCAATACCTTTTGGGACTTTAATCAAAATATCAATATCACTATTTTTCTTTTGCTCACCACGAGCATAACTTCCAAAAATTCCTGCTCTGACTATTTTGTTCTTTTTTAATAAAGGAACTATTTTTCTTTTTATTTCTTCAATTTCTTTATTTTGTTTTTTCATAATAAACCAAATTCTTTCTTGTTTAAATAATTTTCTTAACAACATCAACATCTCAGAACTGGCTCTGCCAAGTTCTTCGTGAAAAAGATTATTATCTAATAACCCATTCATCAATATTACCCTTAAAGATTTTTCATTAATAACCAATATCATAAACCTCGTCTAACATATTTTTATCATCACCATCAAGCTTAAATATTTTACATTAACAAAAAACTTCAAATCTCCTATTGTTATTCCATAATTAATCTGCGAGCGACAGGGAGCATGTAATATTATCAAAACAAATTCATAATTTTTCCAAACAAAACAGAAGACAATTTCACAGGTTTTAATTCAGAGGAAACAATTTCAATTTCTTCAACATCTTTTTTCACTTTTGTTTTATTAGATTCAAAATTTCCATTTTCAAGAAAAGCTTGAATTTCTGTAAGTTGTTGTTGAAGATTTTCAACTTGAGATTCAAGTTCTTGAATTTTTTTCTCTGAAGAATTTAATTTATCATTTGTTAAATTCAAATTATCTGAAATCTTTTTAATTTGAGCATCAGATAAATTTACACTCAAGTTCAAATCCCCTATCATGACTTGCTGTTCTTTAATTGCATTTGTCAAAACAGTTGTAAGTTGTTTGTATTTTACACCTTC
>Ga0265592_1000884_pt1 | contig 14166 bp, 14 predicted proteins | sample saktaG_7_FD_190141 | JGI IMG/M metagenome (GOLD analysis project Ga0265592, IMG submission 190141) | Saline water microbial communities from Sakinaw Lake, British Columbia, Canada - sak_2010_1_5_120m | ecosystem: Environmental > Aquatic > Non-marine Saline and Alkaline > Saline ... | reverse complement strand
AAATCCAAAAAATATTCCCGGACAGTTTTTATCAAAACAAGTTTGGCACAGTCACCGTTAAAACCAAAAGCCAAGAGTCAAACCTGAAAGAAATTGAAATAACCACCTTTCGGACCGAACAAAAATACACTGACAAACGTCATCCAGATAAAATTAGTTTCACTTCTTACCTTAAAGAAGATTTAGCTAGGCGGGACTTCACCATTAATGCCTTGGCTTTAGACAGAGAAGGGAAGATTATTGATTTATTTGACGGGCAAAAGGACTTAAAGAAAAAAATTATTCGGGCGGTTGGCCAGCCAATTGACCGCTTTAATGAAGACGCTTTAAGAATGCTGCGAGCTATTCGTTTAGCCGTAGAACTGGATTTTTTTTCCAAAGACGGGCCAGCCTCTGACTGGAAGATTGAACCAAAAACCTTAACCGCCATTCAAAAAAACGCTACTTGGCTGCAGGCCATAGCCAAAGAAAGAATCCGCGACGAACTAATTAGAATGATTATGTCTGACAAACCAGACCAGGCCATTGAATTATTAAGAGAAACGAAATTGCTTAAATATATTATTCCTGAATTAGAAAAAGGGGTTGGTGTCAGCCAAAATCGACACCATATCTACACAATTTACCAACACTCAATTCTTTCCTTAAAATTTGCCGCCAAGAGAAAATATAATCTGGAGGTAAGATTATCCGCCCTGTTTCATGACATTGCCAAACCGCAAACTAAAGTAGGTGAGGGACCAGAATCTACTTTTTACAATCACGACCAATTAGGAGCTAAGTTTGCTATTAACATTCTCCAAAGATTAAAATTTTCTAAAAAGACCATTGAAAAAGTAGCTCTTCTAATCCGCAATCATATGTTTGTTTATGGAGTGGATGAAGTGACTGAAGCCGGAGTGCGGCGTTTGCTAAAGCGGGTTGGTCTAAAGAATATCAAGGACTTAATTAATTTAAGAGTGACCGATAGGTTAGGCAGCGGCTGTCCTAAGGCAATTCCCTACAAACTGCGACATTTGGAATATCTAATTGAGAAGGTTTCCCGAGACCCTATTTCCGTAAAAATGCTTAAAATTAATGGCCACGATTTAATGAAGATTTTAAAGATTAAAGCAGGTCCTCGCCTTGGCCTGATGCTTAGCGCTCTCTTAGCAGAAGTTTTAGAAGAGCCCAAATTGAATAATAAGCAAAAACTTTCTCAAAGAGTTAAGGAGTTAAATAAACTCTCTGCTCAAGAATTAAAGCAGAAAGACAGAAAAATTAAGGAGAAAAAAGAGGAAATTGATTTGGAAATAAAAGGCAAACATTGGGTCAAATGAAAAATAAAAATAAAAAATATCTAGTCATTGGCGGAGCTGGCTTTATTGGTTCTCATATTACCGACGAACTCATCCGATTAAAACATCAGGTAGTTGTTTTAGATAATCTTTCTACTGGCAAAAGAGAGAATGTTAATCCTCAGGCCAAGTTTGTTAAAGGGGATATGACAAACTTAAGACAGATTAGCCCGTTTTTTAAAAATATTGACGGTGTTTTTCTGTTAGCCGCTCTGCCAAGAGTCCAATACTCTATTGATTATCCAGCTAAAACAAATCGAAACAATATTGAGGGAATTTTAAATGTTTTAATAGCCAGCCAGAAAACCAATGTCAAAAGAATAGTTTATTCATCTTCTTCTTCTATTTATGGAAATCCTGAAAAACTGCCTCTCCAAGAAAATTTCAAGCCAAATCCCTTGAGTCCTTATGGCCTGCAAAAATATGCAGGAGAGGAATATTGCCGATTATTTTTTCTAATCCATGAAATAGAAACTGTCTCTTTAAGATACTTTAATGTCTATGGCCCCCGAATGGATGATCGAGGCGCTTATACAACAGTTATGTCTATTTTCCTTAAACAAATGGCCAGAAATCGACCCTTAACCATTACTGGCGATGGCAGCCAAACAAGAGATTTTACAAATATCAGCGATGTGGTCAAGGCAAATATATTAGCCATGACCAGTAAAAAAGTTGGTCAAGGAGAAGCAATCAATATCGGTGGCGGTAAAAACTACAGCATTAACCAAATTGCCAAAATATTTGGTGATAAAATAAAATATATTCCGTCTCGAATTGAGCCGCATGATACTTTAGCTGATATCTCCTTGGCTAAAAAACTACTTGGCTGGCAGCCGAAAATAAAATTAGAAAAAGGGATTAGAGAATTAATAAAAGAAAATTTATAACGGGGCGTGGCCTAGTGGCTTAAGGCGCTGGCCCCACCAAAATTTTATTAACAGGGTGTGGCCTAGTAGTTAAGGCGCCAGTTTCGGGAACTGGAGATCGAGGGTGCAACTCCCTCCATCCTGACAAATTTAAAAATCTATTAACTTCTTAAATTTATCCCTCAAGTTACTATTAAGACATTCTTTAGGATAAATATCTTGAGAATAAATAGCTACTAAAGTAAGTTTATGCTTATGGCAAAGCGCTTTTTTCTTTTTTACGGTTCGGTCATAGCGAGGGCTGTCATTGGCAAGGCCAAAATATTCAACAAAGATTTTTCGTCTCTTTGTAAAAATAACCCAATCTGCTTTATGATTTGTTTCAGGATAGGATACGTTTCTCTCATGAAAAATACCATTTTTCGCAAACCAATTATCAATAAGAGCTTCGGAAACAGAATCACAGAGATGCCCATCTAGTGCTACAGTATTTATCCGTTTATACATACGTTGGCTATGAGAACGATTAGGTTGGAATCCTGCGGCGATAATGGCATTATTCCATGAACCAAAAGTCCTTACACATGAACTATCTATTTCTCTTAGTTCGCGTTTCGCAGGAATTCTCTTTAACTCCCGAACAGCTCGTTTTATAATATCTATAAGCTGTTGAGAAGTATATCTTCGTAGTTCTTTTAATTTGCACTCTCTGGAGCAGTATTTTGAACTTCCCTTGTTCTTTCTAAATTGCTTACCGCACTTGACACATGTTTTTAATTTCGGCTTTCTTACTTTGGGGTATTTTCTGTTATTAACTTTAGCAGCACAAGACTTAGAACAGTAATTGTGAGGAGAAATTTCGCTTGGTATTCGGAGAAAAGTCTTACCGCAGTTTTCGCAGGCCAACGACTGTTTTTTGCCTTTGTATTGAAATTCACATTCTCTGGAGCAATAAAAATTGTGCCCAAGTTTAAGGTTCTCATTAATACGACCCATACTACGATAGATAGGCGTCTTACAAGCTATGCAAAAAACTTTTTTTAATTTAGCCATAAAAAATGGATTTTATTCTTTACATAATTGAAATATTTTAGTATCATTTTATTAGCTAAAAAAGATGAACTGTCATTTTAATCTATATTTTAATAGTATTAAAATATTAGTCAAATGTCAATAGATGACTTATTCACAATAGCAAAAAATATTAGACATAAAAGAAGAGAACTCGGACTTTCTCAAGATAAGCTCTCTAAACTTGCCGAGGTGGCTTATAATACGATTGTTAAGATTGAGTCGGGCGAAAATCCAAACCCGACTATTAAAACACTGCAAAAAATTGCCAAAGCATTAGATGTTTCTGTTGATGATTTAATAAAAGAAAAATAAACCAATGAAAGAAAAAATCATGAAAAAAACACCTTTAGATGTTTGGGCTAAAGAAATTAGCAGAAAAACTGGTTTTGTGTCTAAAAAAGAAATCATACGGGCTTATTATTACGCCACTGACCGTTTTCGCAGTCTGATTTTAACTGGCCAATACCAAAACAAACCAGCTATTCTTAAAATTTATGATGACCCCCGAATCAGCGAAGAACCATTAGCTCAGATTAAATTTAACCAGCAAAATAAAAGCAAAATTCTAAGAGCGCCCCAAGTCTATAAATACGAAATCGTTTCACCGCAAAAGGGTTGGCTAATAATGGAAGAAATGCCTAAAACAGCTGTTTCTTTTAAACGACCGCTTAAGCCGGAACAAAGAAAAGAATTTATCAAGGCCTATTTAGAATACCGAAAAAATTTCCCCGCCAGACCTAATCGTAAATTAAACTTAGCCGAAAATTTACCTAGTCATAAGTTTCATGCTTTTAGAATTGCTCGTTGGTTCCAATTAGCTAATAATAAAGAAGCCGAAATAGCCCTAGCTAACAAAAAAACTTTTATTGACCCTAAGAAATTTATTCCAAGATATATTAAGGGGTTAAGTATAATTGACAAAGAATTTAAGAATAGGAAAATGGTCTGGTCTCATGGACTTTTTAATCCGACTAAGATTTTTAAAGACCAAACCAAAGGTATTTATTATTTGCTTGATTTTGGGCATAACAAAATGTATCCCCAGGGCTATGAACTTAGCTTTATTATCTGGGCTGACTGGATAATTGAAGCTGACTGGCAAATGAATTATGCTAATTGGAAAAAGGGGATTGACCAATGGCTTAACGAGCTAAAGCCAGTGGCTAAGAAATTAAAAATTAAAAACTTTCAATCCTTAATGAAAGCTGGTTTAGTTGAACGATGCTTAGGAACAATCCTGGCTGATATCGGCGCCACTGACCAACCAGGCAAAGAAAAAGAAAAAAGAATTGCCCTGATCTATCAACTTTTAGATGAATTTATTTAATCAATAAAAGGTCGAAAATAATTAAGGAGACAAAAAATGTTAGCTCAATCACCTTTAGACCTCAAAAAAGTCAATAAAAAAGATTTAGATAAAGAAATTCTAAGATTAGGCATGATTGCCGAATTAGATGCAGTCAGTTTATACGAACAATTAGCCGCTATGACCCAGAACAGACAGATGAAAAGAGTTCTTTTGGATATTGCCAAGGAGGAAAAAACCCATATGGGCGAGTTTCAGACCTTGCTTTTAAAATTAGACAAAGAGCAGATTAAAGAATTAGCCAAAGGCAAAAAAGAAGTTGATGAATTAGCTAAATAAGGATGTATATTTTAAGGTCGTACCTTAAAACGTACGACCTTGAGAGGGCCTGTAGCTTAGTTGGTAAAGCGCCGCATTCGCATTGCGGAGATCAGCGGTTCGAATCCGCTCAGGTCCACCAAAAAGGAATTCGCAAGTTTTGAAGGTTCGCCTCGCTTCGCTCGGCGACCAAATCGTAAGGAATTTTGGGCGAAAAAATCAGTTGGCGATTCTGTAAAATGCAGTTCGAGCCGATATTTTTAAGAAATGTTGTCATTTTTAATTTTTTAATATGAACCAAGAAAAAGAAAATAAAGAAGACATTGATTTAAGCGACGCGCCCAAGGATTCTGATGGTTCCAACACAGACGCGAAGCCCCAAGAAGAACAGCAAAGACCGGAAAGACCGGAGGAGGTTTTTCTCCCTGGAACTCCAAAAGTCACTCAGTGGGTGATCAGGTATTCTGGCGGATTGATAAAAGATGAAAAACAGGCGCAGTATGTTATTTTTGGATTTGTGACGTTGGCGATTATTGTTTCGCTGTTCTTGTTTTTTGGCGGAGGTGAAAAGCAGGAAACTCTTCCGGAAGATTTTATAAATCAGCCTCAATTTCTACCATAACCGCCGAAACGAGCTAAATTGTATGTCAAATTCAAATAATAAAGGTTTTACACTTATCGAACTTTTGGTCGTCATTGCTATTATTGGTCTTTTAGCTAGTATTGTTTTGATTAGTTTGAATACAGCAAGAGCAAAAGCCAGGGATGCCAGAAAACAAGCAGATTTTCATTCCATTTCTCTTGCCCTTCAAATGTTTTATGATGAGGAGGGCCGTATGCCAAATAACTACAATCCAGGTTATGGGGCATGCGAGCCACAAACTTATTACGACCAAAGCATGCAAGAATTAGTTGACGCAGGATTTCTGGCGGCAATCCCCAAAAGCCCGGGAGGTGCAGGATACTGTTACTATAACTACGGCGCCGGAAACTCCATCGGGGCCATTATAGTTACTCATCTAGAGACATATCTCGCTAGCACGGAAGGGCTGGCTGGTTCATGTCGTCCTTTTGGCGCAAATTGGTGTAGTAATATTAATCCCAACTCGCAATATTGTATTTGTAATCCTTACTAATCTTACTAAAAATTTCAAAGAATTTAAAAATTAACAAAAAAGTTTGATTGAGTCTGAATTTGCCCGCCAAAGAAAAACTTGAAATTGTCAAAGTTCAAGATTTAGGTTCGGAATTTTTGGCTAAATCCTCGCCGCCGCCCTCCAACGCCAAGACTTTGGCGGGCAAGCAGGCGGCGAAATGCGTCCGAACTATTTTAATAATAGACTACATGAAAGTAATTATTTTAGCTGGCGGTCAGGCAACCCGGCTGCCAGTTTCAGCTAAAAATATCCCCAAGCCATTAGTCAAAGTGGCTGGTCAACCTATTTTAGAACACCAATTGACTTGGTTAAAGAGACACGGCTTAGCCGATGTCCGTTTTAGTTTGGGCTATCTTAATCAAAAAATTATCGATTATCTTAAAAATCGCTGTGAACATGTGATTGAAAAAGAACCCTTGGGTACTGGCGGAGCAATTAAATTGGCTTGCCAAGATTTGAAAGAAGATTTTATGGTTTTAAACGGCGATAATCTAACTGATGTTGATTTAACTGGATTTTTAAGATTCCATCAAAAACATCCTTTAGCCAATAGTTTGGTTGGCTGGCATTGCCAAGATGCCCGGGGTTGGGGATTGCTAAAAAATAGAGGGATTAGAATTTTAGAATTTAAAGAAAAACCAAAAAGAAAATGTTCAGGATTAATCAATGCTGGCGTCTATATCCTCTCTCCAGAAATATTTAAGCCAATTAAAGCAAAAAGGTTTTCTGTTGAATACGATGTTTTCCCGGATTTAGCTAAACAAAAACAATTAGCTGTTTTTCCCCATCAAGGCCGATGGCTCGGCATTAACACAGAAGAAGATGTGAAAATGGCTAATCAATTATGGTCACCTCAAAAAGGAAATTAGGCGATTTAGGAGAAAAGATTGTGGTTGATTATCTTGAAAAAAAGGATTATCATATCTTGGAACGAAACTACCAAAAGCCCTGGGGAGAAATTGATATTATTGCCCAAAACAATAAAGAGCTTATCTTTATCGAGGTAAAAACAAGGACTGTATCTGAGGGACAGTCTCTAAATCCAGAAGAAAATGTCGGATTTAATAAAAAACAGAAATTAATAAGAACTGCCCAGACCTATCTTTTGGAAAAAAAGTATCCGCCAGAAACCCCTTGGCAAATTGATGTCATTGCAGTAGAATTAAATATTCAAACTAGAAAAGCTAATTTAAAACATATTAAAAACGCTGTCTGGCAATAAAGAGAGTATATATTTTAAGGTCGTACTTCAAAATATACACCTCTTAACCAGAAAACAAACTATGGACTATTTTAAGAAATCATTAGAATTACATAAAAAGAAAAAGGGTAAATTAGAAATTAAATCTAAATTCCCTTTAAAAAACAAAGACGATTTAAGTATTGCTTATACGCCCGGCGTGGCTGAACCCTGCCGTCAAATTGCTAAAAATCCTTCAGATGTCTATAAATACACCATTAAAGGCAACAGCGTAGCGGTAGTCACCAATGGCACAGCTGTTTTGGGATTAGGCAATATCGGCCCGGCAGCGGCTTTGCCGGTTATGGAAGGAAAGTCCTTGCTTTTTAAGAAATTTGCCAATATTGACGCTTATCCGATTTGTTTAGACAGCCAAAATATTGAAGAAATTATTAAAGCCGTTAAAATGATTGCGCCGGGCTTTGGCGGAATTAATCTAGAAGATATTAAAGCGCCTGAATGCTTTGAAATAGAAGAACGATTAAAAAAAGAATTAGACATCCCGGTTTTCCATGATGACCAGCACGGCACGGCCATTGTTATTTTAGCGGCTCTAATCAATTCTTTAAAAGTGGTCAATAAGAAAATTAATCAAGTCAAAATAATTGTTAATGGAGCTGGAGCAGCTGGCATCGCCACAACCAAACTTCTCTTAAGTTACGGAGCTAAAAAAATTATTCTTATTGACAGACAAGGAGCTATTTACAAAGGCCGGACCGGACTTAATCCAGCTAAAAAAGAAATGTCTCGGAGAACTAACCTAAAAAAATTAAAAGGCCGGATTGAAGATGTTATTGAAGAAAGCGATGTTTTTATTGGCCTCTCAGCGCCTAAAATTCTCAAAAAAGAATGGGTTAAAATGATGGCCTCAAAAGCAATAGTCTTTGCCATGGCTAATCCCGTTCCGGAAATTATGCCCCAAGAAGCCAAACAAGCCGGGGCAGCTATTACGGCCACTGGCCGAAGTGATTTTAAAAACCAGATCAATAATGTCTTAGCTTTTCCGGGAGTTTTTCGCGGCCTTTTAGATGGCCGAATCAAGCAAGTAACTGAAAAAATGAAAATAACGGCCGCTCAAACTTTAGCTTCTTTAGTCAAAAAACCCACCCCGGATAAAATCATCCCGGCTGTCTTTGAAAAAGATATTGCTAAAAAAATTGCTCTAAGTATAAGGGACTGTCAGTAAGACAAGGACTGTAAAGAGGACAGTCCTTTCGACTGCGTTTCTTGCCAGAGGCAAGAACGTAGTCAGAGGGACTGTCCTCTCGTCTTTCTTGTATCTTAGGGATAATTCCTCCCTCTAACGTCATGCATCAGCTAATTATCATCGGAGCAGGACCAGCCGGCCTAACCGCCGGCCTCTTTGCTGAACAATACGGCATTGATTTCCTGCTTATGGGTAAAATTTCAGACAGCACAGTTAATCAAGCCCATTTGGTTGAAAATTACCCCGGAGCTAAACCAATGACCGGTCCTCAATTAATTAAAAAATTTCAAAAAAGTTTAGCTGTTAAAATTAAAGAAGAGCAAGTAAAGGAAATATCTAGAAAAAAAGATAAAACTTTTCAAGTAATCACCAATAAAGGCAATTATCAAAGCCAAGCCATTATTCTGGCCCTGGGCATGCAGATAAGAAAACTGGGTATTAAGAATGAAGAAAAATTCTTAAATAAAGGGATATTCTATCATACGCCCAATGATATCCGCTGGTTAAAGAATAAAATTACAGCCGTGATCGGCGGCGGGGATACCGCCCTGACCACCGCCCTCAAATTAGCTGACCAAGCCAAAAAGGTCTATTTAATCCATCGCCGCGATGAATTCCGCGGCGCCCCTCTTTTGGTCAAAAGGGTTAAAAAAAGAGATAATATAGAGATTGTTTACAGCGCTCAAGTAGCTGAAGCCAAAGGCAAAAAATCTTTAGAGAAAATCATCCTAAACAACCAAAAAGAATTATCACTTAATAATTTATTTATTGAAATTGGCGGCATTCCCAATATCTATTTATGCCGCGGATTAAAAGTAAAGATGGAAAATAGTTTTGTAGTCACTGACAAAAGTCAAATGACTAACCTAGCCGGCTTGTTTGCCGCCGGCGATATGACTATTTACCCACTCAAGTTAATTGTCACTGCCACCAGTCAAGGAGCCATGGCCGCAACCGGCGCTTACATTTATTTAAAAAGTATATCGAAAAATTAGGATTAGTCCGCTAATTAAAGTAAAGGCAATTTAGAGCTGCCTTTTTTATTTGTCCTTGACTATAACCACCCATTAGTTTAATCTTGATAGCAACTTTGACTAGTTTCTTTAATAACTACATAAAGATAAGGGTTTAAAACTTTATTAATCTTAAATAGGAGGGTCGGAAAATGATAGAAAGATATGCGCCGAAAAAGATGGTTAAGATTTGGGATTTGCAACGTAAATACCAAGGATGGTTAGATGTAGAACTGGCCTTTCTTTGGGCCAAGGAAAAATTAGGTATGATTGAAGAAAAGATATTAAAGGATATTGTAGGCCGGGCCTCTTTTACAGTTGAACGGATTGAGGAAATTGATAAAGAAATTGAACATGACATGAATGCTTTTATTGCCGTTGTTCGGAAGTCATTAGGACCATATGCCGGAGAATTCCATAAAGGAATTACTTCCTACGACATAGAAGATCCAGCTCTTTGTCTTCAACTAAGAGAGGCCATCGAGATTATTATTCTTGATTTAGAGGCCTTAATGATTGCTATTCTTGAACGAGCTAAAGAGCATAAATGGACTTTTATGATGGGACGGACCCATGGAATCCAGGGTGAGCCAATAACTTTTGGGTGGAAACTATGTGTTTGGCATTATGCCCTAGAAAGAGCCCTCAACCGGTTGGAACGAGCTAAAGAAATCATTAGTTACGGAAAGATTTCTGGAGCTATGGGCGCTTACGGCGATTTAGATCCCAGGATTGAAGGACTGGTTTGTCAAATATTGGAATTAAAACCCGCCAAGGCCTCTACTCAAATTCTTCAACGCGACCGTCATGCCGAATATATGTCTGCTTTGGCTATTATGGCCGGGACCTTAGAACAGATAGCTACTGAAATTCGGCTCTTAGCTAAGACCGAAATTGGCGAAGTAGAAGAGCCGCGTAAGCCAAAACAAAAAGGTTCATCAGCCATGCCTCACAAGAAAAATCCCATTATCTGCGAACGGATTTGCGGTCTGGCCAGAGTAGTTCGGGCTAATGCCTTAATCGCCTTTGAAAATATTGCTACCTGGGGCGAAAGAGATATTAGTCAGTCATCTGCAGAAAGAGTCATCTTTCCTGACAGCACCCAAGTTTTGGACTATATGATTCAAAAACTAACTTGGGTTATTAAGGGCCTAAGGGTTTTCCCGGAAAGGATGTTAGCTAACATGGAAATGAGCTACGGCGTGACTGCCTCGCAACAGGTCAATGTGGCCTTACTGGATAAAGGACTTGACCCTGAGACAGTTTATTACTATGTCCAGAAATGCGCTTTTAAGGCCACTGACGAAAAGCGTCCTTTCCGTCAAGTGCTATTAGAGGAGCCAATTAATGAGAAAGGCTTAACAACAGGTGAGATATTATCAGCTGAGGAGTTCAATAAATGCTTTGATTACAGAAATCAGCTCCGGTTTTTAGAAAGGGTCTTGGCTAGATTCGACATTTAGCCGAGATTCAATCAAACCCAGTCGGCTCTGCTTATTCTCAGATTCTCAGAGCCGACTAATTTCTGAAAGGAGGAAAGAAATGACAGAAAAACTGATTAGAGAGACTGACTTACCTTTAGTCCTATTCAAAAGAGGAAAGGTCAGAGACACCTGGCAACTACCCGCTGACAATCTTTTGATGGTGGCCACTGATAGAATCTCTGCTTTCGATGTCGTGGTTGGCGCTATTCCAGGTAAAGGGAAGCTTCTGACGGCAATGTCTAAATTTTGGTTTGAATTTACCAAGCAGATTGTTGGTAACCATTTCATCTCTACGGATTTGTCTTTGGCTTATTCTCATGATGTCTGGCTAAACACTTATAACAATGATTTGGATGGCCGCTCTATGGTTATTAAAAAAGTAGACCAGGTCATTCCCGTAGAATGTGTAGTTCGGGGATACTTGGCTGGTTCGGGCTGGAAAGAGTATCAGGCGTCTGGAAAAGTTTGCGGCTTAGAATTACCTCAAGGGTTATTAGAAGGCAGTAAGTTGCCCAAACCGATTTTTACTCCATCCACTAAAGCTGAAACAGGCCATGACGAGAATATTTCTTTTGACCAAATGATTGACCTGTTGAAGGGATGGATGCTCAGAAATAATGTCCTCCCCTTACCTACTCAGTTAATTCTTCCCTTACCTACTCGGTTAGAGAATATTAGTTTGGAACTTTACCGGACAGCGACTGAGTATGCTGAATCCAGAGGCATTATCATTGCTGATACCAAGTTTGAATTCGGCATCAAAGACGGGCAACTGCTTTTGATTGATGAAGTATTAACCCCGGATTCCTCCCGCTTTTGGCCTAAAGATGAATGGCAGCCAGGTCAATCCCAGAAAAGTTTTGACAAGCAGTATTTGCGAGATTGGCTGGAGACCACCAGTTGGAATAAAAGACCACCAGCGCCAGAACTACCTGAAAAAGTCATTAACAAAACTTTAGAGAAATACCAGGAGGCCCTAAGGAGGTTAGTTGGCTAAAAAGCCACCAGAAATCCCAATGGGCATTTCCCCATTGGGATTTTATTTTAGTTGACAGAATAATTTGCTTTGTGATAAACTGACAAAAGTAAGAAAGATTGAAAGAAAGTCCGTTCTGGAAAACGGACTTTTTTACAAAATTATCCGCCTGAGGCGGATGACAATTTTAATCACCGATCCGCCCGAGACGGATTGGATAAAATAGTCATGGATAAACAACCATTTGTATCCGCTATTGAACAAATTTGCGAAGAAAAAGGCATTGCCAAAGCAAAGGTCTTAGAGACAATTGAGTTAGCTTTGGCGGCGGCCTATAAAAAAGATTATGGCTCTAAAGGTCAAAACATTAGAGTTAGTTTTGATTTAGAAACTGGCCAGATGAAGGTTTTCCAGGTTAAATTAGTCGTTGATGAATCAATGCTCAAAAAAGAAGACGAAGAAGAGGAAATAGTCGAAGAAGAAAAAGCAGTCGAAGAGGAAGAAGAAACAGAAGTAGAAAAGAAAATAAGATTTAATCTGGAAAAACATATAATGATTGAGGAGTTTAAAAAACTGCCCACCAAGGGCATCTTTACACCTAAAGGCAAAATCCTGGGTGAAGAGAAAAAAAAGAAGATTAAATCTGGCGATGAAATCGCCTTTACCTTGAAGGTTCATCAAGAATTCGGCCGAATTGCCGCTCAAACAGCCAAGCAGGTGATTATTCAACGCATTCGGGAAGCGGAACGGGAAGCAATTTACGATGAATATAAAGACAAACAAGGCGAAATAGCCAGCGGAATTATCCAGCGCATAGAAGGAAATAATGTTTTCTTAGATATTGGCAAGGCCTTAGGTATTTTGTTTCCCGAAGAACAAATCCCTCAAGAAAGATACCAAATTGGCCAGCGCTTAAGAACATATATATTAGAAGTCCAAAAAGATTCCCGCGGACCAACCATTATTCTTTCCCGAGCTCATCCTAAAATAGTCAGTCAGCTTTTTGCTTTAGAAGTTCCGGAAATTGCGTCTGGCACTGTTTCTATAAAATCAATTGCCCGGGAAGCTGGAAATCGTTCTAAGATTGCTGTTACTTCCACTGAAGAACGAGTGGACCCGATTGGCTCCATGATAGGACAAAAAGGCACCCGGGTTCAGACAGTGATTAATGAATTATCCGGTGAAAAAATTGATATTATTGAATGGTCAGAAGAGCCGATTAAATTCATCAGCGCGGCTCTTTCACCAGCCAAAGTCATTGAAGTGAAAATAGATAAAAGGAAAAATCAGGCGGAGGTCTCTGTTCCAGAAGACCAGCTTTCCTTGGCTATCGGCATCCGGGGCCAGAATGTTCGTTTGGCGGCTAAATTAACCGGCTGGAAAATTGATATTGTTCCTCAAAAATCGGCTAAGGAAGAACCAACCAAAAAGAAAGAAAAACTAAAAAAAGAGACCAAACAGACAAAAAAGAAAAAAGGAGGAAAGGAAGAAAAGAAAAAAGAAGTAAAAAAAACGAAGAAGAAAGAGGAAAAAAAAGATAAAAATCCAAATGATAAAACAGGGAAAGAAAAGACAAAGACAGCCAAGATAAAGAAAAAAGGACTTGATTGACAAGTCCTTTTTTCTTTGTTATGATTAAAGACGTAATTAAAATGAGTTTCAGATTAATTATTTTCCGAGTGAACCCCGTTAGACATTAACTATCTATCGAGGCGAAAAGAATAAAATGAAAGAAGAGATGAACAGAACTAAAAAAACATTATTGATTAATTGGTTGTCTTGGTTACCCAAGGAATTTAACCGATTCACTCGGCTAATAAATGTATTTGGAATAAAATCAATCTATGGACAGTTTAATCGTTATTATAGGAACTATTATCGGCACTTTGACAGTCGGTTCTGTTTTGGGTTATTACACCAGACAGACTATTGCCAGAAAACAAGCCGGCACAATTGAAAGCAAGCTTAATAAACTGATTAGTCAGGCCAAAGACGAAGCTAAAGCAACGCTCTTAAAGGCCAAAGAAAAAGAAAGTAAAATATTAGATGAGCTCAAAAATGAAGAAAAGGAACGGCAAAAACAATTAAGCCATCGCGAAGAAAGATTAATTCATAAAGAGCAAAATCTTGAACAAAAAACTAATCAATTAGAAAAGGATTACGCTGATTTTAAAACCAGAGTTCA
>Ga0265592_1000882_pt1 | contig 14187 bp, 15 predicted proteins | sample saktaG_7_FD_190141 | JGI IMG/M metagenome (GOLD analysis project Ga0265592, IMG submission 190141) | Saline water microbial communities from Sakinaw Lake, British Columbia, Canada - sak_2010_1_5_120m | ecosystem: Environmental > Aquatic > Non-marine Saline and Alkaline > Saline ... | reverse complement strand
ATTATTGTAGTAGTCGTTCTTGTTTGTATCGGCTTTTTTTATTATTTATCGCGGAAAGAAACAAAGGAGGAGCTAAAAGAAGAAACTTTAATTGAACGACAATTGCGGGAACTTGACGAATTAAGGGCAAATACCCCGCCCTTGTCTGAGGAAGAAACTCAAGAGCAGCTTAAAGAATTAGATGAATTAAGGGCAAATACCCCGCCCTTGTCTGAAGAAGAAATTCAAGAGCAGCTTAAAGAATTAGACAAACTTCACCAAGACTCCCAATAGTAAATCAAAATAATAAAGTAATGAGTTTAAGATATAAAGGAAGATTTTGAGGTTTGGCCTCAATACTTCCAAGCTTAACACTCAAATAAAACCATGAAAAAACAAGTTTCGCCAAAAATAGTTGCTTTAGTTTTTGGTATAATAGTTATCTGCTTTGCAATAGCTTTTTATACTTTCGGTTGGACAGGACCAACAGCGCTTCCTCCAGGAGGCAATGTTGATCCACCGGTAAATGTTGGTATCAGCCCTCAAATGAAACAAGGGCCTTTAGTTGTTCATGGAATTTTTGATACTCACAGCACCACCCGTTTAGCTACTCAGGGCGGCAACGTCGGCATCGGGACGCCAGTTCCTTCAACAAAATTAGAGATTAAAGGAGGCAAAACAAAAACAACGGGAGGATTGATTATACAGTTAGTTGGATCTCAAGCCGAAGAGAATGCTATGTCTAAAGATACGGGCCAGATGTGGTTGAGAACAGACATTTAATAACTATTTATGATAATTAGCTCTAAGCTTAAATTTATTCTATTAATCTTTTTAGGTGTTTTGATTTTATTTTTTGTTGGGCTTCTTTATTTCTACCGAGAACCTGTTCTAAATTTCATTTTTAAACCAGAGGATCAATCCAACATTCAAACAGGGCCATTGGCAGTCGAAAAAGAGATTAAACTGCAGGAAAAGGCAGCTGAAATTATTAAAACAGGCGATTTTAATAAATGCCAAGAGATAGAAGATCAAACCTATAGGACTGTTTGTATTAATAACATTGCTCTTAATTTAGCCCAAGAAAAACAAGATATTAGTTATTGCCAGAAATTAGACGATGAATTAGTTAGTATTGCCGGTTGCGAAAGGCAGATTCTTTTTACAAAATCACAAGATAAGGAAGATATTAATGTCTGTAGTGAGACAAAAAATAGCGAAATCCAAAAAGAGTGCCAAGAAAGCTTTTGGCCGTCTCTCGCCTTAAATAAAAAAGACATTAACCTGTGTAATAACATAACTGTGGAACAAGAAAAAAATTCCTGCCGCGATAATTACTTATTCAAACAAGAATTTACTAAATCGGAAAGTGATTTTGACTGTCAGAGATTTTACAGCCAGCAAGTTAAATCAGATTGCCAAATTTACAAAGAAAACATATTAAATAAAAAATCAATTGCCTGTAATATTTTTGAATCTGATTTGTTTTTAAATTACTGCCAGCTTTCAATTATGCGTTAAACAATTAAACAAATGAATAAAAACAATATTTTTAAAAGCAAAAAATTATCCTGGTTTTTATTGTTTATTCTTTTTTTGTTTCTTTTACCCCAAGTTTCTTTTGGGGCCGGGGGCGATTTAATTTGGAAAAGGGTAAAGACCTTTAGCTTTGGTCAAGATATAGCACACGGAATAGCCGTTGATTCTACAGGTGTTTATGTGGCAGGAAGACAAAGCATAGATACTTCCTGGCGGGTAGAAAAAAGAACTCTTGATGGTGAAGGTGGTATTGATGGCAACGGATTATTATGGAAACAGATATGGAACTTTAGCCTCGGTGGTCAAGATGTAGCATACGGAATAGCCGTTGATTCTACAGGCGTTTATGTGGCAGGAAAGCAAGGCACCGTGGGCACCGCCTGGCGGGTAGAAAAAAGAAGCCGTGTTGACGGTTCTTTAATGTGGGAAAGGACAGAAAATTTTATCGGTGGTCAAGATGTAGCATACGGAATAGCCGTTGATTCTACAGGCGTTTATGTGGCAGGAACGCAAGACAACTTTAACCTCTGGCGGGTGGAAAAAAGAACTCTTGATGGTCTCGGTGGTATTGATGGCAAAGGATTAATATGGGCAAAGGCAGTGGACATTGATAGCTTTGGTCAAGATGTAGCATACGGAATAGCCGTTGATTCTACAGGCGTTTATGTGGCAGGAATGCAAAACAACATGAACCGCTGGCGGGTAGAAAAAAGAAGCCTTGCTAACGGTTCTTTAATATGGGCAAGGGCAGAGAACCTTAGCGGTGGTTGGGACATAGCACACGGAATAGCCGTTGATTCTACAGGCGTTTATGTGGCAGGATTTCAAAATGACTATAACCGCTGGCGGGTGGAAAAAAGAACTCTTGATGGTCTCGGTGGTATTGATGGCAAAGGATTAATATGGGTAAAGGCAGAGAACCTTAGCGGTTTTATATTAGATGTAGCATACGGAATAGCCGTTGATTCTACAGGCGTTTATGTGTCAGGAACGCAAAATATGGAGAACCTCTGGCGAGTAGAAAAAAGAAGCCGCGCTGATGGTTCTTTAGTATGGCCATGGGCAGAGAACCTTAGCGGTTTTAATAGAGACGATATAGCACACGGAATAGCCGTTGATTCTACAGGCGTTTATGCGGCAGGATTCCAAAACAACAAGAACCTCTGGCGAGTGGAAAAAAGAGAAAAAGGTGCTGCTCCTATTAATCCTCCAACCGTTGTAACTAACCCTGCTAACAATATCACAGATACTTCAGCTACTCTAAATGGTAGTATTACAGATACTGGTGGAGAAAATGCTACCCAAAGGGGCTTTGAATGGGGAACTTCTCCTGGAGTTTATCCTAATAACTGGACACAAGCTGGAAGTTATGGAATAGGTGGTTTTAGCAGAGGCATAGCTGGTTTAGCTCCATCAACTACATATTATTTCAGAGCTAAAGCTAGGAATTCAGCTGGTTGGGCATATGGAGCAGAGTTATCCTTTACAACTGGTGCTGCTCCTATTAATCCTCCAACCGTAGTAACTAACCCTGCTAACAATATCACAGATACTTCAGCTACTCTAAATGGTAGTATTACAAATACTGGCGGAGAAAATGCCATTGAAAGAGGCTTTGATTGGGGAACTGTTTCTGAGGTTTATCCCAATAGCTGGACACAAAATGGAAGTTATGGAATAGGTGCTTTTAACAGAGGAATAGCTGGTTTAGCTCCATCAACTACATATTATTTCAGAGCTAAAGCTAGGAATTCAGCTGGTTGGGCATATGGAGCAGAGTTATCCTTTACAACTGGTGCTGCTCCAGTGGTCTTGCTAACCGTTGTAACTAACCCTGCTAACAATATCACAGATACTTCAGCTACTCTAAATGGTAGTATTACAGATACTGGTGGAGAAAATGCTACCCAAAGGGGCTTTGAATGGGGAACTTCTCCTGGAGTTTATCCTAATAACTGGACACAAGCTGGAAGTTATGGAATAGGTGGTTTTAGCAGAGGCATAGCTGGTTTAGCTCCATCAACTACATATTATTTCAGAGCTAAAGCTAGGAATTCAGCTGGTTGGGCATATGGAGCAGAGTTATCCTTTACAACTGGTGCTGCTATCCCTGGTTTTCAGGACATTGGGTTAAGAGTAAGGAATGGAAGCGGGGTGACTGTTTCTATTGCTGCTGAAATAGGGGTTGCCACTTCCCCGTTGAGAATTGCTAAAGATGGAGTTGTTTATGGTATTGCTTTGGTTAATCCCGGCGATGTAAACGATTCCGGCGTAAGAATTCAGACCGCTAATGACGGCCTTAAAGCATTGAGAAGATTATAGTATAATTAATATAGATGATATAAAACCATGAAAAAACAAGTTTCACCAAAAATAGTTGCTTTAGTTTTTGGTATAATAGTTATCTGTTTTGCTGTGGCTTTTTATGCTTTCAGTTGGACAGGACCAACAGCACTTCCTCCAGGAGGCAATGTTGACCCACCAATAAATGTTGGCGGTACAGGGCAATACAAATTAGGGTCTTTGGGTATTGGCGGCGCTTTCCACGCTTACTCAAATGCTATTATTGACGGCAACGTCGGCATCGGGACACCAGCTCCTTCAACAAAATTAGACATTAATGGGTCAATAAGAATTAGGGGCGGAAATCCGGGCGCCGGAAAAGTTTTAACATCGGATATCAACGGCTTAGCTTCCTGGGAGACATCTGGCGGTAGCGGTATTCCTAGCGGAATGATTGCTATGTTTACTTCCGCATGCCCGTCTGGTTGGACTAGGTTTGCTGCATTAGATGGCTTGTTTCCACGAGGGAGTTCATCATACGGCGCCACAGGAAATCCAACTCACACTCATACTCTTATTGTTCCTGCCGGGGGGTCGATTGTGCTTTCTTTTGCTGGTTTTGGACACTTATTAAATATAAGTCCATCTTCTTCAAACTCACCATATATGAACGTTATTTGGTGCGAAAAAGACTAGAATTTATTAAAAAGAAAATGGGATCAACGAAATGGGGTCAGGAGCGGTTTTTATCAAACAAAAAGTTGACCGCGACGAATTTGCTGTTTTAGAAAAAAGGGTAAGTTTGTTAGAGGCAAAGTTAAATCAGTGAAAAATAAATCAACTTTGATTTTTCTGAAATATGAAACTCGTTCATTGTTCTGAGGAAAAACTTGAGGCAAAAAATAAATTAAAATAATGAAAGCAGATTTTCTTAAAAACAAAGCAAAGATTTTTTTTGAAAGCGGTGGTGAACAAATTTCAAAAAAGAGATATTTTTTAGCTGCTTTTAGTTTTGAACAGGCAGCCCAATTGTATTTAAAATATGCTGTGTTTCTGAGATTAAAAGATTTTCCAAAAGTTCACGAAATTAGCAAACTTCTAAAAGAAATTGGCAACACCAATAACAAAAAAGAAAAAACTGAAAGCTTTTTAAAAGAAAACGCAAGCGTGATTGGCGATTTAGAGCAAGCATATATTACTTCAAGATATTTGCCGATTGATTTTAATAAATATCAAGTAAAAGAAATGGAAAATTTTGTTAAAAGATTGAAAATTTTTCTTAAAAAAGTATGTCCAGAACTTTAACCGATTTCTTAATAGAAAAAACAAAGAAGGAAGAAAAATATTTCAGAAATTATCTGGATTATTGCAGGATTATAAAAAAGGAAGCTGAAATGATTTTGGGAGATGTTGGAGTTTTTGTTTTTGGTTCAATATTAAAAAAAAATGAAATTCCTCAAGATATTGACATTCTTATTGTGTCCAAAAACTTCGCTGATTACCAGAAAAAATCAAAAACCTTAGTATCCTTGCAAAAAAAATTAGGCAGTTTTTCTCCTTTTGAATTCCATTTTGCGACACCGGAAGAATATAATAACTGGTGGAAATACTTTTTGAAAGAAAAATTAGAAATATGAAACTTGAGCATTATTTTGGAAAAGCTTAAAAAAGTAAAATAATTAAAATGGTGTCAATCCCGTAGAAGAAATTTGACAAGCCCAGCTCTCTAAAATACCATTTTAGCTATATAAAATTTAAGACTGCATAGAGAGCTGGGCTAATTACCAACGGCAGTCAAATTTTCTCTACTGGGTCAACTCTAATTTTTAGAAAAATATTTAAAATAAAAATAAAAAATTTAAATATTTAAATTTATGAAAAAAGCAAAAATTATTATTTTATTTATTAGTTTTTTTGTATTGATTTCTTTTGCTCAACAAGCATCTGCTCAATATATTAACTATGCTGCGGGTGGAACGGTAAGCTTTGAAAAAACAGATATTTCTAGCGTAAATTGTTCAGCGGTTTGGTATGATACAGCTAGCAATATAAACGATGATGATGAAGATAACTATGTAGGAGGGCGAGGCTGTGCTTCTGATTATACGAGCGGCGACAGGGTAAAATTATTTTATACAGCTGTTGTAGCACTTGATGAAGCAGCTGATGTTGATTTTGTAGAGTTTGTATATTCTAAAGAAAGAACACCGATGATAATGGTGTATCCTTGTTCCGTGAGAGTTTATATTCAACAAGGTGGCGCATGGAACCAAATAGGCGCTAATCAATATTCAACTGATAATCCGGTGTCCAAAAAAACAATAACCATTGCTAGTGGAGTTCCTTGGGCTAATGTAACAGGAGTAAAAATAGAAATAGGTTTGCAATCGCTTCCTCAGTTATCTCCGGCTTGGCTAGATACTAAGATTTATGAAATAAGAGCTTGGGGTTCTCCGCCTCCTTGCGAAGCCCATGATACCTGGGGTTACGCTTGGTCAGATAATATTGGCTGGATTAATTTTAGTTGTATCGAAGGAACTGGTTCTCCTCACTGGCAAGAAGTTGACGATGTGGTACCCGATGATTCTGCAACTCGTGTTTGGACAGATTCAGGTAGCGAACAGAGAGACGCTTATGAGCTTCAAGATCCGCCGGCAGAAGTAATACCATTTGATTGGATATTTGGAGTAAGAGTGAAAATGAAATACCAGGGGACAATAAAAACTTATCTTCGTTTGTATGATATAGAAATTGAGCCTCCGGAAGGCGAAGGATCGGCTTTTGCGTGGGAAGAGCTTGTTACCGATTGGCAGGATCTTCCTCCCGGCCCAGTCAGTTGGGATTGGGAAAAGATAAGAGATCTTCAGGTGGTGGCAGGTCTCTCCCAAGGTCAACTGACCCAAATTTATATTGAGGTTGACTATAGCCTTGGTATGGGTGAGCATGGTACTTTAATCTTAAGGCCTAATGGTGACGGAGATTATATTAAAATTGAAAATCCTCATGCAGGGGCAAGCGTTGATTACGGAGTAGATATTGATGAATCGACTGGCAATTTTTCTGGTTATGCTTGGTCAGATAATATTGGCTGGATTAGTTTTGAGCCGGGAGATCTTGCCGGCTGTCCAAGCGGCGCGCCTTGCCAAGCCCGATTAGATTTAGATGGAACAACTTGTGGTGAGGTTGGACAAGTTTGCGGGTGGGCAAGAGCATTGGCTCCTGTAGGAGATCCAAATGCAGGCGGCTGGGACGGCTGGATAAAATTAAGAGACTCAAGTTATGGAGTTTCGCTTAATCCTGCTCCTACTCCATCTGAATTTGAGAGTTGGGCCTGGGGAGGTGGATATTCTGGAGGAAATATAGGCGCGGGAGTAATCGGCTGGATTAGTTTTAACGACAGAGATATTACCGGTTCGCCCGGTCCATTTGATTATCAAGTAATGACTGATATTACTTTTACTCTAAATGACATTCCATCAGCTACTAATCTTTCAGTAGAACAAACATCTGGTTGTGAATCGGCACCGATAGTAAGGTTTAGTTGGGATTATAACGATGACGATAATGTACCTCCGGGCACAGATCCCCAATCTGCTTATGAGATTCAAATAGACGATGACCCAAACTTAGACGAAGATCCGTTTCCCCCTTTGAGCGGTGGTAGCGATACCTATCGGGACTATTCTCCTCCCAACTTTGGCACTACTTATTGGTGGAGGGTAAGAGTTAGAGACAATAACGGTCCCGTATGGTCTGACTGGGCAAATGGTCCTAATTTTACTCCTATTAGATGGCCTGAGCCTGATTTTACCTGGTGTCCTGAAGAACCTGATGTTGGTGAGCCAATTCGATTTTGTTCAGTTTTTGAGGCGGGTGTTTGTAGCCCTGCAGCAGAGCCAGCTTGTAATTTAGCAGGTGATTTAACTACTTGTGCAGCTGGTTGTATTCTCTGGGAATGGGATTTTGATAATGATGGTACTCCTGAAATCACTAGTACCGATAATCCTACTTATTCTTACTCCAGTTCAGGAGATTATACCGTGCGACTCACAGTTACAGATGCAGATGGACACTCCTGTTATAAAGTGAAGGATTTATCAACAGATATATCTCTTCCTGTCTGGAAAGAAATCCCGCCGTTTTAGAAATCTCTTAAATTTTTTATTCAATCTCTCCCCCGCCAAAGCGGGGGAGTTTGTTGAAAAAAGAAAAATTTGCTACAATATAGTAAAGGTCAGAATAATTTAATTAGTAATTAAAGTTTAAACATATGGCCATTTTATATATTATTTTAGGAATTTTATTCCTAATAGTTTTATGGGCAATTTTTGCCTACAACCGTTTAGTTACTCTCCGTAATCGGGCAAAAGAGGCCTGGTCGGACATTGATGTTCAATTAAAAAGAAGATATAATTTAATCCCTAATTTAGTTGAGACAGTTAAGGGTTATGCTGCTCACGAAAGAGAGCTTTTTGAAAAAGTTACCGAAGCAAGAACAAGAGCAATGGGAGCTCAAACAGTGGAAGAGCATTCTCAGGCAGAGAATATGCTTTCTTCAACTTTAAAGACCTTGTTTGCTGTAGCCGAGAATTATCCTCAATTAAAGGCCTCAGAGAATTTTTTGGAGCTTCAACGAGAACTTCGCGATACCGAAGATAAAGTTCAAGCAGCCAGAAGATTTTATAACGGCAATGTTAGAGATCTGAATATAAAGATTGAAAGATTTCCTGAAAAAATTATTGCTTCCTCTTTTAAATTCAAAAAAATGGATTTATTTGAAATAGAAGAAGCAGCTGCCCGAGAACCCGTATCTGTTAAGTTTTAATTAGCAATGCCGACACTCTATACTCATGCCGAGTCCAACACTCGTAAGACCTGGTTTTATCTCGCTTGTTTCTTGATTTTAATCATCGCTCTTGGTTGGCTGATTTCTTATTTTTTGGGAAGTTACATTATCTTATGGATAGCTGTAGTTTATAGTATTTTGATGAGCTTTTTCAGTTATTGGTATTCTGATAAAATTGTTTTGGCAATGAGCCGGGCAAAACCTATTGAGAAAAAAGATAATCCCGAACTTTACCGGCTCGTTGAGAATCTTTGTATCACCGCAGGTCTTCCCCTTCCTAAAATTTATATTATTAATGAGTCCCAGCCAAATGCTTTTGCTGCCGGCCGCGACCCAAAACACGCAGTAGTAGCAGTAACTCGAGGATTACTTGACCGGCTTGAAAGGGCTGAATTAGAAGGAGTAATTGCTCATGAATTATCCCATATTGGGAATAGAGATGCCTTATTGCAAACTATCGTAGTTATTTTGGTTGGAGTGGTGGTAATAATGACTGATTTTTTCTTTAGGATTAGTTTCTATGGAGGATTTTCTTCCCGGCGTGGTAGTCGAGATGGGGGACAAATAAGATTGATTATGCTTTTAGTTGCTATTGCCTTAGCGGTTTTAGCTCCATTATTTGCCACCCTGATTAGATTGGCAATTTCCCGTAAAAGAGAATTTTTAGCCGATGCTGCCGGGGCTCTTTTAACAAGATATCCCGAAGGATTAGCTAGTGCCCTTGAAAAAATTTCTCAAGATCCCCACTCTTTAAAAATAGCCAATAATTCCACCGCCCATCTTTACTTCGCCTCACCCTTTAGGGGGAAGCAATCTAAAAGCTGGTTGACTAAATTATACAGAACTCATCCGCCGGTAGAAGAAAGAACAAGGGCATTAAGAGGAATGAAAATTTAAAAAAATATGCAGTGTCCAATTTGCAAAAAAAATCTTTCAAGCACAATTCTTTGTAATATTGAGGTAGATTATTGTCCAAAATGCCTTGGTCTTTGGTTTGAGGAGGAAGAATTAAGGTGGGCAAAAGATGAAAAAGACAGAAATTTAGGATGGTTGGATGTTGATTTATGGAGAGATAAGAAAAAACTCAAAATTTCTTATGGAATGCGACTTTGTCCTTCTTGCCGAGTTCCGCTTTATGAGGTATATTATGGAGATTCAAGGATAATTGTTGATGTTTGTAACCTTTGTCACGGAGTTTGGTTAGATAGAGCCGAGTTTAAGAAGATAGTTGACTGGCTTAAGAAAAGAGCTGACTATGAGATTTTAAATAATTATGCTAAAAATTTATTTAAGGAATTAAGCGAGATCTTTACCGGTCCCGAAACTTTAAGAGAAGAGATTCTGGACTTTTTAATAATCTTAAAACTTTTAAGATACAAATTTATTACCAAACATCCAACAATTTCTCAAATAATTTTACAGTTGCCAAAGTAGAAGGAGGGGTGCTCCGAATGGTAAGGAACACGCTTGGAAAGCGTGCGCCCGTTAGGGCTTGCAGGTTCGAGTCCTGTCCCCTCCGCAAGCAAGCGAAAACTTCTTTAGAAGTTTAAGATTGCTTTTGGAGTATGCGGTGAGAATCTGCTTCCCGAATTGCGACGAGCGAAGCCACGTCAGACGTGGCGAAGCGAGGAGGCAATGCCTTCGGGCAACTCTTCGAATCCTGTCCCCTCCGCTTAATTAAATAAAAATATGGATTTTCAAAATTTTCTTCAAAATTTAATATCCTGGTCTATTTCTCATGGGATAAAAATAATTGTAATTTTATTTATCGCTTGGCTGGCTGCCAGAATTAGTAGAATTTTTATTTCCAAATTAATAAAGACTCTTATTGAGAAAGCCGAAATAGTAGGGAGAGATGGTAAGGTTCAGAAACAAAGAGGGGAAACACTTAGTAAGGTTTTTAGCTCTACTCTAAAAATAGTGATTTGGATAATAGCGACTTTGACAGTTCTCCCAGAATTTGGAGTTGATCCTACCCCGCTTTTAGCAGGAGCTGGTTTAATTGGTTTGGCTATAGGTATGGGGTCTAAGAATTTGGTCCAGGATTATTTAGCCGGGCTTTTTATCTTACTTGAAGATCAATATCGAGTCGGCGAAGAAGTAAATATATCTGGCAAAAAAGGGAAAGTTATAGATTTGACCTTAAGAAGAACAGTTATAAAAGATGAAGAAGAAACAGTTCACTATATTCCCAACGGTCAAATAAAAAACGCCTCTAATTTTTCAAGAAAATGAAAGAGGCCGAAATAAGAAACTTTTAGAAAATAAATTTGATTAATAAACTTCTTTCATTTTACGTCTTAGGCAAATTCTTTCTCAAACAGGTTTAGAGTTTCTTTTATTTCTTTTTTTCTCGCAACTTTTGCTTCTTTAATTTTTGTATTCTCTTTAAAAGTTTTTAAGATTTCAAGCATTTCTTCAAAAAACATTAAATCGCGAAGGCATATTTCAATTAGAGCTAATTTAAAAAGAACTGCGAGAATTTTTGATTTTCCTTTTTTAAAATATTCATCTTTAAGAATTTTTTGTTCTTTAGGATGATTTTTTCTTTTTAGCCAAAAACCTACAAAATCGTACAAAGGATTTCTAAGCTGAATATGCTCCCAATCAATAATTTTTATTTTCTCTTTATAGAAAATCAGATTTGCTTCAGAAAAATCTCCATGTGTCAGAGCCGGCCTTGCTTGATAAAAAACTTTTTCATTCTTTTTTATAAATTTTTTAATTTTCTTCTCTGTTTTAATACTGATTTTTATTTTTTTAAAAAAAGAATTAATTTCTTTTTGGTAAAAAAGAAAATTAAAAAAGGACTTCTTGGGAACAAGTTTAAAAATCTTTTTGGACGAATTAATAGTTTTTATTAATTTTACAATTTTTTTAATTTCCTTTTGAGAAAATTTATCTTTTCTCCCCCTGGATTTGCCCGGCAGGAATTTATATAAAAGATAAAAAAAATCGGGGCCTAAAGAGAAATTTAAAACCCTTGGAGCGAATTTTGATAAAGGATATTCTGGTTTTTCTTTAAGAGCTTTCAGGAAATTTATTTCGTTAGAGAATCTATTTTTAATATCCTTTTCTTTTTTTAACAAAGATTTAAAAAAAACTTTTTCTCCATTTTTTGTCTCGCATAAGGTGTGGTAAAATCTAAGTTTTTTTTCCACAAATATTTCAGGCGGTTCTCCTGAGGGAGTAACATTTATTTTTTTTAAGGTCTTTTTAATTTTTAAAATAATATCGGGATAAGTAGAGTACATTATTTTAAGGTTTATTTCTTTAGGGTTTTTAAGAATAGCTTTTCATATTTATTTACCATTTTTTGAATTGTAAAATTTTCTTCTACCCGTAATCTGCAATCTTTTCTTTTTATCTTTTCAATATCTTTTATAGCTTTAATAAATCCAACTAAATTTACTTCTCCTTTCTCAGTTAAGGGATTAACCACAAATCCTGTTTTTTTATCTTTTACTATCTCAAGAACAGACCCTCTTTTAAAAACAATTACAGGGGTGCCGCAGCTCATTGATTCTATCATTGTTAAGCCAAATGGTTCTTTCCATTGGAGAGGGAACAAAAATCCCTTAGCATTTTTGTAATATTTTTTTAATTCTTCCGGCGTTTTTTCTCCTAAGTATAGAATGCCGTTTTTATTTAACTCTTTTTTTATGTATTTTTTAAAAAAAGAAAAGTCATTGTATTGCTGAATAGGAGGAATTCTCCCTATTAAAATTAATTTTATTTTTGCTTTTTTTGCAATTTTTATTACTTCGTATATTCCTTTTCGCGGAGATAACTCTCCTACCCATAAAAAATAATTTTTTGGTTTTGGATTAAACGGATAACTGTTAACGTCAATTCCGTTGTAAATATTATCTACATAATTTAAATCAGGGGCAGGTTTTCTTTGGTCAAGCGAGATAGAAACTAATTTTGATTTTAATTTTTTATAAGCCCAGGGTCTATCCGGATTGAGGAAAGGAATATGGAGTGTGTGTATTATAGGAACATTAATTTGGCCATAAAGAGAAAGAGTGATAGGTCCTAAGTGGTCGTGTAAAATGTCCAACTTTAATTCCTTTGTTTTCTTGGCTATAACTGCCATTTGGTACATATAATAAGGCATACAATCTTTAGGTCTTGTTTCCCATAAACCCTTTTTTAAAATAGGGATAATGCGGCAATTTACTTTTGAATTTTCTGTGCCGAAAAGAAAAACCCGATGGCCTCTTTTTGTTAATTCTTGGCAGAGAGAATATATTATTTTTTCCGCTCCCCCGTATTTTTTAGGAGGAACAGGTAAATTTAAAGGTGAAATTTGGCCGATTCTTAATTTTTTCATAGTTTTTCTTTATTTTCTTTCATTAGTTTTTTAATAATTTCATATGATTTTTTCTCTCCATCTTCAAATATTAACTTTTGTTTTTTCTGCATTTTTTCCCTGGAAACTGGATTATATAAAAATTCTTCAATTTTTCTGCTGATTTTTTTAATAGAAGTAGTTTTTGAAAACATTTCGCAAACTTTAATCCTTTTGAAAGGATCTACTTCCCAAAAATGAAGTTTTAAAATTGGGCATCCCTTTAAAAGATGGACATTGCAAAAGACCGGGACCTGAACTGAAATCGCCTGGCAAAGAGTTACCATGCCTTGGTGCTGGAAAACAAGGTCCGAGGCGGAGAGAGCAAAAAAATACTCATTGCTTGACAGCTTCTTTTTAAGAATAAGCCACTCTTTTTTTACTTTGTCTTGGTCTAAATTATCAGTTGCGCCGACATACAATACTTTTATTTTTTCGCCTTTTTTTATCAACCTCTCTACGGCATCAATTAAGTTGTTAAAAGCAAAAACCCTATGCCCGGCTCCAAAACCGCTGAAGTAAGAAAAAATGAGCTTTTCATTTTTTTGAACTCCATATTCTTTTCTTATTTTTGCTATTCTGTTTTGAGAAAGTTTTTTGTAGGAAGGGATAAAACCAACCGGAATGATTTTTTTTAGAATTTTTTTTGAGATGATAAAATTTCCTTTTTTTTCTTTTAATCCCATTTCAAAAATTTTCTTTGGAAACAATACCAGATATTTATCACACCATTTTATAAATTGATAAGCAGGGTATTTTTTATTATTGAATAACCAGTTAGAGTCAAAACTAATAATCAGGGGAGGTTTTTTAAAAGGCGGTTTTTCTAAAAAACCATTAATTCCTCCCCATGTTTTTGAGTTAAAGATTAAAAGAGCATCGGGATTTTCTTTTTCTATAATCTTCTTTAGTTCTTTAGGGTTTTTAGTTAAAAATGTCTTAATTTCTTTATCTTCGGATAGAAAATGAAAGTTTTTTTTCTGAAGGAGGCAAAATAGAACTTTTTCACCCTTTTTTGCGATATATTTTGCCAGAGCCCGGGCTTGGCTGGTTTCTCCTGGGCCTCTGGCTACAAATAAAAATTTAATTTTTCTTTTTTTTGAGAAGCTCATAATAAATTTTTTCGTAATTTTCTACCATTTTTTCCTTAGCGAAGTTTTCTTCAACCCATAATCTGCAATCTTTT
>Ga0265592_1000877_pt1 | contig 14247 bp, 14 predicted proteins | sample saktaG_7_FD_190141 | JGI IMG/M metagenome (GOLD analysis project Ga0265592, IMG submission 190141) | Saline water microbial communities from Sakinaw Lake, British Columbia, Canada - sak_2010_1_5_120m | ecosystem: Environmental > Aquatic > Non-marine Saline and Alkaline > Saline ... | reverse complement strand
GCCATACCTGATAATTTGGATGTTGCCGCGACGATGAATTTTGCGCAGGCGGCGGCAATGCAAGCGGGTTTGGCCGTGAAGGGCATTGAGCATTCCGGCGCGGCCGCGGTTCGCGCGCCGGTTTCGGACGAACCGGTTTTGGGGAAATACGTTGTTTCAATCCAGTTGGCCGGAGGATATGGAAATTTTAAGAATTTTTTATCAATTATTGAACACTCCAGTCGCTTGATCGCGGTTGAATCGGTGGGTGTGCGGGCCGATCAAGAAGAAGAGGAAAAAGAAGATCAAAGCCAAAACGAGGAGGACAAAACCACTTCTCAAGAAGAATCAGGGGAAATTATCAATTATGAGGTTAAATTGTCGGCCAATTACTATAAAAAATGAATTGATTGGGAAAAATGATTGTTGAATTCGGCTGTTATTAAAAATTGATAAGCCGAAAAATCAAATAATCATTCAATGCCATAAGGGGCGGGCATTAAATTAGCTTCATTGGCAACAGATTCCGCAAAAACAATTTTAAAAAATAATTATGGCAATTACTTTTAAGGAAAAAAGCAATCTCGGAAAAAACGCGGCAATATTGGCTGTTTTTGTCGCGATATTTTGCGCTATTATTTTTTTTGCCTGGCGTTTTTTGCAAGAAAGCCGGGCGACGGTCCCCGACATTATGGCGCCTATGATGGTTAGCGTTGACGTTCAAGCTTTGCAAGATCCTCGCTTGGCGGAGATGGACACTTTTCCCAAGATTGCGCCATTGGAGCTTGAATCGCCGCGTCAAAATCCTTTCGCGGAAGCGCCGGCGGCCGCGACAGAACATATTTCCGGCGAGGAATTATGATTTTTGTTTAACGAACTTCTTCAATGTCATTTTTAACCAAACAATTGGTTGATAACAAAATTATCAATCAGAAACAGGCTGATCAGATTGAATCAGAAATAAAAAATAATTCCCAAAAAACCGAAGAAGATCTGTTGGTGGCGCGCGGCTTTGTTGAGGAAAAAAAACTTTTTGATTTGAAGAGCCAATGGCTGGGGATACCTTTTGTTGCCGATCCGCCTGAGAATCTGTCTTTGGAAGTTTTGCAAACGATTCCTGAAGAAACCGCCAAATTTTACAGAATGATTCCTCTGGGGCAAAAAAAAACAGAGTTTATGGTGGGAATGGTTTGTCCCGAGGATTTAAAAGCGCAGGAAGCGCTTAAGTTTTTGGCGCGCAAAAACAATTTTGTTTATCAAGTTTTTTTAATTACTCCAAAAGTTTTTGCCGCGGTTTTGAGCAAATACCGCGACTTGAAAAAGGAAGTGGGCCGGGCGCTGGAGCAATTTCAGGAAGAAGAGGCTCAAACAGAGTCTTCCCATAAAAAAAAGCTTGAAGAAAAAATTTCCAACGTTGAAGACGCGCCAATCGCCAAGATTGTTAATGTGATTTTGCGCAACGCGATTGAAGGCGGCGCGTCTGATATTCATATTGAACCAAGCCGGGCAAAATTGCGCGTGAGATTCCGGGTGATGGGCGATCTTTTCTCTTCCATTTTCTTGCCGCTCAATATTGCCAATGCGGTGCTGGCTCGCATTAAAATAATGTCCAATATGAAGATTGATGAAAACCGCGTGCCCCAAGACGGCCGGTTTTCCATGAAGATTAATTCTAAAACCTATGATTTTCGCGTTTCCACCTTGCCCACGGCACTGGGCGAGAAAGTGGTGATGAGAATTCTGGATCCGGACGCCGGATATAAAACTTTTGAAGATTTGGGTTTGGACGGAAGAAACCTTGAATTAATGAAAAAAGCGATTGACGAGCCCTTTGGCTTGATTTTGGTGACGGGGCCGACCGGATCGGGGAAAAGCACAACTCTTTACGCGGTTTTGCAAGCAATCAACAATGAAAAGATAAACATTATCAGCTTGGAAGATCCGGTGGAGTATTTTTGTGAAGGAGTCAATCAATCGCAAGTGAAGCCGGAGATCGGTTTTGACTTTGCTTCGGGTTTGAGAAGCATTTTGCGCCAGGACCCGGATGTGATTATGGTGGGCGAGGTGCGCGACGAAGAAACCGCGCTTTTGACGATTCATTCGGCGCTTACCGGTCATTTGGTTTTGTCCACTTTGCATACTAATGATTCTTTGGGGGTCGTGCCGCGTTTGGTGGATTTGAAGGTCCAATCATATTTGATCCCTTCCACTCTAATTTTGGCGTTAGCCCAACGCTTGGTGCGGCAACTTTGCCCTGACTGCAAAAAGAAGGTTCAAGCCCAAGGTTATCTTAAAGAAAAAATTATTGCTGAGTTTAATGAAATTCCCGAAATATCGCGGCATGGCATAAGTCTGTCGGACGCGATTGACATTTGGGAGCCGGTTGGCTGTCCCAAATGCAAAAGGCAGGGTTTTCTGGGCCGAATCGGCATATTTGAGGCGTTGGAAATGACGCCCGAGCTGGGAGAGATTGTGTTGAAAAATCTTTCAGAAGCAGCATTAAAAGCGGAAGGGCGGCGGCAGGGGTTGATTACGATGCGGCAAGATGGCATTTTGAAGGCGCTCAAGGGGATGACCACCATAGAAGAGGTTCTAAAAGCGACCGAAGAAGATATCGCCGCTGTGGTTACCGGTTCAAAATCTTGAGAATAAATTTTGCTAAATTTAAAAATAGGTTATAATGAAATGAGAGCGTTAAATGATTATTGAGTTTTGCCGTTTTAAAAATTGATAAGCCAAAATTTTTTAAATAATGAATTATTAACCAGTTACTTATCGCTCCTATGATTATGCCAATTAAAAAAAATCAGGTTGAGAATAACGGGAAAAGAATTCTCGTGGTTGAAGACGATCCGTTTTTGTCTGACATTTACAACACCAAATTGCGGCAAGCGGGTTTTGACGTTGATTTGGCCGTGACCGGCGAAGAGTGCGTGGAAAAGCTTTCCGCCAATGAATATGATTTAATGGTTTTGGACATAGTTTTGCCGCAATTGGACGGCTGGGAGATATTGGGTCGCGTTAATGAAATGCGCCGCAAAGATTCCGGTTCATACATTAACAGGCTAAAAATCATTATCCTTTCCAATCTGGGGCAAAAAGAAGAGATTAAAAAGGGTCTTGATTTGGGCGCGGACGGCTTCATGATCAAAGCGCATTTCACTCCCGGCGAGGTAGCCGAGGAAATTAAAAAAGTGCTTAGTGCCAAGAATTGAAATCAAAATTCAATGTTAAATGATAAACAAATATTAAAATCAAATTATAAATTTTCGATTTCAAACAAAATTCCAAATTCAAAATCAAAATCAAAAACGGAACGCGCGGCATTTGTTTTGATTTATTATTTAATATTTTAATTTTGTTTATCATTGAATTTTTGATTTTGATTTTGAATTTGGAATATGGAATATGGATTATTCTCAATTATTGAAAAAATATCTGGATATCACGGTGCAAAAAAACGCGTCGGATATTCATTTGGTAACCGGATACCCGCCCATTATCCGTATTAACGGGGAGTTGTGGGCGATTCCCAAGGAGCCACCGCTCGCCGCGTGCGACAGCCAAGGGCTGGCGTTTGTGTTGATGACTTCCGAACAGCAGAATCAGTTTTTGAAATTCAAAGAAATTGATTTTTCTTACGCTTTTGAAGGCAAGGAGCGGTTTCGTACCAATGTGTTTTTTCAAAGGGGGTGCGTTTCTTGCGCTTTGCGTTTGATCCCCACCAAAATCAGAACTGTGAGCGAGCTTAATCTGCCTCCGGTGATGCAGCGTTTTGTTGAAGCTCAGCAAGGATTTGTTATGATCACCGGTCCGGCATCTCATGGAAAATCCACCACTCTGGCGGCGTTGATTGACGCCATCAATCATACGAGATGCTCTCATATCGTTACCATTGAAGATCCGATTGAATATTTGTTTACGCCCGATTCTTCGGTGATTGAACAAAGGGAGCTGAATTCCGATACTTATTCGTTTTCCATGGCGTTGCGGTCGGTTTTTCGCCAAGATCCGGATGTGGTTATGATCGGGGAAATGCGCGATGCTGAAACGATTGGGACCGCTTTGACCGCCGCGGAAACCGGCCATTTGGTGTTTGCCACTTTGCACACGAATTCCGCGGCACAGAGCATTCACCGTATTGTTGACTCTTTCCCGGCCGAGCAGCAAGGGCAGGTACGCGCCCAGCTTTCTTCTTCCTTGCTGGGGATTGTTTCCCAGCGTTTGATTTTGTCTAACAAAGACACGATGATACCCGCTTGCGAGGTGCTTTTTAATAATTCCGCCGTGGGTAATTTGGTTCGCGAAAACAAGATCCACGAAATTCCATTGGTGATTGACACTTCTTCCAACGACGGAATGATTTCGCTCAACAAATCATTGGCCAATCTTGTTAAGAGCGGGAATATTGATTTGGAAAGAGCGCTTTCTTATTCATTGAATCCCCAGGAGTTGGAAGCATTAATCTGAAAATTAAAATCAAATTTTGAAACGGAGTCCGGTATTTTGTTTATAATTTATCATTTATAATTTGATTTTATTTTTATGAAGTTTTTATATCAAGCCAGAACAAAAAGCGGCGAAGTGAAATCCGGAACCATAGAAGCGGCTTCGCTTCAAGGCGCGTCGGAAGTTTTGCGCCAGCAGGATCTTTTTATAACTTTCCTCAAAAAAGATAATCCGGGCGTTTTGCGGCAAATCCGTTTTTTTGAGGGAGTTTCGGGAAAAGATGTTGCGATTTTTTCACGCCAGCTGGCGGTGATGTTTCGCGCCAATGTGTCGCTGGTGGAGTCGCTGCGCACTGTCGGGGGGCAATTGCCCAATCAAAATTTTCGCGAAAAGATTTTTAAAATTTCACAAATTGTTGAAGCGGGGTCGCCGCTGTCGGCGGCGCTGGCCAAGTATCCCGACATATTTTCGGCATTTTTTGTTTCAATGGTTAAAGCCGGCGAAGCGTCGGGAAATCTCTCTGACCAGTTTAATTATCTGGCCGATTATTTGGAAAAGCAATATTATTTGTCGGGCAAGGTTAAGGTCGCGATGGTTTATCCAGCGGTGATTGTCGCGGTGATGGCGGGGGTGTTGTTTCTTTTGAGCTATTTTGTGATGCCCAATCTGGCAGGGATGCTTAATGAATCTGAAATGGAATTGCCGGTGCTTACTAAGTTTGTGATCGCTTTCACTGATTTTATTCGCGGTATCGGTGGCATAATATTTTTATTGTTAACGATTTGTTTGATTATGGTGATTTTTCGGTTTTCTCGCACTTCAACCGGTAAAGTTTTTTTTGATAATTTGGTTTTGCGCCTTCCGGTTTTTAAAAATCTTTTAAAAATGCTTTATATCAGCCGTTTTGCCGATAATTTGTCTGTTTTGATTGCCGGCGGTATTCCGATCACGCGCGCCCTTGAAATCACCGGGGACATCGTGGGAAATTCCGTTTATCGGGAAGCGATTACCAAAACCGTAGAAAACGTGCGCAAGGGCCAGACAATCTCATCATCGCTTTTCAATTATCCGGAATTGTTTCCGCCGATGTTTTCGCAAATGATTCTTGTTGGCGAACAAACCGGGTCAATGGACAAAAGTTTACTGGTGATGGTTGGTTTTTATGAAAAAGAAACCGAAAGATCTATTGACGCGATGCTGGTTTTGATTGAGCCGGCGTTGATTATCATTTTGGGCTTGATTGTGGGGGGGGTGGTGGCATCGGTGATGATTCCGCTTTATCAATCAATGGGCAATGTTTAGCCGGTCGGTAAGCCCACGCAATTTATGGAGGTAATGAGGCACAGCCTTTTTATGGCGAGATGAGAAAACTGTCTAAAAAATCATTTTTTAAAAAAAAAGGATTTACCCTGCTGGAATTATTGGTGGTGGTTGCCATCATCGGCGTTCTGGCCGGCTTAATCGCGGTATCCATTGGCGGTTTGCGCGACCGGGCGCGCGACGCGCGACGAATGAGCGATTTTCGCCAGATTCCTTCGGCGCAGGAATGGATAATCAATGACGACAACACATACGTTCAGTCACCCGAAATTGTGGGGCATATTCCCGCGTCAATCAATAATTTGGGATATCAATATTTGGCGCAGTTGACCGATCCGAAAAACGACGCGGATTACAAATATGTTTGGGTGGCCAACAACACGTCCTGCGGCAATGTTGCCGCCGGAAAATATTACTGCGCGATTGCCAAACTGGAAGAAAAAAGGGCTTGCGCCACGAACGAGTTTCGCTATTTTGTCGCCGCCAGCGGGACTGCCAAGGAAGTTTGTGCTACCGCGGATTTTGTCGCCAATCCGCCGGATTGCGCGTGGTGTCTGGCAATTTAGGTCTATTGCATTTTTTTGTTAGTTGCGGTATAATGCAAGTATCAAGATAAAAATTCAAAGGTCGAAAACATTGAATGAATGGTTTTTCAAGTTTCAGTTAAAAAATAAAGAAATAAAATGCAATCAAAAAAACAAGGTTTCACGCTGATTGAGTTGTTAGTGGTGATTGCCATCATCGGGATTCTGGCCGGCATGGTGCTGGTATCAATGGGCGGTGCGCGCGCCAAAGCGCGGGATGCCAAGCGTTTGTCGGATATGCGCCAGTTTGTTTCGGCGCAACAAATGTTTGCCGGTGATAATACGGCTGGTAATTTTGCGGAGAACGCCACCACTGCTTTGCCGACAACAATAACCAGTGGATCTACGCTCTATTTAACATCTCCCGCCGATCCTTCAAACACAGGAACTTGTGGTGCCAGTGGCGCGGGTTCAACCGGATTAAAATATTGCGCGATTATCAACACAGGATCGCTGACTAAATTTTGTTATTTCGCGCTATTGGAGCAACCCGTGGATGCCACTAAGAATTATGTGGTAGCCAGCCATATCGGTAGCGGCACAAGAGTTGGCGCTCCAACCACTCTTGACGGATGCGCCCCTCAGTAGAATTGATATTATTACAGGCAAGACCGGCGGATTCCCGCCGGTTTTTGTTTAAAAAATATTATGATAGAATGAGACTATTATGGAATTATTATTCTGGTTCATAGTTTGCGCGATTTTTGTTTTTGGGATAATTATCGGCAGTTTTTTAAATTGCTGGATTTGGCGTTTTTGGCAATTACCCACTTGTCAAAAACATTGTTTTTGTTAAAATAACTATATTATGGTGGACATACGAGAACAAATCACTCTTTTTAATAAATGGCAGTTTGATCCTTCTTTTCGGCTGGATGTTGGCGGTAAATATCGGGATTTGTTTTTTCTTTTAGTTAAAAATTATATTGATAAAGACATTTCATTGTCTGTTTCCGGACTAAGAAGAGTTGGGAAGACCACTGTTCTTTTTCAGCTTATCAATTATTTACTTGATCATAAAATCGACAATCGGCATATTTTTTATTTTCAATTTTCCGAAGAGATATATAATTTGGAAAAAGTTTTGGCGTCTTTTTTTTCGCTTTTTACCGACGAAGATACCCGCCGCGGCAAATTCTACATTTTTTTGGATGAGTTGCAATATTCGAAAAAATGGCAATCTTTGATTAAAAGCTATATTGACCAAAACAAAAAAATAAAATTTATAGTGACCGGCTCGGCTTCAATTTATCTTTGGAAGCAAACGCGGGAAAGTTTGGCTGGCCGGATGCTGGATTTTCGTCTTGATCCGTTAAGTTTTTCCGAAATGTTGCGACTTAAAGAAAATTACAAAGAAGAGCATTCCGTTGTTCAAACATTAAAAGACGACACTGATAAATTGAAAATTTTTAAAAAAATCCAACACGAAAAACTGTCATTTAAAAATCTTTTCAATAAATATTTGCTGTTTGGCGAATTCCCGGCTCTTTTGCCATACCTTGATGATTTTGAGTATTCCCGCAAATATTTGCGGGACGGCATTATTGATAAAATACTTCAAAAAGATATCCGGTTGTTTGAAGTGGAGAAGCAGGAAGAAATAACTTCGCTTTACGGGATATGTTGTTCCAATGCCGCTCAAATGATCAATCTGCGCAATATCGCGCGAGAAACGGGTTTGTCTTATCCGACAATCAAAAAGTATCTGGCAGTCTTGAAAAAAACTTTTCTCATTGAAAGCGTCAAAAACAGGTTGAGGTCAATAAGATCCCGCGGTAAATCTTTGGACAAAATTTTTCCGGTTTCGATTAATCTTACCGCCACCGCGCTTTCTATCAATGATCCCCTCAATCCGCCGTATCTTGACTTTAAAGGTCATATTATTGAAAACTTTGTTTATAACTGCGTCAAAGAAATGGGCGATGTTTGTTATTACAATAAAACCGGCAAAGAAGTTGATTTAGTTGTTGAATTCGGCAATAAAATTATTCCTCTGGAAGTGAAAAGTGCGGATACGCTCAAAAAAACGGACACCAACCATCTTGTTGATTTTATGAATAAAAATCATATTGATTGCGGCTATTTGGCTTATGGAGGTGATGCGAATATTATTAAAATTGGAAATAAAAAAATATATCTTATCCCTTATTGGATATTTTAACGTTTTCGGTAGTTGTACAGGTTGAGAGTGTTGAATAATTAACAAAATTATCAAATTTTAAAAAAATTTAAGCGTGAATAATTCTTAAATTGGCGGAATTTGGCAATTATTCAACGTTCTGAAGTTGTTATTTATGGAATTATTATTTTGGTTTGTATCTTGCGCGGTTTTTGTTTTTGGGATAATTATCGGCAGTTTTTTAAACTGCTGGATTTGGCGTTTTTACGCGGAAGAAAGCCCGTTGCGCGGCCGGTCATACTGCCCAAAATGCCGGCATCAACTTGCATGGTTTGATTTGATTCCTGTTTTGAGTTTTTTGGCGATAAGAGGCAAGTGCCGTTATTGCCAAAAAAAGATTTCTTGGCAGTATCCGACGGTGGAATTTGCCACTGGAGTTTTGTTTGTCGCCGCGGCTTGGGTGTTTTATCCGTTGGTTTTTGGCGGTTATTTTTCTTTTTTTCCGTTCTTGGAATTGGCGGCGCGGTGGATGATTTTGGCGGCGCTGATTGTGGTTTTTGTCGCGGATCTGCGCTGGTATTTAATTCCGGACAGCGCGCTGGTTGTGGGATTTGTTGGCGCTTTGATTTTGCAAGCCGCCGTGATGCGCCAAAATTATCTTGTTTTCGGGCAAATTGATCTTGCGACGATAACCGCCGCCTTATTGCCGGTAATGTTCGCGGGGTTGCTGTTTCTGGCGATCTTTTTGGCGTCGCGGGGAAAATGGATAGGGTTTGGCGATGTGAAACTGGCATTTTTGATGGGATTTATTCTTGATTTTTACGCGACTTTGATTGCCCTGTTTCTGGCAAACTTTTTTGGTGCTATAATAGGGTTAGGGTTAATTTGCGCCAAAAAGAAAAAAATGTCGTCACAAATTCCTTTTGGACCGTTTCTTGTTGCCGGAACTTTGATCGCGCTGTTTTTCGCGCCGGCAATCGCTGATTGGTATTTGTCGGTTGGTGTTTAAATATGGTTCAATGAAAAAAATTTTTTCAAAAAATTCAGGGTTCACCATAGTGGAAATGATGGTGGCAATGGCGATAATTTTTACCATCAGCGCAATGGTCGCGGCAAATTATCATCTTGGTAATCGGCAGATAGTTTTGGATAATCAAGCGGCGCAGTTTGCCCAAGATGTCCGCCGGGTGCAGGAATGGGCGCTGTCATCGCGCGAAACCGCCGCGGGCGATGAGCCGGCTGGCTATGGGATTTATGTGCCTGGAACCGGCGGTTATTATCTTCTTTATGCCGATAGTGATAACAGTAAGGATTATACTAATGCTGAGGAGGATGTTGAAAAAGTTTTTTTGAATAATGCAATTGAAATATCGGCTTGCGAGCCGACTTTGGCGGATATAAATTATGCCGCACCGGATTTGTCGGGGAAGATAATTGATGGCGTTGGCGGACAGTTTGAATGGGCGAAGATAACTTTTAAAATAAAAGGCGGTTCGGAGACGCGCAATGTCGCGGCTAATATTGCCGGTTTGGTTTATGTTGAATAAAAATTTTTTAAATTTCAATCAACAGAGCGGATTTACCTTGGTGGAAGCGATGGCGGCGATGATGATTGCCATAGTTGGCATTATCGGTGCCTATGAATTGGTTAACCGGTCTTTGTCTATGGCTAATGTAGCGTCAAATAAGTTTGTCGCGCTCTATCTGGCAAGCGAAGGCTTGGAAATCGCGCGCAATATCCGCGATACTAATTATTTGAAGATTTATCACGACGGTTCTAATGCGGCAAATTGGAATGATGAGTTGTCCGACTGTTTAGGCGGTTGCGGTGCGGATTATACGTCGCCGGAGCTGTCTTCCGGCACGTGTGATGACCCGTTGAAATTAAGCGGCGGATTTTTCGGCTATGGAACAGGGGTCGTAGTTTCCTATAGAAGAAAAATTACGGTGGTGGAGCAACCCAATTATATGGAGGTGGTTTCCGAAGTTTCTTGGAGTGACGGCAGCGGCAATCACGTGGAAACTGTTGCGGAAAATCTTTATAATTGGTGGCAATAAACTTAATGCGCGTTTTTGTCAAAATGAAAAATTCAAAACAAAATCAAAAAAACGGAAGCCGCGATCAAACAGGGTTCACCCTGGTGGAGCTAATGGTGTCAATAGCGGTATTTTCGCTGGTTATGGGGGTTATTATGCAATTGTTTTTTTATTCCATGCGTAGCCATCGGATTATTTTGGCAAAATCGCAAATGATTGGGGAAATGTCCTATAATCTGGAACATATCAGCCGCGGATTGCGTATGGCCAAAAAAAGCCAGGTTGACACCACGTGGTGTTTGCCTGCCGGAACAAATTTCCAAAAATACGACTTAAATTCTGACGGGATATTCGATTCAATTAAGTTTCTGAATGTAAATCAAGACGGCACTTTCAGGTGTGTGGAATATTATTTGGGAGTATTTGAAGGCGCGTCAGCGCTAATGGAAAGGCAGGTCATCAATAGCGGGGGGGTGTTTGATTTGCCGATCACGTCGCCGGCAATTAATGTTTTGGAGTTTGCGATCGCGGAATACGGCTGGGGGCAAAATGATCGATTGCAACCTCGCGCGACGATTCATATCAAAATCCAAGGCAAGGAAAATCAAGTTTTGGAAAATCAAATCACCATTTCCCAGCGTGATCTTGATATTCAAGAATAAATGGAAGCGTAAAACTTAAAGCGTAAAGTTTAAAGTGAAAAATACTAATTTTTAATTAAAAATGCGCGAGTGGTTACAAAAAATACAAAAGTTTAATTTTGAAAGCGAAAAAGGGATTGCGATTTATTGCGCGATGGCGGTTTTGTCAATTGTTTTGGCGATTGCTTTGGGTGTGGGATTGCTCACGGCTGAACGTATCAAAATGCTCAATGAAGCGGGCAATTCGGTGGTTGCCTTTTCGGCGGCGCAAACCGGCATTGAGCAGGCATTGTTTTTGGGGATTTCAAGCGTGTATGATCCCGGCTGTTCGCTTGACGTGGTGTTGGGAGAGATCAGTTATAAGACTTCTTGCTATGATTGCGACGCGACGAGCGAATTTATATGCATTAAATCTGTGGGGAAGTATCGCAACGCAAGCCGGGCGGTGAGAGTTAAGTTGTGAAACGATATGGACAAGATTGCGGCCAAAAACAGGATCGCGAAACTGGTCAAGCTCATCAATCGCTATCGCTATGCGTATCATGTGCTTGACCGCCAGGAAATTTCCGATGAGGCGTTGGATTCCTTGAAAAAGGAACTTTTTGATTTAGAGTCGTGCTATCCGGATTTAATCGTATCGGATTCGCCGACTCAGCGGGTGGGAGGCAGGGCGCTGAAAAAATTCGCGAAGCATATCCATAAATCGCCGATGCTTTCTTTCAATGATGCGTTTTCAGTTCAAGATATGCGCGATTGGGTTGAGCGCGCCAAGCGGCTGTTGCTTGGGAAAGAAACAAAAGAGATTGATTTTTTTTGCGAGCCAAAGCTGGACGGGTTGGCGGTGGAGCTGGTATATAGGGGAGGGCTTTTTGCCATTGGCGCCACGCGCGGTGATGGCCGTATCGGCGAAGATATCACGTCAAATTTGAAAACCATAGAATCAATCCCGCTGAGTTTGCCTCCTTTGGATGAAATTATTGCCGGTTTGCGCGCCGCGGGGCTTGGAAAAATGGCGGGTGTGGTTGCGAAATCCGGCTTGAAAGAATTAACTGTACGCGGCGAGGTGGTGATTGCCAAAAAAGAGTTTAAAAGGATAAACGAAGAACAATTAAAAAGGGGATTGCCGCCGTTTGCCAATCCACGCAATTTGGCTGCCGGATCAATGCGCCAGCTTGATCCCAAGATTGCCGCGTCCCGTCGGCTGGATTTTGATTGTTATTCTTTGGCAAGCGATTGCGGGCAGGAAACACATTGGCAAGAGCATCAATTTCTGGAAATTGCCGGGTTCAAAACCAACAACAAATTCAGCCGTTATTGCGCAACGCTGGATGAAGTGTTTTTGTTCCATGAATATTGGCGCAAAAATCGCGCCAAATTGCCTTACGAGATTGACGGTGTGGTGGTGAGTGTGAACAATAATAAAATTGCTGAAATTTTGGGCGTGGCGGGCAAGGCGCCAAGAGGTGCGATTGCTTATAAGTTTCCGTTAAAGCAAGCCACGACGATTGTTGAGGATATTTTGGTGCAAGTTGGACGGACAGGAGCGTTAACGCCGGTGGCGGTTTTATCTCCCGTGGTTGTCGGGGGGGTGATGATTTCGCGCGCCACTCTTCACAACGAAGACGAAATCCGTCGTTTGGGGCTTAAAATCGGCGATACCGCGGTGGTGGGCCGCGCCGGCGATGTTATTCCCAGCGTCTTAAAAGTTTTGCCCGAATTGCGCACCGGCAACGAGCGGGAATTTAAAATGCCTGAAACTTGTCCGATTTGCGGCGGCAATACCCGGAAAAAAGAAAGTGAGGCGGTTTGGCGCTGTGTTAATCGAGGATGTTTCGCGGTGCAAAGAAGATCGTTGCAACATTTTGTTTCGCGCGCCGCGTTCAATATTGAAGGTTTGGGTCCAAAAATCATTGAGCATTTAATCAACGAAGGGCTTGTTCGCGATGCCGCCGACATTTTCGTGCTTAAAGAGGGCGATTTGGCTCCTTTGGAGCGATTTGCGGAAAAATCATCCCAAAACTTGGTGCGGGCGATACAAGAGAAAAAAAACATCAGTTTGCCCCGATTTATTTACGCGTTGGGGATCCGCAATGTGGGCGAGCAAACCGCGCGCGCGCTGGCTGACGAGTTTGGCTCTCTGGCAAAGATCAAGCAGGCTTCCTTGGAAGATTTGCGCGCGGTGGCTGACATCGGGCCGGTGGTGGCCGAGTCAATCGCGGGTTGGTTTGCTTGGCCGAAAAATTCGGATTTGATTGAAAGGCTGATTTCGGCCGGAGTTTCAATTGGCTCGCACCGCAAGATTCAAGGCGCGTTAGCCGGCAAATCGTTTATCATTACCGGCACGCTGGAAACTATGAGCCGCCAAGAGGCCAAAGATCGCGTTCGCGCCCAAGGCGGCGTTGCCGTTGATTCGCTTTCCAAGAGCACCGGTTATCTTGTTGTGGGCGCCAACCCCGGGTCCAAACTGGCCAAAGCGAAATCATTGGGAGTGAATATCTTGAACGAAAAAGAATTTTTGGCATTAACCGGCAACGAAAAATGAATTTTATAATTTCGCATTTGAAAAAATTTGACTGGATAATGGTGGCCATGGCGATGGCTTTGGCGTTAATCGGATTGCTGTCAATTTATAGTAGCTCGCTTCATTCGGGTGATTTTGCCAATTTGACCAAGCAAGCGGTTTTTTTGGGCATCGGCTTTTTCTTAATGTTGGTGTTGAGTTTTTTTGATTGGCGGATGTTCCGCGAAAGCCCGGCATTGATTTTGGGATTGTATGTTGTTTCCATATTGGCTCTGGCGGGGTTGTTTTTTTTCGGATCATCAAATCGCGGCGTGCGCACTTGGTATGATTTGAAAATTATTACTTTGGATCCGATTGAGTTGTTAAAACCCATACTGTTGATTTTGCTGGCGAAATATTTTTCCCGGAGGCATATGGCAATGTATCAAATCCGCCATTTGGCGCTTACCGGATTTTATGTGGCATTGCCCGCGGCGCTGGTATTTTTCCAGCCGAATTTGGGGCCTTGCTTGGTGATTGTCGCGCTTTGGATTGGAATGTTGATGATCGCGGGAATAAAAGCCCCTCATTTTGTCGCGCTCTTGCTGTGTTTTTTGG
>Ga0265592_1000873_pt1 | contig 14311 bp, 20 predicted proteins | sample saktaG_7_FD_190141 | JGI IMG/M metagenome (GOLD analysis project Ga0265592, IMG submission 190141) | Saline water microbial communities from Sakinaw Lake, British Columbia, Canada - sak_2010_1_5_120m | ecosystem: Environmental > Aquatic > Non-marine Saline and Alkaline > Saline ... | reverse complement strand
TGCCTTTATCATCGATGACCCTGTTGAGTTGGATTCCCTGAGATTTCAAACGATGATTTTCACCGTTTGGTATTGGGGTGAAGCCAGTAATAACGAGGAAGACACAATTTATATTAGCGACGGCTTAACCACTACTCATACGGACCTGGTTCACGATGCTGGCTTCGTTTTGAATACAGTCTCGAAATACATCGGCGCTACGGCGACTATGGTAAAGTACGGGATTACATTCAGCCGAGGCGGCACGGGACCTGTGGGGGCTCAGTATGTGGATGACATGACCAGCACTCCGGCAGCCATGCCGGCTCCACTTGGTTACGATGCTATGGTGCCGATTGAGCATATACAGATTAACCCAACAAATTTCAACGGAGCCGGTGGTGGCGCTAGGGCTTCTGCTGATATGGAAGAAGCCCCGACATATTTCTCAGGCTCCGGTGGCGGTGGAAAAACCAAAAAGCTCACGGAGGTCAAACCCGCCTATGTTCTTTCCGGCGATATTATCTATAAAGGTGGGATGGTAGGCATACCTCCAAGCTTCACGCAGCTCTTGTCGTAATGAGACACCTTGACATTTTGCTGGTGTAATATAGATTATACGCAAGAGGTAGAAGGGGAGGTGCTAAGATGAGTCTAAAAAGAGTTAAATATGTCTACGTGGATGATGATGGCAAGTTTATTGCTGACTTGGAAGGTGGTCAAAGATCCATCATCGGGCTAACGCAGAGTATGAGTGGAGAGCCTGCAGGCGGGGAGCCGGTATAATGTTAAAGACACTAAACTCGCCACCAAAATTCTTGATATACGCCGTCCTTAAGGCACTGAGGCATCCCAGGACCCCGATTTCCTACTACTATTGCTCGAGCTGTAAGATTCGGTTTAACACAAAAGAGCCAGCCTGCCCCAAGTGTGGTGAGAAGGTTGGGCACTCTCCAGATAATAGGCAGGAGTCACCAATACCCTGGTGGGGCTGTGTAACTCTGATAATTATTGGGGCAGCTATCTGGGGATGGTCGGCTGCCTGCAATATAGGTGGCATTAGTGAGCTGGGAAGAATTTTAGTCTATTTGCCTCTCGGGAATATATTCGGTATGTCGCTACAAAGGTGACCTCAGACTAGCTCTTCTGATAAGCTCCCAGCCCAAACCTTCTCCAGCAAGAGACTATCGGTCACGAAATCACCAGGCAATGGAACATCCTCAAGGTATAAAAGTTCGAGTCCACCCTGACTAAATACTTCATTAACCGCTTCGGAGCAAATATGCCAGGGGTCCCGATGATATTTCAGCGGCATCGGCAGCCCCAGCTTCTCACAGATAAGCCTGGGAATGGCAAATCTCACTATGCATAAGTAGTCGTAAAATGATTGGCGGTCACTAGCCAGTTTAATTGCCTCCTCCAGGACCCGGGGGACCCTTTTCCTGTCAGCCTCTGACTTCACCCTCATCACTACAACCTCTTGGCCATACCTCTCACTCAGAGAGCGGAGACAGACACCACGTCCATACGACTCAAAGAGCATCGGCACTCTAAGCGGCGGCTTGTCGAGAGGGGCAAAGTCTATGGCGCCGAGATAAACAAAAACGTGCTCATAGGATCCAGCAACCCATCTCTTCACCTTTGAGAAAGGGTCATTACGGTCGTTGACATTGACGAGAATATCCCCAGGTTCAAGCTTAAAGTTATTCACCTATTCCTCCTTTTCTCCAGGCCCGAGCAAAAAGCCCTTCCCGGCCATGACTTGGTAGATAGTTTGTCCCCCCGGGGTAATCACATAACCCAAGAATATCTCCTCCATCTTCACCATCTCCGTCTCGAGGAGTGCCATCTGGGCTGATACCCAATGGAAAATATTTCGCCAGGCTACTCGGTAAGCATGCTCATCCTTAGCATACCCAGCTGGTATCTCCCTGTCAGCTACCTGCCTCTGTAGCACTTTCAAGGTGGACGCAGTATTAATCGGCAGCCGAATAGGTAGATCTCCATTAGGCATCTTCACATTGAAGGCCAGGGCCTTTATCCTGCCGTCATCACCATATTCCATCATCACTGCCCGAGCTCCGTGCTCTACAAGCTTAGCCTGAATTTGGGCTATCGTCCTGGAGACCGGAACCTTAGTTGTGTAGTCGAGCAGAGGGCTCATCTTGCTACCTCCCCCTTCATCTTCTGTAATTCTTTAAGAAATTTAATGGTAGCCTCTATTTGGCTTATAGTAGATATAGACATAACAAATCGGTTATTCTTTAGCATAGACTCCCAAAACCTGATACACCCTTCAAGCTGAGTCATTTCCTGCCTCCTTAAAGATATCTAACCAGATCCTTCTTCAGGTAATAGGGCTTCCCCAACCCCTCTAGCAGCTGCTTCACATCCCGAGCAAACTTAGGCCAATCGATTGTCTTGCCGTGGGGGTGATAATTCAGGGTACCCACCTTATAATGGTCCACAAAGGGTGCCGTCAGTTTGATTAGCTCCAGGGTAGACTCTGGGTAGATGACCGGCTCACAGCTGACCCAGGTCTCCAAACCGAGTTCGTGGGCTTGTCGCAAATTCCCCATTCGCTCAACGGGCAAGGCTGCATTCGGCTCCCAGATTTGACTATCCTCCTGGCTAAGAAGGGTAAGCGTCGTGGCAAAGGCATCTCTTTTGTCAAGCAAGTCCCAGTCTCTGTGCGCCCGAATTCCAGCCTTAGTCAGGATAACTACCCTCAAATCATGGGCCTTGAGAATCAGGATGGCTTTTCTGGCCAGACGGTGAGTGTCATCAACCGGCTGATAGGGATCCGTTACGAAGCACATCAGGATAGGCCGCTTCTCATTTAGCTTAGAATACCGCTCAGCATCCCTCTGTATCTGGTCTATAATGCCCTTTCTCGGTTGCGGATTCTGACCCCACTGCTCTTTGTCCTGATGGGTAACAGCGGCGCCGTAACAATAGATGCAGTTATGGGAACAGCCTGTATAAAGGTTGATTGCCAGCTCACAGTATTCCCGGGCTCTCCCTTTGGTCTCATAGATAGCTTTCATCAGTCACCTCCCAGTTTTTCTAAAAACTCTGTCTGCCCCGGCACAAATTCAGGCTGCTTTACTCTTGGTGCGTTTGGCCCGGGCAGATCCATCAGCTCCTGCGCCCAGTACGGCACGCTGCTGGGGCAAACCTGGCACCAGAACCCGTCAGGATTGCTCAGGCAGCTCTTGGCCCTCTTGCCATTCTCGATATAAAGGCAATCGTGGTAGCCTTTGGCCTGAAGCTCTAAACAAAGGTAGTGAAGCCTCTCCTGAGCCTCGTTCCACCGGTCTAGTTGATACTCTTTTTCCTCACCGTCCAGCTCCCGGATCTGCTGCCAGGCAGCGAAAAGTTTGTCGTTGCCCTTTATCACCCTGTCACGCAGGTCAAGGACTTCAAGAGCATGTCTTTCCATCTTATCTCACCCCTTAAATTTACCTTCAGCCTCAGCCAGGTAATAAGTGAGCCGGTTGATTGCTCTGGCTACCCGACGTTTCACTAGTAATTGAATCCTCTTCCTATCTGCCTCCATGGTTTCGCTGGTCTCCCCCGGGTATAGTTTCTCTCTTCCATAAAGCAACGAGTGATGCTTCTGGCACAGGCGAACGCCCACATCGTAAATTTGAGGCACCGGGTGATGCCAGTCAATTTGCCCACTATCAGACCCACAATACTCACATTTATGCATCTGTAACTACTTTTTGCCCGTAACTACTTTTCCTTACTGTAACTACTTTTGGTTTGTATCTATTTAGCTTCAAATGTAACGGGTATTTCTCTTTATCTTATTACTACTATACTTATTTCAAACTTTTACTTACTACGCCTTAGGAAGGGGGTAATACTAGTGACAGTAGATACGAATTATATCTAAAGAAAAGTAGTTACATTTGCCCAAAAGTAGTTACACCTCCATATCTATGTCCTGTTCCTGCTTTTTTATCACCTGGATTCCCTCCCATCCCCAAGTTATTACTCCATCAACGCGTCGCTGGCGACTCTTGACATGTACATTACTAGCGTCCTTTAGTTTTCGGCCAAAGGCTTCCTTCCCCAGGTGGGCAAGGTTTTGTTTGCTACAGTAACTAGTGAAAGCATCGTATAAGTCATCTTTTGATATCCAAGTGTCAGGGTTAGATTCACACACATCCTCAATGAAGGCATAGGTAACATCGGCAGATTTTCGGTATTTTTCGGCAATTTCATCGGGAGAGGGTTCATAACTATACCGGTGCCGGTTGAGTAACCTTTTTAAGCCCTTTAGGGCTATATTGAATAAACCACTGAGTTCTCTTTCGGTAATTAGCTTATCTAAAATCTCGATATCTGCTTTGTCTTCCTCAAACTTGTTGGGGAAATTAATCATAATCCACCGTCTCCAGAAGGCGAGGGTATCTTCATCCACCCAGGGTGGTTTGTTTGTTGAAAAGACAAGGCGCGCATAGTTGGTAAAAAAGAAATCGTCCCTAAACTTCTTTTCAGCTCGTACCGTATCTCCTCCGGTTAGCATCTTGAACAAACCTACAGATTCCATCCTTGTTGATGGAATATCGGCATATATGTTGACCAACTTACCAAAGAGGCTAGCTACAGCAAATCGCTGGGCCACAATAGCTTGTAGTGATAAATTGGTGCAGTTATCTTTACCCAGAAAATGTTTTAATAACTCGAGGAGGGTGCTCTTGCCGTTGGCGCCATCACCTGTAAAGAGAAAAGCCCGCTGTATTTTATAATCAGGAATCAGGCAGTAGCCGAAGAGCTCCTCTATTACTGGGGTATCTTTTTCAATCAGGACCTCAGAAAGGAATAGTCGAACCCGTGGGCAATCAGCCTTGGGGTCACAGGTCACTGGGATCCTGATAGTGGATAGAAACTCCGGAGTGTGAGGGCTCAACTCACTAGTCTGAATGTTATAGAGTCCATTCTTTAAATTCAGAATCCATTTCCTCCTGTTGAACTCTGCCCTCTTCACGTAGGTGCTACGCTTTATATGCCCGATGACTTCGTTAACATTATGGGTAGTCATAAACTTCTTGGGCACTCGTTTCTCACACTCCTCTTTGATTTTTGCCTCTCCCAGTAAGATATAGATACCATCCTCATAGATGAGACATTCTTCATCATCCTGCATGGTTTTGAGGGAGTACTCAGCGAGCAAATCATCGACCAGCTTAGCTATGTCAAGGTGCCAACCGGTTTTATCATGATAGAGGTAAACGCCGTATTCCTCTTTGGTTGCTAGCCTAAAGGCTAAACCGGCGGGGGACTTGAGGCCCAATTTCTTCGCCAGGCAATCCTTTGGGCAGGTAAAGCCTATATTGTCGCAGAGATGAGGGCTTTTACCCTGCGTTCTCTGCTTATGGGCTTCCTCAATTTTTTGGTCTGTTTTTGCCTCCGTGTACTGGGGGTATGGCTTAGATAATTCATGGGCCGTTTCCTCCCCTACTTGGCCGAAAACGGCTAAGTTATGGACCATTGCCCACCAGTATGGCTCGGTTAAACTGACGGCATTGTCACGGCAATACTGAATGAAAGTGCAATTCTCTAAGAGCTTCCTTACTGCTATTTCATTGAATTTGGCTGACTGCTTTCCTTCCAGGTATTCCTCGACCGGGGTAGGTTTCTTGGGGGCTTCTTGGGCTAGCCGTGCTTTCAGGCCAAGCTCAGCCACGCGCTGCTCTATGAAAGCGGGCAGATTCTTTGGCCTGGCTATAGACTCAACGCCGATAGCTTTATAGAGCACCCCAGAGGGGTGTAATGAAGGGGGGACAGCGATATAGTTGCCATCTGCGCGAATCTCAAGCCATGACTTATTATCCCCCCTGGCAATGATTTGGCTCGGGATTAGAGTGTTTGACCGTAAATATACATGCACCCCTCTGGGAGTTTTGACAACGAAGGTAGAGGCTAAGAGCTTATCCCACAGCTTTTGGCCGAAGAACTCGCTGGCACCATCTGAGGCATTGAAGCAAAGAGCGACAAGCCCATTGGAAACACCCCCACAAATTATGGCGACATTGGTTGGTTTACCATCCTGGAACCATCCTGCTAACTCAGCAAAAGTAGGAGCTCTACTTTGTAATGGTTCCCATTTAACTGTGCCTTTTTTTTGTCCCCACAGTAAAGGGAAGTAGCGTAGCCGCTCTTTTTCATAGAACTGAAGAGCCTTTTGCAATGCCTCCCAATTGAATTTAGGAATAACCATCTAAAGCTCTCCTTAAAAATCTAACTCCAGCGGTGCTTTTTCAGTTGGTTCCTTCTTCTCCTCCTTTTTCGGCACAGGGGTTTCAGCTGACGGCGGCGTTTTGGCCGGGGCCTCAGCTGCCGGGATTTTGGGTGGTGATAATTCCACCGGAGCTGCCTCTTTAGCCATCAACCTATCCCGTTCTTCTTCGCTATAGAAGGGGGTACCCGTTGGGGTATAGCCGAGAGGTTCGGGTCCAGCTTCCTCATCAGGCCTTCCTTCAGGCAATGGGATAGGTGCACCAAGCAACCGGTTAGACTCAATTTGTAGTTCCTTAGCCCTGGACTCATCGGTGATGAGCTGGACAATTTTTGGGTGGATGACATAGGTCGTGCCAAACGGCGTGTTCTTCTCCTGGCACTTGATGTTTACGAGTGCCCGGTAGTATTCTCCGCGCAGAGCCCGGTTCATCTTAAGCTGGGTAATAAGCTGCCTCGATGCCAGAGCCGAAGTCCCGTGTGCTCTGAGTATAATCGGCATGAGGTCGTGGTCAAGGTCTATCCCTAATATCGAGTAGTTCAAGCAGCATTTTGTTCTTCTCTCCGTCGCATCAACGCTCCAGGGAGCGTCGAGCCTATCGGGGCATTGGAGACAATCATCGTTGTAAATACTGAGATTGGTTTTGGCATCCATTGAGGCACATACTGGGCCGGTGTCGCTTATCTCGCTGCCCCATTTCGCCCTGCCGGTGAGGATATCCACGACCACAATATTGAGCTCATCGGCTAGCTCGTCTGTGGTCTTGTTGAAGAATTGCCCTGGGTTTCCCCCCAGGGACTTGGCCCAATCACCGCCCACTTTCTGCAAGAGTCGCCATTCCGGAATGGCCATTTCTCCGGGGCCGTATTCGTCCAGACTTCGTCTTGGTTGTTCACTCATTTTATTCCCTCCCTTTCTTTTATTTCGGTGTAATGTGCAAGGTTTCCTCTTCGTATATCCTGATTCCAGAAATGGTTTTGATGCCGGACCTGACGAGTTTGCCTATCAAGACCTCGTTTAGCATCTTATATTCCCCAGGTACTAAGTTGAAATCCACCAGTGCCCACTTCCTCACCATGAACTTGCCCAGAGTTCCGCCTTCGGTTCGGTAGTGGGTTGGTGCCGCCGGTGTCACTTCGATAACTTTAACCGACTCCGTGAGTTCGCCCTTGAGTTCCATCTCCGCCTGGGCCGCCTCCATCCTCAATTGGTTTATCCGTTCCTGTTCCTGACGGATTCTTTCCTGCTCCTTTCGGTAGTTAAGGATCTTCTGCCGGGTGATTGAGTCGGCTTGGTTCAATGGCTCGGCAAAGTTCTTGAAGGCATCATTGACGCTTTTGAGGTGTTCATTTATCGGGCCGACATACTCTTTTCGCTTCTCCTCTATTGCCTTTTTGAGCTTGGCGATTATAGAAAGGTCATCCGTGGCTACTTTGATATCGCCGTCCGATTGGATGACCCGCGCCTCGGCATACTGTTGGAGCTTGACAGCCTCCTGGTAAAGGGAAACTACCTTCTCGTCTGTGTCTGGTCTGATTTGGATTAGTGCTGTCTCTATAGGCACAATTTCACCTCCTAACTCCCTGCCAGAAACGCGAGCTGCTGGGTCTTAAGTCCCAGCACTGCTATCGCGCCAGTTAGTCGGCGCCTAGCCATATCCGCTTTAATTTCATTGTTCTCCAGCAGAAATGCGGTGTCTTTCTGCTTGGCGATGGCCGCTGCGAGCTCCTCGTTCTGGGCCCGCTGCCCTTGGAGCCAGTCCTCTTTATCTGCCAGGGTAAGTTTTTTACCAGCTTCATTTGTCGCTGGAGTCTGAGCCCGGAGCTCTGCCAGAAGCTTTTTAACCTCCTGACAATCCCCAGTTGAGGAGAGGTAGCCCCGGTTCAAGTCTTTGAAAGAAGCTGCTTCCTTTAGTGCTGTTTCGAGTTCGTCCTCATATTTATGTAGCTTCTCAATCAGGTTTTTTGTGTCTAGGCTTTTCAGTATCCTTATTTTTTCTTCTGGTTCCATCTTTTACCTCCTTTCTAGTTTTCCTTGGAATACTTATTTAACTCCTGTCATTGAAGTGTTAAGCTATTGCACTTATTTTCCTGCTGTTGTAGCATCGCCAAGTGATAATAATGCGAGATGGGGAAGTCTATTAGGGGTTCATTATAGTCACAGTTAAAACATTGGATATAAGGATAGCCAAAACCGATATTAGTTGAGTAACATCTGGGACACCTTGATGTCATTGGGTCATCAGGTTCTTTGAAATACTCATCCATCATATCGGGCGTGATGATTAGAAACGCATTAGAATCGCCAAATACCTGCTCAAAACGCCACCAAAAGAATGGGGGATACTCTACCTTCTCCCAGGCGCCGTCAGGACTGTCTATTTCTACTTGCTGAACCTCACAGTCAAAGTATCCCACTTCGCCTGGAACTTCCATCCATAACTGAACAAATTTAGCGTCAGTTGTCTTTAACCAATCTTCGGCATCAAATGCTGTTGGGACTATCTGCAACACTTTTTACTCCTTCTTAACACGTGATATAAGCATGTTAAGTATTCTTTGTGGAATACTTTTTATTGGTAGCGGGGGTGGGATTCGAACCCACGACCTGGTGGTTATGAGCCACCCGAGCTGACCTTCTGCTCTACCCCGCGTGGCACTCATCAGAGCAGGTCAGCTCTCTGCCTGACTCGTATTCTCTATCGCAAATAAAGCATTTAAGCATAGGCTTCCTCTAACCAGGTAAATTGAATGCGATAGAGCTCGTATTGGTTTAGTGGCATAAATCGATATCCAGCTCTCTGGAGGGCGTAGGCCAACTCAAATCGGTTACCGAAGCCGCCACGCCGGGCATCGTCAATGTCGAGGGCTTCCCATGTAACCGCGTCCATAGAGACGAGCTCTGCACGTCCTACTAATTTGTTGTCCAGGACGACTTCCAGTCGGTCGCCAGCACTAACTCGCCCGAGAAGGATGGCATTGGTGACGCTGTCACTCTCAGAGCGTAGAGTCTGGGTAACCTGGCGTTGCTCTAATCTGTAGGCGGCAGCGGGACCAAGCACCCTGGTGGTGAAATGTAGCCTTTCCATCATCTTGCCCTCCAGAAATCATCACAGGGTTTCAGCGACTTCAGGAACTTATATGTCGGCTTCCCCGGCTTCTGCGGGATGTGGGAGCCACCTTTATCTCCCTTGACCGCAGTAGGGACAGAAATTCCAAGCAGGATCTACTGGCTTATTACAATTAGAGCAATAGGCAGCATCACAGGTTTCTTGCCTCTCATTGATTGAGGTGCCGCAAATATGGCAAAACCTTACCGAATGGTTGGTTTCAGGGGGAAGGTCAAAAAGTGGTTTATGACCGTTGGGGCAGTGGCCCTCAAACGTGGTTACCTTTTTCACTGTGAACATCGCTTATCCCCCCCAAAGCGCTGTTTCCCTGGCACCGCCCAAGGTCAAGGTTAGTGCTTGCTGCGTGAGGAGTGCGCTTCAGCAGCGTCAGGTAAGAATAGCTCCGACTCGGGCTGGTGAAGGCTGAAGCAGACCCGTTCAATAAACGAACGATTTAAGGGCACCCTCCCAGTAGCTATCCGGCAGAGATAGTTCTTGGAAAAGCCTGTCACCTCGTGTAACCAGTCCCGCTTATATTTGACGAATAGTGGATGCTGGGCCATAACTCACTCCCCCGAAAAGCAATCGACAGTAGCCAATTCTATTATTGCTATTGACAGATTGTCAAGCCCTTTTACCAGCTTTAGTGCCAATGGGGGTTTTTACTTTGTCCACAGGGAGTGCTATAATTCACACAGAAATAGCACAAAATATTTTGAAATGAGGCAAATTAACGTGGATGACGAAGCTAGCAGGTTAGGGGGGTGGCTCAAGGCCAAGTGTGACGAGGAGGGGTTATCCCTCAGGCAGGTGGCCAATAAGACAGGGTTAAGCCATCAGACCATTGCCGGCCTTATAGAGGGTAAGAAAGCTCTACCCCAAACCATAAAAAAGTTGGCTGACGCCTTCGGTGGTAACCATCACCAACTCATAGCATTAGAGGACAAGCTGCTGAGCCTGGCAGGTTATCGCAGCGAGCGACCGGAAGAGGCACTCAGTGAGCCACTGGCTCGGATATTAGATAAGCTAAACGCGTTGGATGTTGCCCAGCTAGGGATAGTAGAGCAGTTCGCTGATTTTATTCTGAGAATGGAGAAACAAGGGAGAATAAAATGAGAGGGAGTGAAGGCCAAAAAAATGTAGCCCAGGATATGGCCCAGCTAGACAGAGTGAAGCGAATAATGGACAACGTTAGTCAGATGAGTCCCGAGCTACAGGACATTATGGTCAAGTTCACTGATTATCTAGAGGTAATTTACGCTTTAGAAGCTAGGCAGGAGTCCGAGGAGCAATTAAACTACTTAAAAGAAAGGTTCCGGGAGTTAGTCGAAAATAATCCCGTCGGCATGTCTATTAGCACCCCAGAAGGCAAGGTTATAGAAGCAAATCCGGCCGCGTTGAAGATGTTTGGTTACGACTCAATTGAGGAATTCCACGAGGTATCAATGAATTCTCACTGGTTTGACCCGAAAGATAAAGACCGATTTAATCTCGAGCTATTTAAGTACAGCACAGCTAGCGGTTTTGAAGCAAGGCTTAAGCGTAAAGACGGTAGCCCCTTCTGGGTCTCCATCACGTCGGCAGCGCGGCTTGGCGCCGGCACCTTTGAATTGGCCAATTTCTTCGTAGATATCACCCGTCGCAAGGAGGAAGAGATAAAGGTGGAGGCAGGTAAACTAGAAGTAGGGTAGAGCCCGGCGAAGGAACCATGTGCGGGGTCCTCCTTTTCATTACTGTCGGGTTCTACCCACATAACGGATTGTAAAATACATATCCCGATTTGTCAACAGAAATAGACAAAGGAAAGGAGGGGAAAGATGAGGCTGGTGGATAAGATTAAAGCGTTATTTAATAGAAAGCCGAAGGTTGTTGAGGAGAAGAGAAAAAGGAAAGAAAAGGGGTGAAAAATGTAAAGGATTATAAAAAGCAGGGATTCAAAAGAGTCCCTGCTGTGAAAAAAAACAATGTCGGTTGTCAATATGTCTATACTGATTGGTAATATGTCCACCCACATTTTGAAGCTAAAAAAGGAGGTAACCGCATTCTGTCGTTGGATTTCGTGCGGGAGTAACTCAGTTGGTAGAGTCCCTGCCTTCCAAGCAGGTTGTCGCGAGTTCGAGTCTCGTCTCCCGCTCCAATTGAACTGAAAGCACGATTTCAGATACAAAATCAGTGAGAAAACCCCTAATCCGATAACCTACCTGAAAGCGACCATTAAAAAGTACTTCCTACTACTTGCCTCAAAGTCAATTCGCAAGAAGGGAGGCAAGGTGACCAAGGTAGCCACTGCAAGAAAGCTCCTGGAATGAATATATCACATGATGAGAGTTGGCAAAACCTTTAAAGAAGTAGAGAAATCGGCTGAATTCCTGAGTAAGGGTGAGCTCTCGCTCTACATCACCATTGAGCTGAGGTGAGCGTGGCAGCAGGAGTGTTGTACCTTGCCTTCGGGAATAGCGCGCGGTGTTCCCCCAGGGTTTCACTTTATCTTAGGCAACTACGGTTTCCTAAATCCAATCCTAGCCACGGGCGCTATGGCCGCTAGCTTACTCACCGTAGTATCCAACTCACTGCGGCTAAAAAGGTTCAGGCCAGCCAAAGTTGACACCTGATTAGAGGGGGTGGAGAATACATGTTTGCAGTAGATAGAATTACCCAGGATAGTAAAAAGGCTATCGTGCGTCTTCTCAAAAAGTCAATAGATGTAGAATACGCCTATCTTCAATTATCCGAGGCTTATTGACCAGTTGGTCAACATCGAGCCAATTACTCAGGAAAGGGTAGCCAAAAAGCTAGAATTTTTGGGCAAGGAGTCAATTCAACATGCCAGTTGGATAATGCGATTGATTGAGGATTTCGGTGGCGAGTCTCAACTACCAATTGAAGTTATTGACAGAATTGTAGATGTCCCTAGCCTGCTCCTGAAACAACTTGAGAGGGAGAAACTAGCTCAGTCACTATTTCAACAGGCCAAGCGTGCGGCGGAACAGAGCCAAGTCGAAGGTATTCTGGCGAAGATAAAAACAATGAGAGCGGTATCGCCGGGCATGGTTAAGGAAAAGAGTAGCACTATCCGCATTTTGGAGCGACTAGAAATTGACGAAGGCAAACACATCGTACTACTCCAAAATATAATTTCACAATTAAATCTACCCATACAGCAATGATTTCAGTAAGAACCAGAGAAGGGCTTCAGCCCGGTTTGGCAATTAATTAACAGGGGGTGGCTCAATGGCGATTGACCCAGTTTGCAAGATGGAAGTGGAAGAGAGCAAGGCAGCAGCTACCTCGGAATACAAGGGGAAGAAATACTACTTCTGTGCTGTTGACATACAGTCGATTATTCTTAATAATACAAAAGGAGGTATAAACTATGAATATTATTCTAGTAATTTTTGACTCGCTGCGCAAAGACTGCATGGGAGTATACGGTTCGCCTCCGTGGGGAAAAGTATACACACCGCATTTTGATGCTTTTGCGAGGGAATCGTTAGTCATGACTAGGTGCTTTGCTGAGTCACTTCCCACGTTGCAGGCCCGACGTGCCATCTACACCGGCCAACGGGGGTACCCCTTTCACGACGGTGATTTCCGCCTTAAGGGCGACTTTGTAGGTGCTCCCGGCTGGGGGCCTATTCCCGAGAACCAGCCCACACTGGCTGAGATGTTGAGAGAAGCCGGGTACCGCACTGGGCTGATCTCGGACGTCTATCACATGTTCAAACCGTCAAAGAATTTCTGGCGCGGTTTTGACCAGTGGACATTTTTAAGAGGTCAGGAGGCAGACCCCTCACGTTCTGGGCCACGACTGACCCAGGCTGAAATTGACTACTGGCTCCCAGAAGAAATCCGAAATGCAAGACGCGGTGTAGCGGGGCCTTTCGTTGAATTCATCCAAAAATGTATTATGAACATTCACCAGCGGACAAAGGAGGAGGATTTCTTCGCTCCACGCGTACTAAAAGAAGCGGCACTGTGGCTGGAGCAGAACCAGGACGCAGACAAGTTCTTTCTCACAGTCGAATCTTTTGACCCCCACGAGCCCTGGCTTATACCAGAACATTACCGTAAGATGTATCTGGAAGAAGATGGCCGGGAACAGGTAGTCTCCTGGTATAAGGATGTGCCGTCAATGGACAGGAAGCTCCTGGAGCGTACGCAGGCGAACTACAGCGGCTCCGTTACGCAGTGCGACCGCTGGTTTGGATACTTTATGGAGAGCATACGAGCATTAAACCAGCTTGATAACACGATGGTAATACTTACCTCCGACCATGGCCATTCCATTGGCGACGGAAACTATATGGGCAAACGGGGATACCCCTCAGCCCCTGAGGTATACGATATACCCTTAATGGCCCGCTACCCAGAAGCAAAATATGCTGGCATAACGAGCAATATGTTTGTGCAGCACCATGACATTACAGCGGCGATTCTTGAAGCGGCTAATGTCAAGGTGCCAACGGAAATAGACGGGATTTCATTCTTGGAGAATGCACTTACAGGTAAAAGCGGTCCGCGCACTCATGTAACCGTGGGGTGGGGGTCGGCGGTAACACTGATAACGGATAGGTGGTGGTTCAACTGTAAGGTCAATGGCACCGGAGCTTTCCTATACGACTTAAAAAACGCTCAACCGTTTATCAGGAACGTGGCTGGGGACAATACAGATGTAGTTAACCGTCTTTTTACTCAAGCGAAAGAGGATGCCGGGGGGAGTTTCCCGGAGTGGCTTGTTGAGCTTGCCAGGACACAGACTGATGCCCCGGGTTGCAGCCCCATTGCAGCACGAGTATAGGAGGCGTTATCGGTGGCTTCGCCTTTAACCTCGCCCTTGCCATGATGCCATTAGCTTTGTATTTCGGGTGGGTGCGTGTAGACAGGATTAACGAGGATGGTAAAAAGGCTATCGTGCGTCTTCTCAACAAGTCAATAGAGGTAGAATACGCCTATCTTCAATTATCCGAGTCTTA
>Ga0265592_1000872_pt1 | contig 14326 bp, 11 predicted proteins | sample saktaG_7_FD_190141 | JGI IMG/M metagenome (GOLD analysis project Ga0265592, IMG submission 190141) | Saline water microbial communities from Sakinaw Lake, British Columbia, Canada - sak_2010_1_5_120m | ecosystem: Environmental > Aquatic > Non-marine Saline and Alkaline > Saline ... | reverse complement strand
AGCCAGCTTAAAACAAAGTGATAAACCGGCTGGAGGGCTTTAAATAGTTTGCGAGGTATTAATCTTTTTATTATATGTAAAAGTTTGTCCATAAAAAGACGGGGAAATAAAAAATAAAATATAAAATATAAAAAATAAGGTCAGAATAAATTATTTTACAATATCTTTTATTTTTTATCTTTTATCTTTTATTTTAGAAAGTGCGCCGCACTTTCCTCACCATTTTATAAACGCTGTACCAGCCAGGGTCAAACACTAAGTCAAAAGTCCCGGGATAATTTATTTCTTGTCCAGCAAAACCGTTTTTAAACCTGGTCACTCCCGGCCATTTTTTCTCATCAATGCCGAAAAAATCATAATATTTATAACCCATCTCTTTGGCTAACTTTATAGCCTGCCATTGCAGGCCGTAGGGCGCCATTAGATTGCGGTTGGCATCGCTTGAAGCCCCATGCATATAGGTAACAGTGCTGCCGAAGAAAGAAAAAATTCCGGTAGCGATTGCCTTACCCTTATACTGGGCGAAAAATAATTTTATAAAGTCTTTACCTGCCCCAGAGCGGTGGCCCAGCTTTATCATTTCTTTATAATAATTAATGCCGTGCGACCTAAAATCATCGCGATCGCTCGTCTCTCCCATTAATTGCCAAAATTTATCAAATTCCTCAATTCCCGATTCTGTAACTTTTATCTTCTTTTTTTCAGCTAAACGAATATTATATCTGGTCTTCGGATGCATTTCACCTAATAATTCATCTTCTGATTTATTCAAATCAAGCACTAAAGTTTTACTTGGCTGGACATCAAGAGCTTTTTCTATCTGCCAGTTTTCTAACTTATATTCAACTTCCGGCTCAAACCGCAAAAACATTACTTTCTCTTTCCTGGCCAGTTCTCTTATTTCATAAAATAATAATTCTTCAATAATTTTTAATTTTTCATTTTTTAATTTTATTATCGGGCCCCGGGGACAATAAAAATAATTCTTACCCATCGGCAAAAATTTTTTTACAATCGTGGCCGCGGCCACTAAATTTCCGTCTTCCTCCGCCCCCAAGCGAAAAACCTTGCTACTGACTTTTTCCTGAAACTGCCCCCATTGCCAAGACTGCAAAAATTGGCTGTATTTTTGCGAACTGACAAAATTATTAAGCTTATTTTTATCTTTTATCTCAACAATCTCCATGCTTTAATGTTATAACATATCAGGCAAAAAGAAAAGTAGCGCCGATTTTTAAAAAGGGGGCTTACAAGGGGCCCAACCCCCAGTTTGGGGGTTGAGCCCTTTCACACCAATCAGGCAAAAAGAAAAGAGAGCAGTAAAAACCACTCCCTAACACCCCTGCCGGCAGGCAGGTAAATTCTAAATTCTAACTTCTCTTCATCTTTTCCCAAATAACCAGCAAAGGTGAAGCAACAAAAATTGAACTATAAGTGCCGATAAAAACTCCGATAGATAGAGCCAGGACAAAATCTCTTATCGTATTCCCGCCCCAAAAAAGAATAGAAAGCAAAACCAGCAAAGTCGTAAAAGAAGTATTAATTGAACGGGTTAACGTTTGGTTAACGCTTGTATTAATCGTGCCTTCAAAATCCTCTTCGCTTTTAGGCAAGTTTTCCCTGATCCGGTCAAAAACCACAATCGTATCATTAACACTATAACCTAAAACAGTCAAAATGGCCGCCACAAAAGGCGTATTTACTTCTACCCCCAAAAATCTGCCTAAAACAACAAAGACTCCTAAAGTAATTAAAATATCATGAAACAGGGCGATGATGGCGGCTATCCCGTATTTCCAGGAAGCTACCGGCTTGGAGACTTTCTTAAAAGCGAAAGCAATATAAATAATAATTATAACTAAAACAATAATTATAGCATTAAACGATTTGCTCTTTAATTCTTTGCCTATGGAAGGGCCGATTGAATCAAAGCGCAATTCCTCTACTCCCCCCTCCAACCCATTTAATTTTTCCAAAACTGTCCGATGGATTTCTTCTTTAGTTTCCTGAAAACGCAAAATCACGGTGCCGGCCTCTGTCGGCTGGACAGTTAAACTGTGTAAATCCATATCCTTTAAAATTTCCCGTACCTGGCCGGCCTCTGGTTTCTGGCCGGCAAATTCTATTTCCAGTAAACTGCCGCCGGTAAAATCTATCCCGAAATTTAAACCCCAAATCGTTAGAAATATAATGGACAAAACCACTAAAATCCCGGAGATAGACAGCCAAATATTTCTTTTTTGAATAATTTTATACATATTATTCTTAACTTCTAATTTAAATTCCTCCCTATCAGCCATTTCTTCTTCTCCAGCCACTGCCCGCCGGCTAAAAGTAAAAAATTTCTTGTTATCACAATAGCGCTAAACATAGAAATAGTTATGCCAATAAACAAAGTGGTGCCGAAGCCCTGGACAGAACCAGTGCCGAAACTCATTAGAACTAAACAAATAAAAATAGTTGTTATATTTCCGTCCCGGATTGACGGCCAGGCCCGCCTGAATCCTTCTTCTATCGCCATGGATAGCGGCTTACCGTTTCTTAATTCCTCCCTTACTCTCTCAAAAATAAGGACATTAGCGTCTACGGCCATGCCGATTGAAAGAATGAATCCGGCCAACCCCGCTAAAGTTAAAGTAACGGAATTATAAGCAAAGGAGAATAGTAATATGCCGATTAGTATTACTAAAATGGCGATACCGGCGTTAAGTATCTTCAGCTCGCTGAATGTTAAAATCATTAAACCGCTTATTACCACCACTAAAGCTAGCGACAACCAAATCGGAATAGCTTTAAACATGGCCAAAACCGATATTCCGTAAACCAGTAAAGATAAAACCGCCAAAAGACCGGGCAGGCGGTAATAAAGAATCATAAAAAGAGCCACTAAAATCACGCCAATAATTCCGGCTTTTAAGCTGTTAGAAATTGATTTCTGGCCCAGGCTGGCTCCGACTGTCTGCTGGCTAATAAGGGTTATGGGTACGGGCAGGGCCCCGGCATTAAGGCGCTGGGCTAAAGTCTTTGCTTCCTTTATATTAAAATTGCCAGTAATGACGGCTTTACCGCCGGTGATTTTTTCATTGACCGTCGGGATGCTTATCGGATAACCGTCTAAAAATATAGCTACCGGCTGGCCAACATTGCGGCCGGTGATTTTTTCAAACAGGTCCGCTCCCTGGCTGTCAAATTCCAAAGCCACTTCCGGAGAATTATCATTAGGATTAAATTCAACCGAAGCCCGCTTTAAATATTTTCCCGTCAATTCCGTGTTTTTCCACTCTTTGTCCGGCCCTAAAATATCCTCGGCACTCATGGTTTTTATTAAAATATGGCTAACTTCATATTCTTCCAATTTCCTCTCATCCTGCTTATAAATCAAATGGTAACCGAATTCGGTTTCCACTATATCGGAGATCATCCCAACTTTTTGGGAAAAGACCGCGTCTTCAAACGCCTCGACCATCATGCCCCGGCTAAACCAACCCAGGTCTCCGGCGCTATTTTCGGCACCCGGTTCCGTAGAGTTTTCCTTTACTAAATCAAAAAAATTAGCAGCCGTCGCTTTGTCTTTTAAACTTTTTATTTTTTCGTAAGCTTCCTCCTTGGATAGTCCGTTCTCGCAAAGTTGGCTGCCTTCAAAGCAGATTAAAAGGTGGGAAGCTTTTATCTCTACCTCATCGCCGTTGCCGAAAGGATCCTTTTTTATCCTTTTATCCAGAAGTTTGACAATTTCATAACCCTGGCTGCCCTTTACTAAATCTTCGGTTACCTGGCCGGGTTTTAAAGATTTAGCCAAAAAAATAACTTCCGGATTTTCATTTTCTGTTATCCAGCCAAAACTACCGCCCTTGTCTTTCGTGTTCTCATCTTCGCTGTACTCACGGGCCAGAGCGGCAAAATCCCCGCCTGATAAAACTTTACCTAAAACTTCTTCGGCTTTCACTTCCGCCGCTTTATTAAAATCATCCATTTTCTTCTGCTGTTCCGCGGTTAGCTGATTCCCTTCTGCGCTCTTTTCCTTGAATTCCAAAAGCGGAGTTTCGCCAATCATTTTTATGGCTTCCTCCACGTCTTTTATGCCGGCCAGCTCTACAATCAAGCGGTAATCACCGCCGACAGTTTTGTTAACTTGAACCAATGGTTCAGCTACGCCAAAAACATTAACCCGCCTTTCTATTACATCTCTGGCGCCTTCCACCGCATTGTTTCTGTCTTTGGCGGCAATTGAAGAAACATCAGCTTCATAGACTAAATGAGCCCCACCTAACAAATCTAAACCTAATCTAAAAGGCAATTCCCTGGTCCGGGGTAAATTTATAGTATCGCTGGTTTTACTGGCTATCCAGTTAGCTCCCTTATTATAATAAGCGCCGGCGTCAACCAAGGCGCCAACAGCGGCAAAAACAACTATTAAAATAAAAATCCGCCATAACCTGCCTCTGGACGATGGCTTTAAAATGCTTTGTAATATATTATCAGACATAAAAATTAAAAAATAAAAGGTCTTTTTGCCTTTAATTTATTACTAAATACATCTTAAAATAAATAAAAAGAAAAAGCAAGTATTAGGTAGAATATTGGCAAAAAAGACAAAATATCCTACTCTTATAATAAACACTCTATAATAAATTGTATATTCGTACTGATTCGTAATTCGTAGTTATATGAAATTTAAGCTAAAATCACAATTTAAGCCTGCGGGCGATCAGCCAAAAGCAATAGCTAAATTAGTTTCCGGGCTAAAAAATGGCTATAGACACCAAACCCTGCTTGGCCTAACCGGCTCGGGCAAGACTTTTACTATGGCCAAAATCATAGAAGCAACGCAGAAACCGACTCTGATAATTTCCCATAATAAAACTTTAGCCGCCCAGCTTTACGGGGAATTCCGGCAATTTTTTCCGGAAAACGCGGTCCATTATTTTGTTTCCTATTATGATTATTACCAACCCGAAGCTTATATCCCCCAGACCGATACCTATATTGAGAAAGAAACTGCCATTAATGAAGAAATTGACCGACTGCGCCATGCCGCCACCCAATCCCTTATTAACCGCCAAGACGTTTTAATCGTGGCCAGCGTTTCCTGTATTTACGGCCTGGGAGCCAGAGCCGATTATGAAGCGATGAGCGTAAAGTTCAGAGCCGGGCAGAAAATAAAAAGAAATGAGCTCCTGCGCCAGCTAATAAAAATCCAATACGAAAGGGATGATAAAAAATTCTACCGCGGACAGTTCAGAGTCAAGGGCGAAACAATTGATATCCATCTGGCCACGGGCGAAGCCGTCGTGCAAGTTATTATGTTCGGAGACATAATAGATAAAATCCACATATTTAATATTAAACCGGGGCAAGACCCCCTCTATTTCTCCCCCTTGCTAAGGGGGAGATTAAGTGGGGGTGAGGGTGTCAGCGATAGGTCCATTACGATTTTGCCGGCCAAGCATTTTATGACTCCGGAAAATAAAATGACTTTAGCTTTAAAAAATATCCGGGCGGAACTGGAAACCAGATTAAAAGAACTAAAGAAGCAAAAAAAAGAAGTAGAAGCTTATCGGTTAGAAAAAAAGACTAACTATGATTTAGAAATGATTGAACAGATCGGCTACTGCAACGGCATTGAAAACTATTCTCGCCATCTTTCCGACCGGGCTCCGGGAGAGCCTCCCGCCACTTTAGTGGATTTTTTTCTTGCCTCGCTCGCCTCGCCAAAGCCTCAGCCAGCCTCGCCAGCTCGTCTAGGCGGGCGAAGCGGGCCGAAACCTAATGGCGCAGGCGGGCCGCCTGACTACTTAATGTTCATAGATGAATCGCATGTTACTCTTCCCCAGGTTCGCGGTATGTACGCCGGCGACCAGTCGCGCAAGCAGACTCTTATAGACTTCGGCTTTCGCCTGCCCTCGGCGCGCGATAACCGGCCGCTTAATTTCAAAGAGTTTAATGCAAGAATTAACCAGGTTATTTACGTAAGCGCCACCCCGCAGGATTATGAAACTGCCAGATCCGACCAGGTGGTAGAGCAAATCATCCGGCCGACCTATCTTTTAGACCCGGAAATTGAAGTAAGAAAAACAGCCAATCAGGTTCCTGATTTAATAGAGGAAATAAAAAAACGGACTGATAAAAGTCAGCGCATCCTGGTTACCACCTTAACAAAAAGGATGGCAGAAGAACTGGCTGATTATTTAAAAGAAAAGGGCATAAAAGTCCAATACCTTCATAGTGAGGTTGATACTTTGGAAAGGGTTGATATTCTGCGCGATTTGCGCCTGGGGAAATATGATGTTTTGGTGGGTATAAATTTATTGCGCGAAGGCCTTGATCTGCCCGAAGTCTCCCTCGTGGCTATTTTAGACGCTGATATGAGTGGATTTCTACGCAATGAAACTGCTCTAATCCAGACGGCAGGCCGGGCCGCCAGGCACGCCCAAGGCAAAGTTATAATGTACGGCGATACTATTACTCCGGCCATGAGATATGCCATCCGGGAAACAAAAAGACGGAGGCAAAAGCAGATTGCTTACAATAAAGAACACGGGCTTACCCCGCGGACTATTAAAACCGGATTTCACGAAAGCATAATTTGAAAAAAATAAAAAAGGGGGTAAATCTGCATGAAATGTTTCATAGATTTAACCCCTTATGTGTTTGCCAACATGGCAAATGCCTGTTGCAGGTTTTGGACGAAAAGTTCAATTTCTGGCGACAAAGAAGAATCTTTGGCCAGTAAAATGGTCGGGGAAACCAAAATCGGTTCACCAACCGTCACTAAACCATTCGCCCAGGCTGTTTTTCCTTCGTCAAATAAATCAACACAGAAATCAGCCTTGCCGCCGACAACCCAGGCTTCGGCCGTACCCGCCACGCGAACAATCTTCGCATTTCTGAAACATCTGGCGGGCAACACTCCGTATTCGCTGACTACCACGGTATCTTCGGTGTCATGGAAGTTTTTTGTTCTCCCCAAAACGACTATTTTGGGCGCTTCCATCTTGGCTTTAGAATAAGGAAAAGTAGCGGCTATTGATAAGCCGGCTTCCAAACCAGATTCTATAAGCCAGTCCATTCCGGAAAAACCAATGGTCACCATACCGTCGTTGACAGCCCGCGGCATATCCTGCGGCCGTAAAATCAACACTGCTCCAAAAGGACCGAATCTCTTAGACGTAAGAAAATACTTTCTTCCTTTCGGGCGTATTGATATTCCAACCCCTTTTAGCAGTTTTGCCGTGGTTTCAGCCAGACTGCCATTAGGAAATCCCAAAACATTCATGACTCACCCCCTTCGTTCCCCCTTCGTTGATAAAGAGCTAAAAAATCCTCCTTTACTATTCTATTATTTTACTTATTATTTAACTTATCTAAAACCGCTTTATAACCGCCTTCGCCGTTATTTAACCACAAAGCCACCCGGCTGACTGTAGTCGTGCTAACGTTTAGCTTATCAGAAATCTTTCTATATGGCAAGCCCCTATAGACTAATTTGGCTATTTCCCAGCGCTCGCTCATAGACTTTATCTCATCAATGGTGCATAAATCGCGAAAAAAAGCCTCAGCTTCCTTTACTGTTTCCAGGCTTAAAATAGCTACAAATAAATCATCGGTTTTGGGGCCAAATTTAAAGGGATTCATATTATCCTTATTGTTTTATTGATTTTTACGCTTGTACTAACACGATAACACAAAGATAAAATTTGTCAAGTAGATTAAACCCTCTCTCCCTGCCTCTCTCCCACTCTTGACATCGTGGGAGAGAGGAGCTATTCTAAAATCATTTTTCCTCTATCTCCCCTCTCCCGCGAGGAACGTAGCGGGGGAGGGGTCGGGGGTGGGGGAAATTTATTTTTCTTCCTTAACTTCCGATGATAGGCAATCGCGAACCGATGCGCCTCATCCCGCACCCGTTTTATAATATGCAAAGCCGGCGAAGCCAACGGCAGTTCCAAAGGCTGCTTCTCTCCTACAAAAAATATTTTATCTAAAGCCCGGGCTGAACGCAAGCCTTTAGCCCGTGAAATGCGCGAAGCGCCCCAACCTTCGGTTGGGATTTCACGGGCTGAACCCTTAGAAACCGCTAAAACCGGAATATTAACTTTAAATTCTCTCAAAACTCTTAAAGCAGTATTAAGTTGTGCTTTGCCGCCGTCAACAATAATCAAATCCGGTAACGGCCATCTCTCCCCCTTGATAAAGGGGGATGGGGGGATTTTTTCATCTGAATGCTTAAATCTTCTCTCCAGTACTTCTTTTAACATTCCGACATCGTTCGCCAGGCCCGGGTTAATTTTTATTTTAAATTTCCGGTACTCGCTTTTCCCCGGCTCGCCGCCGGAAAATACCGCCATTGATCCGACCGCTTCTTTCCCAAAAATATTGGAAATATCATACCCTTCAATCCGCTCGGGAATTTTCGGCAGGCCCAAAATTTTTGCCAATTCAACCACGTCCGCCGCGTATTTATCGCCCAAAGAAATAATATTAGCACTCGCTAATATTTTTTTAATATTTAATAATTGATATTTTAAGATATTTCTTTTTTGTTCTAATTCCATCCTCTCGCTAACGCCCATCTTGTCTTTTTTTAATTCTTTATCGTAATTCGTAATTCGTAATTCATAATTCATAATCACCTTTTTCTTCTCTCCCTGCAGAAACAATTCAATCTGTTTAATAACATCCCTATACTCACCTTTAGTAACAAATCCCTCGCATACCCCGGGGCATTTACCAATCCGGAAATAGAGGCAGGCTTTTTTCGGCAATCGCGAACAAGAGCGAAAAGGCCAAATTTTTCTGATGACTTTCAAAGTTTCCTGCACGGCCTGGACACTGGTAAAAGGGCCGAAATATCTTCCTGATTTTTCCAGCTTGCGGGTCATAAAAACTCTGGACCAATCTTCTTCCGTGGAAATTTTTATATAACAAAATCTTTTATCGTCCCGCAAAACCACATTAAATTTCGGCTGATGCTTTTTAATTAAATTAGCTTCCAGGAGCAGAGCCTCAATTTCACTTTCGGTTTCAATCCACTTTATCTTCTCAACCTCAAATAGCATTGCCTCTTTAGCCGGCGTTAAATCAACGCTTTTCTGCCAATACGACAAAATCCTCACTTTTAAATTAGCCGCTTTGCCAATATAAATAATTTCTCCAGCTTTATTCAAAAATTGATAACAACCAGGGGAAGTGGGAATGTCCAATTTTCTAATCTTATTAATATCCATAATTTCAAATGACAAAATCATAATGTCAAATCAAATCCAAAGCTCAAATAAATATCAAATTTAAAATTTGAATTTTAGTATTAATTTGTTATTCTGGTTTTAATATTTGAATTTAAATTTTATCATTTTAGCCAATAAAAAACAACCCAAACTTTTTTGAGATTGTCTTTTGCTTTTCCTGCCTCGCTGTAGCCTTGGCGGAGGCGGGTTATTTTACCCCGTCAAATAATTTTGCCTTTGGCAAAATTAGCGCAAAGCGCTATTTGACAGGGTAAACACTAATCGCCTGCACCGGGCAGCTTCCGGCCGCATCCTTGGCGCAAGCAACATTCTCCTGCTTGTCCGCCGTAGTCCCGCTAAGCGGGACGGAGGCGGAGCTTATCACTTCGGACTTGCCGGCTTCATTGATTTTAAAAACATCAGGGCAAAGCGAAACGCAGGCTCCGCAGCCGATGCAAAGTTCCTGATTGACTTTAATGGACATAATTTTTTTCGTTTCTTTTAAGAATTTTTTAACGCCTTTTCTCTCTCCTTCACCAACCTCGCCGGCGTTATCCGCGATTTCAGCAAATAACTGGCAGCTCTTAACCCCTTGGCTCTCTCAACATTCTTATAATAACTAATAAAAGCCAAGGGGTCAATAACTTTTACGAAGTAGCCAAAATCCCTTAAACAGGAAACTCTGGCTAAACGAAAAACATACAAATAAATCTTAGCCGTTTTTAATTTAACTCGTTTTAGTCTATAATATAAATATGAACCCCGTTAGAAATCTAACTGGGAAAAATATCCAAATTTTAACAGGGTAAAAAATATTTAAAAGATAAATTGTATCGTTATGGAGAAAGAAACTCAAAAAATTTCTAACGGGGTGAAGCTACAATTTTTATGCTCCAAAATCAAAGAAAAAGAGAAGCTAATTGATATTTTTTCAGAATATCAATGGTTTATTGATAATGATTTTCCTATTGTTTTGCCAAAATTTTATGCTGAAATTTATCAGGAAAACAAAAATAATAAAAAGCTATGATAAGGTAAAATTATAAAAAATAATTCGGGGTATAGTATAGTGGTAGTACGCGCCCACTTGCCCTGTTGAATTTTTGCCCCTTTACGGGGTGTAGTATAATGGTAGTACGCGTCCATGGCCCCGCTCCTTTTTCTCAAAAAATAGTATTTAATAAAATTAACAATTTCGGGATGTAGTATAGTGGTAGTACGCACCCATGGGGTGGGCGTAGTGGGAGTTCGATTCTCCCCATCCCGACTATATTGAAACTAAAAAAGGAGCGGGGTAAAGGTGGATGCCTGCCCCGCAGAAAGCTATGCTTTCGTGTGGGGTAGCCGGGGTTCAATTCCCCGCACCCCGACCAGAGGCAAAATTATTCAACAGGGTGAAGGGTGGGTGTAGTTCCGGTCCGATTCCGGATACCCCGACAAATAAGAAAACTTCACCAATAAAAACTGACCAAGAATTGGCAAATTCACAATAGGTTCCTAAACTTTCAGCTAGGATCGTTTTTAGAGTTAATCCGGCAGACGGCTATCCGCTAAAAGATTACTTTAAAAACAAATTTGCCCTTTGTCCCACAATTCTTACGCCACGGCCCAAGAAAAATATGAGGACGAATTTAACATGACTTGATCCAAAACTTATGTCAGTTTCTGGCGAAGTTTTCTAATTATAGTATAACAAATTTTCCAAAACTTTTCAAAATGGAAAAATAAAGTTATAATAAAAGTAGTTTCAGCTAAAGGCTGTCTATTTTTATGTTTACCCCGTTAGAAATAATACCTTGCTGTTTTACCCCGCCAGAAAGATACAATTTTCTAACAGGGGTCTGCGTTGGAGGTTATCAGCCGGGGGCTGACCAGCCTTTGGCTGGGATTTTAGAATGACCCCGACGAGGTTTATCTCGCTTTTAACTAAATTTCTAATGGGGTTTTACAAATATGGGGTATTACGATAAAAATATAAACCCCGTTAGAAATTTAGTTAAAAGCAATTGGTATGTTTATGTCATAGAAAGCTTAAAAAATAAATTTTGGTATACTGGTTGCACGAATAATCTAATAAAAAGGCTAAAAGAGCATAATGATGGTAAAGTATATGCTACTAAATCAAAAGGGCCGTTTATTTTAATATATTATGAAGTTTCCCTTAATAAATACGATGCTTTTGCCAGAGAGAAATATCTAAAAAGCGGAATGGGCAAAAGATATTTGAAAAACAGGCTGAAATATTATTATGAGCGAAAAAAATAGCAAAATTTCTAACGGGGTAAATCTGCTGGAAGAAAAGGTGGAAGAAAAAATTAAGCCGGCCAAAAAGAAGAAGGTCGCCAAAATTTTTACCTATCTTATAATTTTCTTCTCAATCGCTTTTATTATTTTCTCCAGCCAGGTCATTGTTTCTGAACAAAACCCTAATTCCTGGGTTTATAAAATCCCGATTATCGGGCAGATTAAACACCTGGCCGAAAGCGCTGACAAACAGTTAAAGGGCGAAGACCGGGACAGGATTAACATCCTTCTTTTAGGCATGGGCGGGAAAAACCATCAAGGCGGGAATTTGACTGATACGATAATGCTGGCCAGTTTAGAGCCTTCAACAAAAAAAGTATCCTTACTTTCTATCCCCCGCGATTTAACCATACCAATGGAGGGTATGGGTTGGAGAAAAATAAATAACGTTAATGCTTATGCCGAACTAAAAACTCCGGGAAGCGGCGGAGTCGCCATCTCGCAGGCCTTAAGCGACATTTTAAAGACTCCGATTGACTATTTTATCCGCCTGGATTTTAAAGGCTTTGTAAATACCATAGATGAACTGGGCGGAATTGAAGTTCAAGTGGAAAATACCCTGGAAGATCGAACCTACCCGATAATGGGGATGGAGGAAGCCGAACCTTACGCATCCAGGTTTGAATATCTTTATATCCCGGCTGGCTGGCAGAAAATGGACGGGGAACTGGCTTTAAAATATGTCCGTTCCCGGCATGCTTACGGAGTCGAGGGTTCAGATTTTGCCCGCGCCCGGCGGCAACAGAAAGTGATAGAAGCGGCTAAGAATAAATTCTTATCAAAAAATACTTTATTCAGACCAAGCATAATTACCAATATAATAAATGAGCTTCAGGAGCATGTAAGCACTAACGTAAAAATCTGGGAGGCGATAAAACTTTGGAATATATTTAAAGACGTTTCTCAGGAAAATATCACCAATAAAGTTTTAGACAACAGTCCGAACGGCCTCTTGGTTGATATGATGGGAGAAGACGGCGCTTATATTTTAACTCCCAGAAGCGGCGATTTCGCGGAAATTCAGTATTTAGTCAATAATATTTTTTCTGACGCCCCGATTGAAGCTAAAACAAAAGTTAAAGTGGAAAAAGCTTCTTTGGATATAAGGAACGGCACCTGGATAAACGGGCTGGCCAGCGTTATTGCCCTGGATTTAGAAAAATACGGATTTAATGTTATCCGAACCGGCAATAGCAGCCGGCAGGATTTTCAGAAATCCGTGATCTATGACCTTACCTACGGAGAGAAGATGGAATCTTTATCCGTTTTAAAGGAAAAAACCGGAGCTAATGTTTCTTTTAACCTGCCCCAATGGCTGGTTGATGATATAAAAAAGGAGCTGGCGGACGAAAAGAACCCGGAGCAACCTGATTTCATCTTAATTTTAGGCCAGGACGCTGATAAAACTTCTTCCGGAGCAGCTAACACCGAAGACTAGTTGGGAAACAAAATAACCAATAATCAAGAAACAATAACCAAACAAACTCCAATATTCAATAATCAATTAACTAAATTATTTGGTTATTGAAGTTTAATTATTAAATATTGTCCCGCCACTTTATTATAAAATTAATTGAGGGCGGGATCCCGCCAAGGCGGTGATTTGGAATTTGATTATTGGTTATTGGTTATTAATCAAGAATTATGAATTCAAATAATAATAAAAACAACTTGCCCCTAGTCGTCATCTTTGGTCGTACTAATGTCGGTAAATCAACTCTCTTTAATTGTCTAGTGGAAAAAAAGCAAGCCCTGGTGTCTAATATTGCCGGCACGACAAGAGACAGTAATACGAATGAAGTCAGCTGGCGGGGGAAAAAATTTATTCTGGTTGATACCGGCGGGATTATTGATTTGCCCGATAAAATTTCGGCGAATAAAAAACCAAATGACATAGAGGCTAAAGTCCAGCAACAAGCCCGCCAATATTTAACGCTAGCTGATTTAATTTTATTTCTGGTTGATGCCAAAACCGGCTTATTGCCGATGGACAAGCAGATGGCCTTGTTTGTTAAAAAATTCTTAAAAGAAACGAAAAAAATAATTCTGGTGGCCAATAAAGTTGATAATTTCCGGCAGGCTGGGGAAATCGCTGAATTTAATAAACTGGCTTTAAGCGAGCCCTGGCCGGTTTCAGCCGCGACTGGCGCCGGCACCGGGGATCTGCTTGACCTGGTTGTTAAAAAAATTAACCCCGTTAGAAATTCCAAATTCCATCAAGACAAAGAGCGACAAGACATTATTTCTAACGGGGTAAAATCGGCTAAGAAGAGCGGTCCGGCTAAGGAAGAATTACCGGAAGCGATAAAAGTTTGCATCATCGGCAAACCCAATGTCGGCAAATCAAGTCTGCTTAATTCAATCCTGGGCTATGAAAGAGTGATTGTCAGCCCGCAACCGCACACTACCCGCGAACCGCAGGATACAGAAATAATTTACAAGGAAGAGCCAATTATCCTCGTTGATACGGCCGGCATCAGCAAAAAAGGAACAAAAACCAAAGGATTAGAAAAACATGGAATTGCCAAATCCTTAAAAGCTTTGGAAAAATCCGATATTGCCTTATTAGCCATTGATATAAATCAAGACCTAACCCACCAGGATGCAAAGCTGGTTGAAGAAATAGTGGAAAGAAAGGCCAGTTTAATTATTATCGCCAACAAATGGGACCTAATTGCGAAGAAAGACACAAAGAAATATTCTAACTATATTTACGACTCGTTCCCTTTCGCGACCTGGGCTCCGATTCATTTCACTTCTGCTTTAACCGGCAGTAAGGTAAAAAAAATCCTGGA
>Ga0265592_1000866_pt1 | contig 14384 bp, 9 predicted proteins | sample saktaG_7_FD_190141 | JGI IMG/M metagenome (GOLD analysis project Ga0265592, IMG submission 190141) | Saline water microbial communities from Sakinaw Lake, British Columbia, Canada - sak_2010_1_5_120m | ecosystem: Environmental > Aquatic > Non-marine Saline and Alkaline > Saline ... | reverse complement strand
CCGGCACTGATTAATAATTATGAACTGGGTTTTCTGATAGAAAATGCAACAGTTGCCGGAAAAATTATTGAACTTATCAAAAAAGTTGGGGAATGATGAGAAATTATTATCATGCATGTATTATTTGCCCAACATGTCATGAACCTTATTCCGATTCCTATTCAGATTTTGTGAGCCTTATATTAAATAAAAACGGGAGAATTGTATGTAATAGTTGTAATTCAGAGTTTAATCATCTCATTGATTTTTCTGGTAAAAAAAAATTTCTTAATACATACAGAACATTAATTAATCACAGCACCTACCCCCTCTCAAAAGAAATCGGAAAAATACCTCTTTTCTGGTATATCAAGCCAAACACTATTGAAGAATCGTACATTGAATGGGTTGCTGAAAAACCAAAGGGAATTTTTCTTATCACTTGGCCTTGGGAAGAAGTCAGATTCATTCCAATTCTTCTAACAGAATACCATACTAAACATCCTAATTCTAAAATAGTGGTTGTCGGGGATTATTATGAACCTATTCCGGATAATGATCAAATAAACGATCATTCTCTTCCTGAAATTATATCAAACACCATTTTTGTAGATGATCCGCAAAACCCCTCTGATGAACTTAAAAAAGAGATGAATAATTTCAGAAAAGAAAAATCTCTTCTTTTTCATCTTCGAAACGTTATCAAAGTTAAATTCAAATCGTTTGGTTCACGGGAATTAGATGAGTCTATTTGCCTAAAAAGTCTTAAGCAATGCGCAAATGATCAAAAAAATCAAATTATCGAAGATTATGGAATTGGAAGTTTAAGAGATATTGAACTTACCAAACTAGATGGAAGAACTGTTTCCGGGTACAGCAAAAAAGAGCTTGAATCCAGAAAAGTAGATCCAGAGAATGGCAAATGGATTTTACAGTTACGTGAAGAGAATCAATGGTCTGGTAAGCAGAATTATAACCACATTTGGTTGTATGAAATTTTGGCAAATCTGAATGGTGTTGTTCGGTGTCAGGATTATCTGATCCCTTTAGTTTATTATACAATTAATGAGGATGAACATCCTAAGGCCGGTATAACACACCTGATTTCTTCTAAGTCATATCCACAACAGATATTCAGGATGATACACGAGATTCAGCCTGATCTTCTGATTATTGAAAATGCCGATTTCTTTATACAGGACATTAGGTATTATGGTGATTCAAGTCGGACATTGTTTGAATATATTAAAAATCCGGTAAAAACCACCCTTTTGTTTTCAACAGATCCTGAAAAAAGACAATTTTATCATCTTAATTCTCCCGATAACGCACTAATAGCAGCAGGATGTAAAATACATACCCTTGATTCAGCTGATGTAATGAAATGTATTGGAGAACATTCAAATGAAAGTAGATATCCTTCTCCTCTCTCTTCAGGAATTATAGAATATCTGCAGAAGCAGAGATCTGATCCCTCTGTTCAGTACATTGAAGTTGAAAAATTAACTAAATTTTCAGATACTCTGTTACAAATTACTAGAATACTTGATACGGACCATGCAAGGGAGATCAGATTTTATCTTAGACGTGTAGTAGCGTCACCTCTAAACATCATAGGGGATTATTCAGATTTAAAATGTGTGAAGGTTCAAAAGGGACCTTTTGGCCTTAAATTGACCTATGATATGCTCTATAGTGATCTTATTTGTTCTGCTGAAGATGACGAGATCCCTAAAGAAATTCCCATTAAATTTTCGCAACTGCTTAAAGATCTTTATCTGCCAGAAATATTTCAAAGTGTCAACCCATTGCGGGAAGCCATGCTGAGTAAAGCTATAGATATTCTTGAAAAAAATCCTTTAGCTTATGTTTCAATTATTGTTCATTTTTCTGATGTGAAGGGCCTGGTAAGAATAATTCAGGACAAAGAGCTTATTCCAGAAACTTTGTTGCCGCGGGTTAATATTTCAGAATGGAAAGGATTGATGAACAAAGAGGCATTCATAGATCAAGAGAACCCACATTATGTAATCTCCTCTCAGTATCCTTCATTATCATACAACCTCAGAAAATCTGATGTCACTGAATTTATCTTTATTAGTGACAGGAAAGGACTTGAAGGAATTAAAGAAATAATCTCAAAGAGATTGCTCGATACGTTTGCCCGTCCGGTCTTTTTGCCGGATGAAATTGGGTCTATGCCTCCTCTAATCGCTGAGGCACTAGATACTATAGACGTTCCGGCACCCGAAAGAGTAGCTGAAATATATAGTGATATTGATGATGAAGAGATCAGTTTTTCCGTAAGAACTCAGTCACAGAATCCAGTCCAGAGAACAGCCGATGAAACGAATTCTGATGTTTATGGCATTGAACCCGGTGAAGAAGCATTTCTCTGCATTGATAACCAAAACCGAGGTATATTTTTTTCAGCTGGTCAGAGTGTCATGATTCGTAAAGATGGATTTTTTTCAGATATTGATACAGACAACCGTCGCTCAGATAATAAAATAATAAAGGATCTTACAGGTGTTGAAATCATACTTGGAAAATCAGGAGTTTATTATTCCTTTAAAGCGACATTCTTTAAATTTATGATGAAAGAAGGAGCACGTAAACCTTTCAGAAAAGAGCCCTACAGCTGGAATGGGTTCAAAAAACTTTTTGATACATCGGTTTTATGGATTCATCTGATAGAGAAAGCAGCCGAAAAAATAGCAGAAGAACATTCAATTGAATTGGATGTTGCACTTACCCTTGTATCAGGACATCTTACAGATGCAGGAATCACAGCACAGGAACCGGCAACAGTAATTGGTTGGTGCAACCATCATGAAGATATTACACTTGAATCCGGAACATACCGATTTTATAGGACAGAACGCCCATTCAAAAATAATGATCTTAGAATAATATTTGAAGTACTGAATTCCATAACCCCCGGAATTATACCTAAAAATTGTGATCCTGATGAAATTTTCGCTGCAGCTCTCTCTATGCAGAATCTTAGACTTAAAGTTCTCAAAAAAACATCAGACAAAAAAGATACCGTGTATCAGCCAATCAGAAGAGGTCTCGCCAGAGAATTTGAGAATATTATTTCAGAAGCTGATATCTTCATTCCTACTGCTGTTAAGCGTATTATAGTGAGTAAATCGGTTAAACCGATGCACACTTATGAAAACTACAATGATTTTCTTTAATAATAATTATCAGCTGTGAAATATGGACTGATTTTGCTTTACCTCATATTCATCAGATAATAAATGGGAATTGTATTTAAATATTAAATTAAATAATTAAATTATTGTTGTTATATAACCTCTTTAGCATGTCCTTCTCATCTACTGGGTGATGTCGGGTTCAAAGAGATGGGAGAGGTTTATGAGCTTGAAAGTCTCCTGAAGATCGGGAGTGAGGTTTAAGTACACAGTTTTTGTCTCGCCATCTACACTTAGTTCAGTCCTCTCTACCCTTGCTATTTTTTTGAGAAATGTCGCAATACACTCCTCTGCATACAACGTTTCAAATGAACAATTTGACTGTTTGATCTTGAATATCCTGATCGTCGATATTGAACAGTCAAAATGCTAAACCTGAACAACCCTAACGCTTAGTTGAACAAATTAAAAATAGGTTAATATTATCAATGAACTTTATTCTGCCTCTATGATTCCATTCCCTTTTTGAGATGAGTCACCTTTAAGATAATTCGTGCAAAAAAGAAACTTCAATCTGGCTCTCCTACAACAGCAAACATTAATAATCTCTTTTATCTGTCACATCGTCAATTTTCACAGGATTTGATTAAGCAGTATTCTATTTGTCCTCGTGTTTTAGTACATGGAACTTCAACTACACCAGAAAACTTTAATCCCATGCCACAAAAAAAAATCTCCTGAATGGAATTTCAATCAACAAAAATTTCCAATTTTTTTAACCAGACACGAATACTTTTCAAGAAATCGCTAAGATTATACAAAAATCCATCATGAAATCAATACAGTTGCACCCGGCAATTCCCTCAATTGTGTATCAGATAACTCACACTTTTCACCCAACCCGAATCATTCTCTTTGGGAGCTATGCATATGGGAATCCAGGGAAAGGATCTGATCTCGATCTTATGGTGATTCTTCCTTATGAAGGAAAAAGCCTTGATAAATCGGTGGAGATACTCACTTCCCTCGATCCCTATCCGGATGTTCCCCTCGATCTTATCACTTGCAAACCAGAAGAAATAATCAGGAGATATCAGGAAGGAGATCCTCTGATACACGAAATATGTATACATCAGGGGTAATTCTGTATGAACAGGACAGTTGACGATTGGACACGAAAAGCAGAAAATGATCTCAGGACTGCAGAAAGGGAAATTGCAGTTCCAGAAATCCGAATTATGATGCAGTGTGTTTCCATTCCCAGCAGGCTGCTGAAAAAATAATGAAAGCAGTCCTGATAAAGACAGGAAGCACCCCCTCCAGAACACATGACCTCATGATCCTCGCTAAGAATCTAAAAACCACCGGAGTTGTGGAGATGACTTTAAATCGAGATCTGATTTTTCTTTCCAGAGCAGCTGTTACATTCCGGTATCCGGGAGAATCCGCAGACTATTCTGATGCTCAGGACGCCCTCATAATGTCGGATATAAGTGAAATAATGAGCAAATATCTGTAAATTCATCGAAAAATCATCAGCTACAATCGTAACTATTTTTCTACTCATCTATTACGTACATCCTGTTTACTGAACAATTTCAAATCGCCCTATAGGATTATTCAGATTAGTAGAATCAGGGAACCAATCACTAATGCGATTTTCGCATTCTTATAGCCTTTTCTCCGACCTGACCGTCAAAGAGTATTTCCTGATATTCAGCTTCCCATGTGCGTTTGACCTTACGAAGTTCTGTTCGTATAAGATAAGCCCTGCTATGTACATTTTCACTGGTTATTCCAAAAAAATCACTGATATCCTTTGCTTTCATACCGTTCCCCCGTCCCCTGGGAAAGAGTTCCTTCATCTGCCCAATCGCATAGATGATTGCTGCGGCCCAGGTATATTCTGTTGCTCGTGTTATAACCTGCATTGTAAGTGGAATTCAACAGATAAGAGAAAAGATCAAGGGCAGGCTTTTCCATCTCAAGATTCGGATGTATTCTGCAGAAATCAAGGCAGAAGTCATGAATCTGGCGATGACGGTGTGAAATGGTATCAGGTATCGTCTTTGGAAAGGGAGATATAGTTTTTTTCCGTTTTTGTGAAGGTTTTTCTGCCTCTTGTACAAACATTTCACTTTGTGGCACTGGATAGCCAAGTCTTTTACAGAGAGCTGCGAAAGGATCCCGTGCTGGTAAATAGAAATTTTCACGATTATATCTGCGTACTGGTTTTTTCTTTCTGCCTGAATACGTACTTCTCAATTCTGATTCCGGATACCAGGGGATTGCATCTTCATTACTTTTTCTACATCCGCATACCCCGGCCCATGGAGAATTACCAGGAAATACGCAATTTTCCTCATCTTTAGAAGACGTGATATACATACAGAACAGAAATAGCGTGGTTTATCTTTCCAATGTTTCCGATATACGTATTCTGCTTCTTCTTTACACTCACTACACCGGTGGTGTGTTTTTTTATTCTGTCCAAGAAGTACCAGAGATTTATTTGGTGGAGAAACAGGGGTGGTTCCTATAATGGTAACCCTCAATCTGCCCTATAGAATAACAGAAATATTGCTATAGAAGTAATACTCACTTTGAATGATTATGAAAGAATCACATCTCAACTCCACCTATGGAACGATCGATGATTGGATTGCATGCGAAGCGATTCCTTTTTCTATCGATTCACCAGAAACCTTCAACGCCGCCGTTGACAAGATGATAGCATCTCTTGGTGATACAGTACAATTGCTTGGCCTCGGAGAAGCACTCCACGGAGGAGAGGAGATTCTCATGTTCCGCAACCGGCTCTTTCAATACCTGGTAGAGAGGCATGGTTACAGTGCGATTGCCATTGAGAGTAGTTTTCCCCGGGCACATCTCGTGAATGAGTACGTGGCCGGTCATGACCCGGCATCATATGAAGCTGTGCAGAACATCGGATTTAGCCACGGTTTTGGCTGTCTTGACGCGAACCGTGAACTCATAGAGTGGATGCGGCAATACAATGCCGATCCTTCCCATCTTGTCAAACTACAGTTCTATGGCTTTGATAGTCCTACTGAAATGACCTTCACCGATAGTCCACGTCAACTCCTGCTATTTGTTATCAGTTATCTCACTTCGATAGATACTAACTGCGGCCAGGAGTATTTTCATCGTATTGACCCGCTGCTTGGTAAGGACTCTGATTGGGAAAACCCTGCAGCAATGATGGAGCCGACGAAATCCATAGGATTGTCACCAGCCGCGACTGCATTACGGATTGAGACAGAGGAACTCATTTCAGAATTGTGTATACGCCGCCCGGAACTTGTAGCAAAGAGCAATGAAGGCCGCTATCTGGAAGCTATGCACTATGCTTCGCAGGCACGGCAGTTATTAACCTATCATGCTGCAATAGCACAAGAATCGACGAAACGGTTTGTCCGGCTTCTTGGGATTCGCGATGCAATGATGGGGGATAATCTGGCGAACATCGTGACACGTGAACAAGGGCGGGGGAAGGTTTTTGCATTCGCTCATAACAGCCATCTGAAACGGGGAATATCGCAGTGGCAACTAGGTCCAGACCTGCATTCCTGGTGGCCAGCAGGATCGCATCTTAATGAAATGTTTGGCTCGAACTATGCTGTCATTGGTTCTGGAGTGGGTGTTTCAAAAGCAAATGGCATAGGTCAGCCTGAATCCGGCACACTTGAAATGTTTCTGACTGCTATACCCGGACCGGTACGATTGATTCCAACTCATAGAGGTCTGGGACTTCCTACATCTGCAATCGCAAATCTTCCGGTTCGCTCAGGTAGTTTAAAAAATTCGACCTACTTCGCTCTGACTCCTCAATGCATCGTCGATTTCGACTGGCTGGTAATCTGTGATTCAACAACATACAGCAGGGGTGGTCCGCCATTACAATAATATATCACTACAGGATAATCCGGGTTATGAGCACCGACAGCCAGGTAAATTCAAATTAAGGCAAGTATCACAGCAATTCTCATTATTTTATCAATTGCAATGGTTACTCCCAAAAATTCCGGTGTTCTGATTCCCTGTTGTTATTATCCATATAAGCGCATCCTCCTCATTTATACCCTTATTGCTGAGGTCACTGATGATGAACTTTGTATCATTTTCAGGCTGGTCCCTATTATCAGACCCCGGTTCAGACTCGACAGAACAACGGGCTTCTCCCGGTAAAAACACCCAGGTATAATGGCTTGAAAAACCGGTAAATACCAAAGGGAAAGCTCTACAACATTATTGGGAGCATTGCATACCCGATCAGGGATCATTTATACAGATATTTAGGTGTCGGAGAAACTGACTGTAAACTATTTGTCTATTATGCCCTTTATTCCGGGTATTTCTCAAAATGCAGTACGACTCCATACCTGATAGTTCAGAGAGATCCCGGCAACGAAAAAAGCAGGTTTCTGAAAGTTATTTCTGATCTTTGTTCCTATCCTATTCTATCCTATCCGGGCTTGCAGAACTTCTTTTTTCTTTGGGATAATATGATTTAAAGAGAAGTAAATGGGAACACTATTGATAGATGATGTATATCTGTGATTGAGTCTATCCCGCTCTCTTCTGATTTTAAGAACCGTTTGGATTATAGGTAAATGCAAAACTTTCCGGAAATTTTGCCATTAACTAAAATATGGATATTTTTTAATTCACGATAATTATGGAAAGGGAAATGTAAAAGTTCTGTATCCCTTTTTCGTATATGTAATCCTCCGAATATGATGAAGAAAAAATATAAATTATTATACTAAAGAAACGTTATTCATTATTATGGTAAAAAGATGCAATCATCCCATTATTTGGGTTTTTCTCATTCTCTCCTTATTTTTTTCGATAGGAGTTTATGGCGAGACGAGTATCGATGTAAATAACTCGGATCTCTGGACATCTGTAGAAGATGCCTATGTGTACAGTTACCCATTGGTACTGGTAGATGCCACAATGAAAAAATTAACCAACACCGAGCAAGCTACAAACACACAGGCTCCGGTAAATCAGTTAATCTACAATAATGTGCAGTTTACATCAGATATCAAAATTGTCGTTTCACCAAATGTAGATAACATTTATTCGAGTGCTTTTCTGGATCTCAATAATACCGCCATGGTCTTTGTAAAACCAGAAACTGACCGGTATTGTTCCGTCCAGGTAATGGATGCATACACCAACACAGTAGATGTCGTTGGTTCGGGGAGTACTGCTGACAATCCACAGGAAAAAGTTACCTGCTTAATTACCGGGAGAGATTATCAGGGTGATATTCCGGATGGAATGAAACACATTTCCATACCGACTGATATGGCCTGGATAATTATCAGAACAGTGATTAACAGTTCAGAAGATCTGCCAAATGTTGAGGCAATCGAAAAGCAGATGCTCCTTATTCCGCTGGAAGATTATCTCAATAATAATACCTATGTCCCGAAAAATGGAAATTACAGTGATGAGTATAACTACGACCCTGTTGATTATGTATTCAATATGTCACCAGAAGAGTTCTTCAACACTGCAAATCTTCTCATGGTGACAAATCCCCCATCTATGGCTGATACTGCAATAATGAAAGAGATACAATCAATCAATGTCGGTCCCGGACTCACCTTTGATGAAAATATACTTGGAACAGATGGATCAGAGCAGTGGAATACCATGCTTAAAAACCTCGAGCCAGCGCTGACCAAACAAACATCTAAGTATATGGGCTCACTTGGTGATTGGGAGTATTACGGCGACCCAATCGGAGACTGGGGAACCGCTTATGCGTACCGTGGTCTGATTGCCATCAAAGGGCTTGGTGCAAATCCCACATATGTTGCCCTTTACCCAGAGGCAAATACTGATTCAGAAGACCAACAACTCTCCGGAGCCAACCAGTATCGCCTTCACATAGACAAGGGGATGCTGCCTCCGGTCATTCAGGATGGATTCTGGTCATTTACAGTATATGGAAGTGATAATTTCCTGATTCCTAATGAGATTAACCGGTATTGTATCAATGACAGGAGTAATGTGACCTATAACTCTGATGGAACGCTCGATATCCTTCTGCAGGAAAAAAAGCCTGATGATAATATGCTAAATAACTGGCTCCCGGTGGGAACAGGAGATTTCCGAATCAATCTACGGATTTATGGACCTGATTTAGAGAAAATCGATAGTTACTGGACAGCTCCTGAAATCCATAAAGAACAGGTACGTGAGATCGGTAGTAACGATAATGCCATACAGATCTGGGATACGGTACACAATGCGTATATCTACAGTTACCCGCTTGTTCTGATGGATGCCACGATGGCTGAGCATACCAATACCGTGGAACCGACAAACGAACAGGCACCGGTTAACCAGTTTCAGCATGATGACCAATTGAAAGATGCGGATTGGAAAAATGTGGTGTCCCCGAACGTGGATACGCTCTATTCACAGGCTTATCTGGATCTGAATACTAATGCCCTGGTCTTTGTCAAACCTGAAACCGACCGGTTTTGTTCAGCCCAGGTAATGGATGCATACAGTAATACCGTCGATGTTCTGGGTTCCGGTGGTGAAGCAGAAAATTCACAGGATGAAGAGATCTGCCTGATTACCGGGAGAAATTATCAGGGTGTTATTCCTGAGGGAATGAAGCAGATCTCTATACCAACCAATATTGCCTGGATTATTGTCAGGATCGTGTGCAACGGACCTGATGATCTGACAAATATTGAAGCAATCCAAAAGGAGCTCATCCTTGTTCCGGTGGAGAATTATCTGAGTGACCAGACCTATATTCCGCCAAAAGGGAGTTACAACAAAGAAAATAACTTCAGACCTGGTGACCATGTAGCCAGTATGTCACCAGCCGAGTATTTTTCTATTGCAAACCGTCTTATGGTGACAAATCCTCCTGCTCCGGAAGATGCCTCCATGGTTGCTGAGATGCAGTCCATCAATGTTGGTCCAGGACTTACCTTTGATGAAACGATCCTTGGAGAGAATGCATCAGCACAGTGGAGCCAGATGCTGGATTCAATGAATCCTGTCCTGAGTCAGTATTATCTTAGTTTTACAGAAAAAATGGGTAACTGGGTATATTATCCTTATCCCATAGCAGAGTGGGGAACCGATTATCCATACCGTGCAATTATTGCTGAGGTGGCTTTTGGTGCCAATCCCACATACGTTGCTATTTATCCTGAAACAGCCTATGACACAGAGAACCAGAAAGTATCAGGAAAGAACAAGTATATGCTTCATTTTGATGAAGGGATGCTGCCTCCGGTTAAAAAAGATGGATTCTGGTCAATAACGGCATATGGGAGTGATTCATTCCTGATTCCAAACAGCATAAACCGGTATTGTATCAATGACAGGAGTAATGTGACCTATAACTCTGATGGAACGCTCGATATCCTTCTGCAGGCTGAGGCACCGGATGCTGCTAATCAGAACAACTGGCTTCCGGTCGGAACCGATGATTTCCACCTGATCATGCGGATTTACCTGCCAGATATGGATAACATAACTAATAACTGGAAAGTTCCTGAAATTGTGAAACAGTAGAATATAATGAGTATAACCGTAAGAATATAATAATAGCAAACTTTTTAGAAAGTCTGCCTTATCCTGGGTAGTGCGATAAGCGTGCACGCCTTCCTATACCCTCTTTTTCACTTTGATTATAAGAAGACATTATGACGGGTACTATAATTGCTCTATTATGAAGAAAGGAGATGAATGTTCTTCTGATATCTGTCTTTCTTTTTTTGAAATTGAGATTCGGTTGAGGGAATAATCAAAACTCACTCCGATTCACATTTTCCAATATCTCCCATTTGATTATGATTGTTATCTATGGGGATATTTTCAAAGAATTATATTTTTCTTCTCTTTTCAAAAATTATAACCTTAATGATCAGCATGCGTTTAATCCTGTAATAGTTTTTAGTATTTTGATAACGCTTACTGGCATGGTATTTTCAGTTCTTGTTTTTTTGAGTTTAAATGTCACATTGATTTTGGTTTTATGTATATCTCACATATGAATTTTACTGATTTACACGTCTAAGTAATTTTGTAATACATATATTTTCTTGATGCTCGTATCAGTTTTTGGATATATCAGTTCAATTCTATCAAAAGAAAAATTTATGACCTGATTTCAACAAAATCTTTGCGTGTTCGATGGTATTTCACGTTCTTATATGGTCAATTTTTTGTTCGGACAAATAATCCACATTTTTCAGATTAGCTCACCAGCAGCAAGAGATTCAACTACTCCACGTAATGATAGACCAGTTTTACGAATCGTTCAGTATCACTATCAAAAAAAAAAGATTATTCTTCCCGGCATGATCCGGTGACGATACCATTCTGCACATCGTACCAGGTGCCTCCCCTTCCTCTTTCATCAGGGGGAACAATCGTGATACGATAGTTTCTCACCTTTCCTGCAGTCGCGGCGTTGACCTGTTCCATGATAATCTTCTTCTCTTCTTCGCTTGCATTGTCCAGGATATTCTTTAAATTGTCCTTTTCAAGTGGGTGATACGTGGCATTGTACATGATTCTTTCTTTGTTGTTGTGCTATTAGAATCTCCCGGTTGTTCTATCGTTATCAGGAAATATATCTTTATCCTGTATGGATATTGATCCTGCGTATAAACAATCAAGCAAGAGATCTGTTAGAAATTTTAGAAGAAGATGTACGATATTTGTTCTCAATTTGAAATTACGGGATGGTCCCAGAAAATAGGTGATGAAATTCTAATATATGTGACCTGTGACTGAACAATCCTTCTTAAAAGGGACTCACTACGTAAGATAAATAAGATTATAGAGGGAATAAGAATCTGTTGGCGAAAAACAATCTTTTATTAACTGTTCAAGTTTGCGTTGAAGTTGTTCCTTTTTAGCGTTTGACTTTTCATTTGAAACGATATATTCAGATTTTGGTTATAGAAGAAATTCTTCTTAAGTAACTATCAAGATATCTTTTACTCACCTGTATGTTAAGGAGTGTTCCCTTAATTTACCGAATAGCAAGAGTAAAGAAGACTGCACTAGTAACTACTGACAAGGTCAAAATGATACATACCCCCTCATTCCCAATCTTCAGGAGACAAAAAAGCTCAAAACCGTCCCCATCTCCATGAACCCGGACTCCCCGGTAATAAGGACATGTTTGAGAGTTAGTAATATCATTTTTTGTATAAAGAGGTAAACTATTTGATAAGAAGAAGCACTATAACAAATAGCGAATTACAAACAACAAATGAGAGCGATTTACACCATGAATTTCAACAATTTTACTATCAAATCACAGGAAGCCGTTCAGAAAGCAATGGAAATTGCAGCGGTAAAACAGAACCAGGCCATCGAAACTTCGCATTTATTAAAGGGGATTCTTATCGTTGATGAGAATGTCATCCCTTACCTTTTAAAGAAACTGAATGTAAACCTTGATAGTTTCACCCGTGAACTCGACAGGATCCTTGATTCTTATCCCAAAATTAGTGGCGGTGGGGAGCAGTACCTCTCAAATGATGCCACAAAAGCTCTGAAAAAAGCCACCGGACTTTCTCAGGAATTCAAAGACGAATTTGTCTCCATTGAACATCTTCTTCTGGGAATTCTATCGGTAAACGATACTACTTCACGGCTGCTGAAGGATAACGGGGTTACAGAAAAAGACATGAAAACTGCTATCCTGCAGCTTAGGAAAGGTTCAACCGTTACCAGCCAGAACGCAGAAGAAACCTACAATTCCCTCAACCAATTTGCCCGTAATCTAAATGATCTTGCTGATAACGGGAAACTGGATCCGGTCATTGGTCGTGATGAAGAGATAAGAAGGGTGCTACAGATTCTCTCAAGAAGAACCAAAAACAACCCAATCCTCATTGGAGAACCAGGTGTGGGAAAAACCGCCATTGCCGAAGGTCTTGCTCACCGGATAATAGAAGGAGATGTTCCAGATAACCTCAAAACCAAGCAACTCTTCTCCCTCGATATGGGATCATTAATTGCCGGGGCAAAATATAAGGGAGAATTTGAAGAACGGTTGAAAAGCGTAGTAAAAGAAGTGATATCCGCTGACGGGGAGATCATCCTTTTTATTGACGAGATTCATACACTGGTCGGGGCCGGTGCCAGTGAAGGTGCAATGGACGCCGCTAATATCCTTAAACCCGCTCTTTCAAGGGGAGAATTACATGTCATTGGTGCAACTACCCTAAAGGAATACCAGAAATATTTTGAGAAGGACAAAGCCCTTGAGAGACGTTTCCAGCCGGTGATGGTATATGAACCAGATACACTTAATGCTATCTCCATCCTTCGTGGAATTAAAGAAAAATACGAAACCCATCACCATGTAAGAATCAAGGATGAGGCCATCATTGCCGCCGTTGAACTATCAGAGCGATATATATCAGATCGTTTTCTCCCTGACAAGGCTATCGATCTTATCGATGAAGCTGCCTCAAAACTACGCCTCGAGATAAACTCAGTACCAGAAGAACTCGAAATTATTGAACGCAGGATTCGTCAGCTGGAAATTGAACGTGAAGCCATTAAACGAGAGAAGGACCAGGAAAAACTGAACAGCTTAAATGAAGACATTGGAAACCTGACCGAGGAGAGAAACCGGTTGAAGGCAAAGTGGCAATCTGAGAAAGATATTGTTGAACAGATCCAGTCACGAAAAAATGAGATCGAGAATCTGAAATTCGAAGCTGAAAGTGCCAACCGCAGTGGTGACCTTGGAAAGGTGGCAGAGATCCGCTATGGTCTTATCCCGGATATCGAGAAGAACATTGAGGAATTGAAGGAAAAACTGACTGTATTGCAGAAAGATTCTGCAATGGTGAACGAAGAGGTAGATGCAGAGGAAATAGCTGAAGTGGTCTCACGCTGGACAGGGATTCCCGTGAGCAGAATGTTGCAGAGTGAAAAACAAAAACTGCTACATCTCGAGTCAGAACTACACAAGCGGGTTGTAGGCCAGGATGAAGCTATTGGGGCAGTTTCCGATGCAATACGCCGAAGTCGTGCCGGACTCCAGGACACGAAACGTCCGATAGGTTCTTTCATATTCCTCGGGACGACCGGTGTAGGAAAGACCGAGCTCGCTAAAGCCCTGGCAGAATTTCTTTTTAATAACGAGAACAGTATGGTGCGTATCGATATGTCGGAATACCAGGAACGGCATACCGTCTCACGGCT
>Ga0265592_1000865_pt1 | contig 14384 bp, 10 predicted proteins | sample saktaG_7_FD_190141 | JGI IMG/M metagenome (GOLD analysis project Ga0265592, IMG submission 190141) | Saline water microbial communities from Sakinaw Lake, British Columbia, Canada - sak_2010_1_5_120m | ecosystem: Environmental > Aquatic > Non-marine Saline and Alkaline > Saline ... | reverse complement strand
GTCTGGCTGTAAGAAATGAAAAGAAAAAAATTGTGGCCCAAGCTAATTCGGTTGACAAATATAGGCAAGTTTTATTTAACCTCGGCAACTATAAAATTAAAAAAAGCTCGGAAGAAATTTTTACGGTGTCAGCGAGCCTTAATGACGGCGACGGCCGGAGTCTTAATCTAGCCGTAGCCAAAGCCAATGTTGTCGGTTCAGCCAGTAACTTCAGCCTTAAAATTATTTATTCCAGCTTAGAAGAAAATATAGATATTGTGAGAAAGAATCTTGGAGTAGTGGCAAAGAAATTAGAAGCCAGCAAAAAGGTCTTTACAGAGAAAACCGGCACTATTATCGGCGTATTTGAAGTGAGAAACGGCAATCAGGAGATTTATATAGACAGCCTTGGTTTAAGTCTAGTAAAGAGTTCCGGCGCAGCTGATCTGGATAAGGAAGTTTATGTGGTGGATTATGATACCGGTGAAATTTTAGGCCAGACTGGCGGCCGGGCTTTAAGCGTCGGCCAAGTAAATATCAATTTTTCTGATAAGACGTTGAAGCCTAAAAAGAATTTAACCATGGCTTTCATAACTACGATGCCAACCAAATCGCAGGACGGTCACACTTATCAGCTGATTCTTAATAAGGTAAACCACCGAACCGCAGATAATATCTTTTTAACCAACACGATTGATATTAACGGCGAAATCTTTAAAGTCGTTTTATCTAAAGTTTTAATTTATCCCGGTGATAGTCTGGCGGGGAAAATTTATGCGAAAGGGCAAAGCAAGGTAACGGTTGCTAGTTTTTATCTGGAATCTTCAGCTGGAGATGATATTGAAATAACTGGCCTGTCCATTAATAAAGGCAGTGCGGGCGGTAGCCTGACTTATGATAACGGTTTTTCTAATATGAAAGTTTATCTTGGCAGCAAGAGGATTACCACCATATCCCAGCCGAACAAGAGCGCTTATAGTTTTGATGATTTTTCTTATAGGCTGCGGGCCGGGACAAGAATTGAGATCAAAGTTTATGTTGATACCATCAAGGATTTAAAAATAGATAAAGCCGACCTGCAAATTACTGGTTTAGTAGCGCGGGGTTATAGTTCGGACATGGATACTGAAATTTCTGGTTTAAATATCGCCAGCTCGGCCGTTTCTTTCGTCGGGGTCAAAGCGCAGGTTGAAGCCACGGCGGCTGGCCGGATAATTATAAATAAAAAAGATAATAACGCCGCCAGCTTTAAAATAACCAATACTGGCGGGGAGGCCTTAAAATTAGATTACTTAATGATTAATTCTTCCGGAAACGAATTTTCTAGCGGCGCCGGTTATAGCAATTTAAGAGTCAGGGAAGCTTCCGGAGGTAAAACTATCAGCAGTAAGATTTCCAAACCAGTAGTTGGCAGCAATAAAATTAAGCTGAATTTTTACGTTTTGGAGCCGGGCAAAGAACTGTTTGTTAATATCTATGTTGACGCCGGCGTCAGCGTTTCTTCCGGCAGTTTCAGCGTTTATTTAAGTAATCTTGAGGCGCAAGGCAAAAATTCAAAAATAGCGGCGAGCATAAGCGGTTTACCAACAGCGGAATTAAACGTTACGGTAGCGGCAAATTAAAGTTTAATTTTTTAGATAATACCAGAGCGCGGGGGAAATTAAATCCTTCGCGCTCTTTTTTCTTGCGTAAAATCAAATATTTAGCTAAAATTAAAAGTGGAGAAATATGAAAAAATTATTTTTATACAATACTTTAAGCCGAAAAAAGGAAGAGCTTAAACCGATAAAGACCTCACCCCAGCCCTCTCCTTCTAAAGGAGGGGGGGCGCTTGTCGGTCTTTATACTTGCGGACCGACGGTTTATAATTTTGCCCATATTGGTAATCTGCGTACTTATTTATTTGAAGATGTTTTAAAGCGCGTTTTGCTTTATAACGGCTATAAAGTTAAGCATGTGATGAATATTACTGATGTCGGCCATCTTACTGGCGACCGCGATATGGGCGAGGATAAGCTAGAAAAAAGCGCGAAAAAGGAAGGCAAAGATGCTTGGGAAATAGCGGAATTTTATACAAAAGCTTTTAAGGAAGATTTGAATAAATTAAATATAATCCAAGATGATATTATCTGGTTAAAAGCCACGGAAACAATTCCGGAACAAATTGAATTAGTAAAAAAATTGGAAGCCAAGGGTTATACCTATAAGACCAGTGATGGGATATATTTTAATACTTCAAAGTTTAAGGATTATACAAAATTATCCCATCAGCCATTATCCAGCTTGCAGGAAGGGGCAAGAGTTGAAAAAAATCCGGAGAAAAAGAATCCAACTGATTTTGCTCTGTGGAAATTTTCACCCCCTCTCAATCTCCCCCTTGGTAAGGGGGAGAAAAAAAGAGAGGGTCGGCAAATGGAGTGGGAATCTCCCTGGGGCATCGGCTTTCCCGGCTGGCATTTGGAATGTTCGGTAATGAGCATGAAAGGGCTAAAAGATCAGCTTGATATCCATTGCGGCGGGATTGACCATATTAATATCCACCATACGAATGAAATCGCCCAATCCGAAGCGGCGACCGGCAAAAAGTTTTTTAATTATTGGCTGCACGGCGCATTTTTAAACATTGCCGGCGGGGAGAAAATGGCAAAGAGCCAGGAGAATTTTTTAACTTTAGAAAATGCTTTAATTAAAAAGGGGATAGACCCTTTAGTTTATAGATTTGCGGTTTTACAGACTCATTACAGGAAACCAATGGAGTATAGTGAAAAGATAATAAAAAACGCAAAAAATGGGTTAAAACATCTGTATAATCAAGCAAGAGAATTAGCTGATACTGTTTTTTATCAAATTGAAGGACAAGCCGGTGGAACGACATTACACTCCATATCCCAACCTAATAAAAAATTTAAAGATGAATTTTTACAAGCGGTCAACGATGATTTAAACATGCCGCAAGCCTTAGCGGTGGTGCAAAAAGTATTCAAATCAAATCTAACCGATGAAGAAAAATTGGGAACTATTGTTGATTTTGATAAAATTTTTGGATTAAACATTGAAAACGAGTTATATAATATTGTCAAACCCGAAGATATTGAAACTTTAGTCAACGAGAGAGAGAAAGCGAGAAAAGAGAGGAATTTTAAAGAATCTGATAGGTTGCGAAAAGAAATTGAAAAGAAAGGGTATATAGTGGAAGATACGGAAGTTGGGATGCGATTTTCTAAAAAATAACTTGCACCTTTAGCGAAAGGAGGAGACTTGGCTAGGTTCATTGGGCGTCCAAACCATTTACTTTGGAGGGCGAGAATGTTTCGGACAAGAAATTTTTATGCGCTTTATACAGGGCGGCCTTCGCTGCCGCCAACACCGGGGCCGGGGGAAGGAGGTGATTCCGGAATTATTTTCCCTCTGTATCAACCCCGGTCTCTAAGCTCTATTGAAATAGGGCTTAAATCTTTGAGATAGAATTGATACACGGAAAATAAAAAGAGCCGGACATAACCTTGGTGTCCGGCTTTAATTTATGTGGGTTAACTATTTAAATAGGTCACTTTTAAATAAAAAACGCGTTCCAGTGTTGAGAAACGCGTTTCGTCTTATTTTGAGGTTTGCTTAATTAAGCTATGCCAGTACTTCCTTAAGGGTCGCTTTAGCACTGACTACCTTGTTGCGGCCGGCCTCTTTTGCCCGGTAAAGAAGCAAATCAGCTTCTGTGATTATTTTTTCATAAAGATGCTTTATGGCGCCTTCAGAAAGATCTTTTATGACTTCATGAGTAAAGTCAGTAGTGGTAAATACACCCAGGCTGATAGTTGTTTTTCCATCCTCGCCGAAGAAATTCATATCAGATACAACTTTTCTCATTTCCTCCGCAAGTATTTTGGCGCCGCTTAAGTCAGTATCCGGCAGGACAACTAAGAATTCGTCTCCGCCCCAACGGATAACTATGTCTTCGGGACGGGAGCAGACTTCCGTCATTTTCCTCGCAAAAGCTTGAAGATATTTATTAACGGCTGGATGGCCATACGTATCATTAAGTTTTTTGAGGTAGTCAACGTCAAACATAATGAAAGTCAAGGGCCTTTTTTGTCTTAAAGCAACTTTTATTATCCTTGGTATGTTATTTTCTAGCCAACGCTGGTTTGCCAGTCTGGTCAGGGGGTCAATAAGAATTAACCCTTTTAGCATCTCAATTACTTTTTTTTGCTGAAAATTTTGCTTGACAACAAGTGCTAAGGTGACAACAATTGCTAATAAAATAAGAACCAGAATTATTACGATGACTACGATGATTTCCATTTCAATCCTCCAAGGGCTATTGATTAGGGGTTGTTTACAAGCTATGATTAAACTATGATATTTCAAAGAACGACAAATTAGTTTACCATAAATATGGGAAAAAGTCAAGATTTTTATCAAAAATTAAAAAAACTAATCTATGCTTTAGCGCCGATGGCCGGGATTACGGATTCGGCTTTTAGGCAAATTTGCAAAGACTTCGGAGCGGATGTGGTTTATTCGGAAATGGCGTCTGTTACGGCCCTAGTTTATAATCCAGCCAAGACCCTGGAAATGCTTAAATTTAGTCCTAAGGAGCGCCCATACGTGGTCCAGCTATTTGGCTCTAATCCTGAACATTTTGCTAAAGCCGTAAAATTGGTTCAAGAAAAAATCAAGCCGGAAGGGATTGATATAAATTTTGGCTGTCCGGTGCTGAAAGTGGCGAAACAAAAAGCCGGAGCGGAATTATTTAAAGATTTAAAACTGTCCCGAAAAGTTTTAAAAAGTGTTATTTTAAATACTACTTTGCCGGTTTCAATTAAAACAAGGACAAAAGTAGGGTCAATTGATATTTTGCAGTTTTTAAAATATGTAGAAGATTTGGATATAAAGGCGATTATGATTCATGGCCGGACTTTTTCGCAGGGTTTTTCCGGACCAATTGATTGCGAGATTATAAAAAAAGCCAGGAAATATTTTTCTGGTGTGATTCTGGCTAATGGCGGGGTTATGGATAAACAAACCGCTCAAGATTTGCTGACCAAAACTGGAGCGGACGGATTAGGAATCGGGCAGGGGGCGCTGGGGAGGCCGTGGATTTTTAAAAATATAAAAAATAAAAATGAAAAAATAAAAGATAAACAAGAAATTTTTAAAGTTGCCTTAGAGCATGCCGAGCTGGCTTATAAATTAAAAGGCAGACAGGGGATTATAGAGATGAGAAAGCATTTATGCTGGTATACCCAAGGCCTGCCCGGAGCCAGGAAATTAAGGGAGAAATTGGTAAAAGTAGAGAGTTTGAGGGATGTCAGGAAAATCTTGGTAATTTAAAAAAACTGTCTTTTCCCAAGACGGTTTTTTATCTTTTATTTTTAATATTTTATTTTTAAAGCCATCTTTTCTTTTCAAAAAAGGCCAGCATCCCCAGACAGCCAATAAGCATAACAACTATAATAATCCAAAAGCCGTTTTCAGTTTCTGTAAAAGGCATCCCGTTTAAGGTGTTCATGCCGAAAATAGCGGCCAGTAAAGTTAGGGGGAAAACCATAACGGAAAAGATAGTTAGGGTTTTCATGATATCGCTGATGCGGTAATTAAGCAGGGATTCGTTCGTGGCGTTTAAGGCGTCAATCATTTCCTTTTGGCTTTCTAAAAATTCCCAGATCCTTTTTGAATGCTCAACCAGGTGGTAATAATATTTTTTTATCTCATTCTCAGGCACAAGGCTGCTTTTCATTTCCGTTAGGCCTTTTAAAATATTTTTATGATTCTGCATGATTTTGCGGAAATTAATTATATTGCGCTTTAAGAAAAGAATCTGCGATACGGCCTTTTTCTGTTTTTGGGCGAAAATTACTTTTTCGGCCTCTCCTATGGCTATGCTGTTTTTGTCCAGGAGGGAATAGCAGGCGGACATAAGCCTTTCTAAAATTTCATAAAGAAGAATAGCCGAGGATTCAAATTTGTATGTTAAGATAGAGCTTCCCTCTTTTTTGCAGAGGTTAAAAAAATCATTCAAAGCCTCAAGGTTATTGTTATGCAGGGTAACGAGATAGCCGTGGCCGACAAAAAAATCAATCTCTTCGGCGGAAATATTGTCGTTAGAAAATACAGGAAAATGAAGAATGACAAATAAATAATCTTTTCCCTGCTTGGCCGTCGGCCGTTGAGCCGTTTTCTTAGACAAAGAAGCCTGCAGATGATTTATATCAAAACCGTATTTTTTGTGCAGAAATTCTGTCTCTTTCCTGTCAGCGTTATTGATATTTATCCAAACTAACTTTTTATTCTCTGTTTTTGGGTTGTCAATAGTCACTTCCTCGATATTTTTTGAGATTTTTTTGTAATTTGGCATATTTTATGAGATTGTGGATAAATAGCTGTTAATTTTATTATAACATAGATTTACCCCGTTAGAAATAGTGCCCTGTTGGAATTTCTAACGGGGTTCATATTTTGAGGAATTAAAATTTTATGTTATAATACAATTGTTCTTGGGAAGACTCCTTAAAGAACGGTTTATAATTAAAAATAATATTACTTCTACGAATTATCACCGCCTCGGCCACGCCCCGCTAAAGGCGAGGCTCCGCTAAAGCGGGGCCGTGGGCAATAAATAATAAGGAGCGGGACGAATATACAAATTTTTGTAAAAAAGTTTTAATAGTGTATTTGCGAACCTGCCCCGTTGAATATAAAGTAATTTAAATTAAATCATTTTTTAGTTTATAGGGACAATATTTCTTTGGTTGGGGATAATAGCTTATTCAACGGGGTGAATAATGGATTTGTAGGTGGAAATAGTTCATTATGAGTTTTAAATATTATGGTTGATAATAAAGATTTACAATTAAAAAGTCCGGAAAAAATAAATTTTACCCCGGAAAAAACTGAAGAAAGGGTGGAAAAGGCGGAAAAACCAGTTTTGCCGGAAAGGAGAGAAACTGCCCCGGAATTAAGGGGGGCCGTAGTGAAAAAAGAGGCAGGAGGAACGAGAGAGCAGCCAAAAGCAACCCCGTCCGCGGGGTTGGTTGATATTGGCGAAGCCGTGCAGGCAAGAAAAGAAAGGGAAGAAAAAATAGGAAAAATACTGGAAGCGGGGATGGAGGAAATTTATTTAAGCTTGCCCGCAAATAAACAAACGGAATTTAAAGCTAAAGGTGAAGAAACAACAAGAGAGATAAATAGCTTATTAGGAAAAGCTAAGGTTAATATTGGAAAAATAGTAAGTCTAATAAAAAAATGGCTCTCTCTCATCCCCGGCGTCAACCAATTTTTTTTAGAGCAGGAAGCGAAAATTAAGGCGGATGAGATTATGAAGTTGAAAGAGCGATGAAAATTTAAAAATTGAAAATTGGTAATTGCCCGCCCCTCCCGCCCCAGCGGGATTGGCGAGGCCGGGGAAAATTAAAATTATGGATTACGGTTTCCCGGAACAAAATATTTATTCACCCCAAACCAGTCTAAATTTAGAACTGGCTCCTTGGCTGGTTTATTTAATTTGGGCGATTATTATTCTTTTTTTCCTGCTTTTTCTAGCTAGGGTTATTAAGTTTTTCTATAACCGGAACCGGGCTTTTGACCATATCATTTTTTCCGTCCGGCTGCCCAAGGAAAGGCCGGGGGAAAAAGAAGAAAATTTTGACGTTCAGCACCTGCATGAAGAAATCGCCAAGGGCGAGACGGTTTTTGCCGGAGTCGGCGGCTTGCGCGCGCAAAGAGGGATTTTGCCTTGGCTTTTGGGCCGTGATGACCATTTTTCCTTTGAAATCGTGGCGCGGGAGAAAAAAATTTGCTTTTACGCGGTGGCGCCCAGAAAAATGGGCCGCTATCTAGAGCAGCAGATTAATGCCCATTATCCGGAGGCGGTAATTGAAGAAGTGGAGGACTACAATATATTTACTCCCCGCGGAGAAATTCTGGCTGGTTCTCTTAAAACCGACCGCAGTTTTATTTTTCCGATTAAAACTTATAAAAAACAGGAAACCGACCCAATGAATTCAATTATTAATGTTATGTCAAAGTTAGAAGCGGACGAATCCATCGCTATTCAGTATGTGGTTCGAAGTGCTAAGGACGTTTGGCATAAGAAGGCCGGGGCCATAGTTAGAGAAGTGGCGGGAGGCAAATCCATGGCTGAGGCCTTGAAGTTAAACAAAGTGACGAAAGTAATTTCGGCGGTCGGGGATTTAGCCCAGATGGCCAAGCCGCTTTCTGAAGCGGAGAGGCAGAAGCAATTTAATATGACGTCTAAAACCTCGGCTTTAGAGCAGGAGATGCTTAAGGAAATAGAGGAAAAAAACGCCAAAGCCGGCTTAGACGTTAATTTGCGAATCGTGGTAAGCGCCAAAAATAAAGGGCAGGCGGCGATGTTTTTGGACAATATGGCGAGCGCCCTGCGCCAGTATAATTATTTTGAATATGGCAATAATTTCAAAAATAAATTAGCGAGGGGCAATCAAAATAGAATAATCAACGATTTTATTTATCGGCGCTTTCAGGAGAAAATAAGTTTCCTCCTTAATACCGAGGAATTAGTTTCGCTTTTCCACTTTCCCTTGAAATACACGGAAACGCCTAATATCCTCTGGCTGACAGCTAAATACGCAGCCGCACCGCCAAACACCCCGGACGAAGGCATAATTTTAGGGGAAAATGTTTACCGCGGAGTGATAAAGGAAATAAAAATAAAAAGAGAAGACCGGCGCCGGCATTTCTATGTTATTGGCAAATCCGGCACGGGCAAATCGCAGTTTATAGCGAGTCTGGCTATCCAGGATATAATAAACGGGGAGGGAGTCGCCGTTTTGGACCCGCACGGAGATTTAATCCAGGATATTCTCTGCCGTATTCCGCCCGAGCGGGTGGAAGACGTGGTTTTATTCTCCCCGGCTGATTTAGAGCGGCCTCTGGCTTTAAACTTGGTGGAATATGACCCGCGCTATCCGGAGCAAAAAACTTTCGTGATAAACGAATTGATAAAAATATTTGACAAACTTTATGACCTGAAATCTACCGGCGGCCCGATTTTTGAGCAATACATGAGAAACGCCCTGCTTTTAATAATGGCTGACCCGGCTTCCGGCTCAACTTTGATGGAGGTGCCAAAAGTCCTTTCTGATCCCGCGTTCAGGAAGATGAAATTAGAGCGCTGCAGCGACCCAACCGTGGTTGATTTCTGGAAACAGGAAGCGGAAAAAGCCGGGGGCGAAGCGGCTCTAGCTAATGTCGTGCCCTATATTACTTCAAAACTGACCCAGTTTATCTCTAACGACACGATGCGCCCGATAATCGGGCAGCAGAAAAGCTCGTTTAACGTCCGCGACATCATGGACAAGCAAAAAATTCTTTTAATAGATTTATCCAAAGGCCGGGTCGGGGAAATGAATGCTTTCCTTTTAGGCATGATCCTGATCAGTAAAATTTTAATGTCCGCGCTCTCCCGGACCGATATGCCGCTTGAAAAAAGAAAAGACTTTTATCTCTACATTGATGAATTTCAGAATTTTACCACTGATTCAATCTGCTCTATCCTTTCCGAGGCGAGAAAATACGGGCTCAATTTAATTATCGCCCATCAGTACCTGGGCCAGCTGGTAAAAAATAAAGATACGACGATTAAAGACGCGGTTTTCGGCAACGTCGGCACCTGGGCATTGTTTAAAGTCGGGTCCGAGGATGCCGAAGTTATGGAAAAAGAATTCTCTCCGGTTTTTAACCAATATGACCTGATAAACGTTGATAAGTATACGGCTTATGTAAAGCTTCTGATTGACAATGCCGCCAGCCGGCCATTTTCCATGAAGACCTTATGGCCTTTGCCGGGCGAAGCGCGGGAGGATTTAGCTAACAGGATAAAATCCTTATCCCGACTTAAATACGGCCAGGATCGGAATATAATTGAAGCGGAAATTGCCCAGAGGGCGAAAGTGGCTGGCAGCTTGCCAGAAAAATAGAAATTTTGTAGAATATAAGGGTAAAATAAACAAAAATATGAAAAACAAAAATCAAGACCAAAATTCTAATTCTTTCGGCGATTTCGGCGATGATTTAGAAATAAAAAGCGGCTTATTGGACGAAGGGGAAGAATTTGACCTTAACACGGAAGATTTTCCGGATAGCGGGGAAAAGAAAAGAGGCGGGAAGAAAGCGAGAAGCGAGAAGGATCAGGAAGGAGTAGTTATCAGCCGGACTAAGGTTGTTTTAATAAAAAAATTGCTAGAAAACATTAAGGAAAACAATGGCAAACTAATAGAAATTTTGTCAGTTTTAGCCCCGGGGGAAGAAGAGGTCCGCATTGGCATCAGCCAGATAGGAGAGGAGGCTGAAAATAGCGAAATTACGCCCCCGTCCGGCGAAGAAGCCGGCAAGGTTATTGAAGGGGTTTTTGACGGGGAGAACATGATTGGCCCGGACGGCAAGCAATACAGCGTGCCGGCCAATTACGCTTCCAAATCAAAATTAGTGGAAGGCGATATTTTAAAACTTACCATCACCAATAGCGGGACCTTTATTTATAAGCAAATCGGGCCGATTGAAAGAACAAGAGTAGTAGGGGAGTTAAAGAAAGGCAGTGACGGCGATTTTACCGTAGAATCAGAGGGGAAAAAATGGCATGTTCTTGACGCCAGCGTGACTTATTTTAAGGGCGAAGTGGGCGACGAAACGGTTATTTTAATCCCAAAAACCGGGGAAAGTAAATGGGCGGCGGTGGAAAATATTATTAGAAAAAGGGATTACTTAGTTAATTAGGTACTTAGGGGTTAGGTATTAGTTTTTAAGATTATTCATTATACTCACGCATTTTGCTAAAGGCGTGTTTTTTTGTTGGTTTTAAATAACCTTGATTTATTCTAATTTAATGGTAAAATAGAAAAGTAATAGGAGGTTTCTAAAACCCGTTTTTTTATATTATTTTATTATTTTCCGCCAGGGGCGGATCAGCCTCTGGCTGACATTTTTATATTATTTAATAGATGGCGACATTATATAGAAAATACCGGCCGCAAAATTTTACGGAAGTAGTCGGGCAGAATCATATCAAGGTCACTCTGGAGAACGAAATCCAGTCCGGCCGGATTGCGCATGCTTATCTTTTCTGCGGGCCCCGGGCCGTTGGCAAAACGACTTTAGCCCGCGTGATTGCCAAGGCGGTTAATTGTTTAAAAAGAAAGGAAGGGGAAAGCGAGCCCTGCAATAAATGCGAAATCTGCGAGGAAATTACGGTTGGCCGGAGTCTGGACATTATGGAAATAGACGCGGCCTCCCATACCGGCGTGGATAATGTCCGGGAAAATATTATTACCTCGGCCCGCACCGCCCCTTCCCGCTGTAAATATAAGGTTTTTATCATTGACGAAGTCCACATGCTTTCTATTTCCGCTTTTAATGCTTTATTAAAGATTATGGAAGAACCGCCGGCTAATGTTATTTTTATCCTCTGTACCACCGAAATCCACAAAGTGCCGACTACGATTATTTCCCGTTGCCAGAGGTTTGATTTCCGGCGGATAGGCGTGGCTGATGTGGTGAAAAAATTAAATTATATTGTCAGCAAAGAAGGAATAAAAATAGACAAAAAGATTCTGGAGTCAATCGCCAGGAAATCCGAGGGCTATATGCGGGACGCAGAAAGCTTATTGGGTCAGATTGTTTCTATCGGCGGCCGGGAAATTACGCAGGAAGAAGCGGATTTAGTCATACCGCGAAGCGATTTTGACGAGATTATCAACCTCATCGGCTATTTAATAAAAAAAGACGCGGCCGGCGCCGTCAGGTTAACTAATAAATTGGTGGACGAAGGGGTTAATCTGGCTGCCTTTGTTTTCGACTTAATTGAAGTTTTAAGGAAAATAATGCTTGATAAAATTAGCGCCGGCAACCTGGCGCTGGAATTCGGCGAAACTTTGGAAATAAAAATTAATGAAGCTTCGCGCGAACTTACTTTAGAGCAGCTTATTTTTTTTATAGAGAGATTTATAAAAGTTAAAAATGAATTAAAAGACAGCTTTATCGCCCAACTGCCTATGGAATTAGCTATTACCGAGCTTTGCCTGGCTAAAGGGGCGGTTGCGAGCAGAAATATTCCAGTCGCGCCAAAACCGTTTCCCGGGACCAAGCCAAGGCCGGTTTCTAATCCAGGAGTCGCCTCGGCCAGCATGAGTTTAGAGGAAATAAAAAATCGCTGGCATGAAGTGCTGGCTAAAGTAAAAAAATATAACCATTCCTTATCCTTTATCCTGCGGGTTTGCCAGCCCAAAGACATAGCAGGCAGTCAGCTTTGTCTGGCTTTTAAGTATAAATTTCACAGAGATAGAATTAATAATCTCCAGATTAAGACAATGGTGGAAAAGATACTGGATGAAGTTTATGGTTATCCTTTAATTATTCAGGCAATAATTGATGAGACTTTGGAAATAAATCCCGCAGAAAGAGGCGGGACAAGTAACGGGCAGGGAAATGGCCAGGGGGTTGGGGCTGAAAACGGCAGCCCAGAGCCAAAAAATAGCGGAAACGAGAGTAAGCCGGAAAATGGCAATATGTTAAATGACCTGTTAAAAACTTTTGGCGGCCGGATTGTCAAATAACAATTTCCGCCAAAGGCGGATCAGCCTCTGGCTGAAACAGTTGACAATTAACAAAATTTTCGGGGATCGTCTAATGGCCCCGCCTAAGCGGGGTCCCGCTGCGGCGGGATAGGACTCCTTTATATATGTATTTCGTTTATATTCTTCAAAGTCTGAAGGACTCGGGGTATTATATAGGACAAACCGAAGATCTGGATGATAGAATAAAAAAACATAACAAAGGTTTAGTGAAATCAACCAGATCAAGAAAACCGTTTATATTAATTAAAAAAGAGCCTTTTGATACAAGGGGAGAAGCAAGAAAAAGAGAAAATTATCTTAAAAAATTGAAGGGAGGTAATGAATTCAAAAAGATTATAGAAAATTGGGAGATCGTCTAAAGGTAGGACGACGGATTCTGGCTCCGTCAATCTAGGTTCGATTCCTAGTCTCCCAGCATAAAATGGTAGTCGCCTCATCGGCAACCCGCCGCCTGCCTGCCGGCAGGTTTGTCCCCGAGTTAAATTTTATTCTACAATATGTCGGTCTTTATTATTCCTGGTTTTTATAGAAAAAAGAAATTTTATCAACCGCTGGTTGAAAGATTGCAAGAGGCTGGTTTACAGGCAGAAATTATTGATTTAGGCATGAATGTACGTAATTTAAAACAGGCCGCGCAGGTAGTTTCGCGATATTTAAAAAAAACTAAAGAAAAAGACGATATTATTGCCCATAGTTTCGGCGGTTTAATTTTAAAGCAGATATTAGTTACTGATCTAAAAATCACGGCGCAGATTAAAAGTATTAGTTTCGTGGCCGTGCCGCATCAAGGAAGTTGGGCTGCATTATTAATGCCTATCTTGCCGGCAACTTTAAATATGATGCCGTTTGCCAAAGAGTTAAAAAGGACCGCCGAGGCAATATTGCCAGACAACACTATGAATTTTTTGCCGGAAGCCGAATTTAAAGTTTGGCCCAGAAAATCATCTCGTTTGAATAACTACGTGGATGCTGTCATTCCTCAAACTAATCATGATAGCATTATTAATAGCCAAGTTTTCACTAATCGAGTAATAGAATTTATAAAAACCAGCACATAATTTATCGTACCAATATTATTTCAGTTTAAACATCTTTCTTGCCCCCGAGCGCGAAAAATTTCACTTCAATAAAATACTAGCTTAATTAGCCAGTATTTTTAATAATAAGGTGTTGATAGCGGCTATTGCCCGGATTTTATCAAATAAAAAACCGCTTAGAGGACTTAAAGATTGTCCAAATAAGCGGTTTTATTGTCGGCTAGTTACAACTTTTGCTGCGAGGTTTCCTCTTAAGCCGGAGAGGCTTTGGATTGTATTGAGCCGGAACTGGGCTCAGAAAAACAAGAAAAGGTTTTCCTCTGGCCACTTTCGGCATCTTAGACTGAGACGTATTTTTCTTTGCCACTAGCCACCTCCTTTCTCGCAAAAAATTAGGTTTTTATTGTGTGGAAAAATCTTAGTACAAAATTAAATTATTGTTAATAGAAGTGAACCCCCGTTAGAAAATCGTATCTTTCTAACGGGATAAATTTGTGTTATAATTTAAACATGAAAGAATTACGGCAGTCAATTTTAATTTTTTGCCTTTTACTTCTCTTTTGGGCAAGCGGAGCAGCAGTTGATACGGCTCTGTGGGGGCATGAAATTTACCGCACGCCGGACTGGCTAGTCAAGAATCTGCATCTATTCTGGCTGGTTTTAAACCAATTCTTATTGCCCTTGTTGGTTTTGCTGGTAATAAAGCCGAAGTTAAATACCCTGATTTTATATTTATCCGCGGCTTTTTCCGGCAGCGTTT
>Ga0265592_1000858_pt1 | contig 14453 bp, 14 predicted proteins | sample saktaG_7_FD_190141 | JGI IMG/M metagenome (GOLD analysis project Ga0265592, IMG submission 190141) | Saline water microbial communities from Sakinaw Lake, British Columbia, Canada - sak_2010_1_5_120m | ecosystem: Environmental > Aquatic > Non-marine Saline and Alkaline > Saline ... | reverse complement strand
AAATACAAGGTCTTTATTATTGACGAAGTTCATCAATTAACACGCGAGGCCTTTAATGCTTTATTAAAAACCCTAGAAGAGCCGCCCGCTCACGCTATTTTTATCTTAGCGACCACGGAAATTCATAAAGTTCCTCAAACAATTATTTCTCGCTGCCAGAGATTTGATTTTCATAAATTAACCTTAGATAAAATTGTTGAACGGCTTAATTGGATTGCCCAACAAGAAAAAGTATCCATAGAAAAACCAGCCTTAGAATTGATTGCCTTAAATGCCGACGGTTCAATTCGCGATGGCGAAAGTTTGTTAGGCCAGATTATGGCCATGGAAGATAAAAAGATTACCCTGGAAGAAGTCCAGACCATTTTAGGGGTAATTGATATTAAAGCAGTTCAGGATTTAGTTGAATATTTAACTACGAAAAAGAATTCTCAGGCCATTTCCCATATTAACCAAGTGGCTAATCAGGGTTATGATTTAATCCAATTTACCAAATCATTAGTCAGCTATTTAAGAAAAATGATGATTCTTAAAGTTGACTCTAATTTAACTAAATTAGTCGCCTCTGAATTGACGAAAGAACAGTTAGATGGCATAATAAGGCAAGGGCAGAGTTTTTCACAGACAGATTTAATCAAAACTATCCACCTTTTTATCCAAGCAGGCAACCAAATCAAATCCGCTGATTTCCCGCAACTGCCTCTGGAATTAGCCGTGGTGGAATGTTGCCAGGGTAGTTGATTTGTCTGAACCATAGATGTATAATATAGATAGATATATCTGTGGTTCGATGATTAAGAAAACAAAAGAGAGACAACGAGCAATCGCTTTAAGGAAAAAGGGATTGTCATATAACGAGATTTTAAAAAGAGTTCCTGTCGCGAAGTCTACTTTGTCTTTGTGGTTGCGAGATGTTGGGTTAGCTAAAAGACATGTACAGCGACTTACAAGAAAAAGGAAAACATCACAAGCTAAGGCAGCGAAAGCTTGTCGTGCGAAGAGGATAAAAATTACAGAGGAGATACAATCTTTAGCTAAAAAAGAAATAAGCAAGATTAACAAGAAAGAACTGTGGTTAATCGGGATTGCCTTATATTGGGCAGAGGGATGCAAGCAAAAAGAAACAAATACCTCTGAGAGAGTACGTCTTGGTAACTCTGATCCTAATTTAATTCTCATATTTCTTAAATGGTTAAAAGAGGTTTGTTTAATTTCAGATGAAGAAATAAATGTAAGGCTTTATATTCATAGAACTGGTGACGAAAAAAGAGCTTTAAGATATTGGTCTAGGATTACAGGAATACCTATTAGAAAATTTCAGAAGACGGTTTTTAAAAGACACAATATCAGGACAAATCGTAAAGTAGATAACAGTAAATATTTTGGCTTACTAGATGTGGGTGTAAAAAGAAGTACTAATTTTAATAGAAAGATAACTGGATGGATAGAAGGTATAGTTAATAGGGTTAATAATATTGGGGAGTAGTGTAGTGGTAACACGTCACTCTTTGGAAGTGAAGATCGCAGGTTCGAATCCTGCCTCCCCAGCCAACGTCAGCGCGGTTCGAGGGACCGCAGTGCCTTATTTTAAGCCATTTATAGTAGTCGTTTTTGTATGCTAAAAAATGACCCACCGAGGATTCGAAATAAAATTATGAAAAGCTTCATTATTCCGTACTGGAGAAATAAAATTAAGTTTTATGGATATGCAAAACCTACAATTCAGCAATTTGATTAAAGCAGGTCTTATATCCGGAGTATCTTTGGTTTTGGGCCTGCTTTTTAATTACTTCTTCTACGGCAAAGTTCCAGGAATCGCTTTTCCGTTGTATTTTGTTTTGATCATTGCCGGGCTTTTTACTTTAACCATGTTCTTTAAGAAGAAAATAAATAAAGAAGTTTTTTGGCTGTTGATACCTCTTATGTTTTTTAGCTCAATGGTTTTTGTCCGCTCCAGCGAAATGCTCACTGTTTTTAATATAGCCGCTTCTTTATTGCTGTTACTTGTAATCGTCAAAATATCATTTGGCAAGAAAGTTAAAAACTTTTTGATTGAAGATTACATTAAAGTTTTTTTCCTTCCGATTAAATTTATCCGTCCTTTATTCCAAACATTATCTGATTTATTTTTATCATTCAAAGCGAAAAACGACCAGAAAGTTTTCTCGCAGGTTGTCAAAGGTATTCTGATGACCATTCCAGTTTTATTTGTTTTTTTGCTTCTTTTTTCTTCGGCGGATTTGATTTTTCAAAAATATGTTTCAAATTTGATTAATATTAATATCAAACCGGAAATAATTTTTAGGTCTATTTTAATTTTAATAGCGACTCTTGCCTATATCGGCGCCTATTCTTATTTATTTAGGAAACAGGATAACCAAATTAATGTACGGCAAAACAGCGAAAGCTATAGCATCGGACGTATAGAAAACTCTATTCTACTCGGTTCGGTCAATGTTTTATTCTTTGTTTTTATGTTCATCCAATTGACTTATCTTTTCGGAGGTGAAAGTAATATCTCGGCTCTGGGTTTTACCTATGCCGAATACGCTCGCCGCGGATTTTTTGAACTGATAACGGTGGCTGTTGTTTCTTTGTTTCTGCTCTTATTCACGGAAAAATACATTATTAAGAAAGAAACAGGACATACGATCGGATTCAAATTTTTGAGTACCGTGTTAATCGTTCAGGTAATGCTAATTATGGCTTCCGCTTTTACTCGTTTATCGTTATACGAAGAAGCCTACGGTTTTACAGACCAGAGATTCTTTAGCCATGCCTTTATTATTCTACTAGCGGTCATTTTTTGCCTGTTGCTATACAAAATCTACAAAAATAAAAAAGAAAAAATATTTGCTTTTCACATTTTTATCTCGATTATTTTGTTTTTGTCCGTGATGAATTTTCTTAATCCCGATGCCTTTATCGCGCGCCGCAATATTGAGCGATTCATCGTTACTGGAAAACTCGATGCTCGCTACTTAGGTCGTCTTTCAAGCGACGCCATACCGAATACTATCAAAATATTGGATATATCAGACGAAGATCTGAGGAATAGTTTTGCCCACGGACTGTATTGGCGCGCTCAAGATATCAATTCCTCTTATTTCTCAAAATGGCAATCGTTGAACATATCGCGAATGAAAGCGAAAAAGATTCTTGACTCAAGAATGAGTAAGATAGAGCCATACAAGGATTATCAGCAGCAGAATCCTGATTCGGTAGACGAGATTAGTGAGATTTTGAAGAAATAGGATTATTCCTTGATTATTGAACGGGATTAGGCTTCAAATTTAGAGATAGTAATATTAATAGTAAAAATATTAATTTTTAACGACCCATCCGAGATTTGAACCAGACAAAATAGACAAAAACATATATTTTATCAGTGTTTTTCAATACCAGACCAGAGTGGATTAGAATGGTGATTTTAATAAGATAAGGCGAACAGAAATTGTTCGCCTTTATTATTTATTGTTGATTAATATCTATAAGATGTTATTATTTGTAATAAGGTTATTGATTAATTAAGAATAAAAAAAATGACTCAAAAACAAATTACTATTAAACAAATTCAAGATTGGGAAAGGAATTTTTGCAAGGAAAAAGGCATTACTTTTGACAAAGATGAACAAATGAGGATAGCTTTATTAAAATTAATGGAAGAGGTAGGGGAGACAGCTAAAGCTGTCTTGGAAAAGAAATGGGACGATATTTTAGCAGAAGTTGCCGATGTTATAGTTTTTGCCTGTAAGGTGGCGAATGTTACGGAAGATAATTACACAAAAGATAAATTAGAAAAAGTTATGAAACGCAAATTAAGTTATTGCGAAGGAAGGATTTACGACGCAAAAATACGTAAATTTAACAAGCCGAAAAATTCAGAGTTTAAGTAATATATATTTTCAATTAATAAAAGCGCCTCGTTGTTAAGGCGCTTTTATAATTCACGGCATTCGTTTTTATTGTATTTCGATGACTTTGAATGTGTTATTCCTGTATTTTACTTCGTCGTCTGTCTCTTTGCCGAGGCAGGCTTGCGCGATTGGAGTCGTAACAGACAAAGTCGTAATTTCGACATCGTCAACAATAATTTTTTCTCCTTTCCTTTAAATCAAAAGAACTTTTGTCTCCTTTTGTTAATCTTAATATTTGATGGTTATAAAAGTCAATAAAAATTGTGGTGCTCAGCTAATAAAAATCGCCAAAGAGGCGGTTTTTTGATATAATAAAAACGTAGTTAAAACGACCTTTATAATAAAGAGATGCCTAAGAAAATTATTTTAATTACTGCCATGATATTTATAGCTGGAGGGGTCTTTTTGGTGTTTCAATTTCAGAAAGCGGAAGATTCCGAAAAGCCAACTGATATAGAACAGGCCTGTCTGGATTCGGGAGGGACTGTTAGTACTGCTCTCTGCTGCAAATCAACAGGCGATTTCCCGGATGACTGCGCTATTGGCGCCTGCGGCTGCGCTCCAGAATACAGCCATCAGGTAAAAGTCTGTGGCTGTGGAGAAGGTAATTGTTTTGACGGGGTTAGATGTGTTGACTTTGAAGAACATTTGAAAGAAAGAGGAATATTGGACGAATCCGGCCAGCCCGAAGAGGAGCCAGAAGAGGAGGTTTTAGAACCAGAAGAAAAACAATCGGAAGTCCCTTTGGCTTATTATATAGAAAATGCGCCCTATTACCGAGAAGATGGTTTTTGTTGGGGAGCCAGCGCTATTATGCTGATGATGTATCAAGGATTTTCAGGGGATGAAATTCAGGAATTCAGGACAATCCTTAAAAGCGGACCGGGCGGACCGCCTGATATGTTTAATGGTTTTTCAGAATTCGGAGTTCTGGATAAGGTTCGTCTGGTTTATTTGGAAGGTTATTCAAAAGAATCCGCTGATTTTTATAATCATATTTTAAAAAACCCGGCCGAACAAGTTATTGTTTTAAAAAACAAGGATGGAGCATTGGAAAAACTGAAAGAATTAATTTCTTCGGATGTTTTGGTCTCAATAGTCGGTCATCACGGAAATCACTATATGATTGTTACCGGTTACGACCAGGACTATATCTATATCAGTGATCCTGGGGCTGATGATGTCTTCTTCCAGGAGATTGATTATCAGGCGGAATATGAAGAAAAGACCAAAATGTCCATAGAGCATTTTTTTGAGCAGTGGACGGTCTCCGGCTTTGAAGGAGGTGGCATAAATTTTCCGGGGGATGGCGGCATGGTTTGGCTGGAAAAATAAGAGATAAGAATTATGGAAACTTTATTTTGTATACTATTATTAATTTCGCTGGCTTGTTTGCTGGCAGGACTTGTCAGACCCGGCTTGGTTCTGGGTTTTCTAAAAAAGAACAAGACAAGAAAAAATGTAATTTTGATTTTTGGCATACTTAGCGTCTCATTCTTCACTTTATTCGGTTTAGTTACCGAATCCGATTTGATTCCCGAATTGCCTGGTTTGCCAGGGATAGATTCTGAAGAAAGAACTTCTCCAGTTGGCCAAGAAGGGGTCCCGGAATCTTCTCAGGGAGAAAGTTCAGGCGGGGATGAATCTGTCAAAGAACCCGTCGGGGAACCTAAAGAAATTCCATCAGGAACTACCCTCTGTAGTATTTCAATAGGCGAGGTGGCCAAAACAGAATTACTGCAATTAAGTTCCTGGACAGACGGGGCCGTCTCGATAAATCTGCCGGCCGGCTGGAATGTTTATACCGGAGGGGAATGCGCCACTAAATCAATTTTGGCCAGAGATCCTTCGTCTGAATTAAAACAGGTTTTTTATTTTTCAGAAGCCGGTCCGGTTTATACAAATCAAGAGAGAAAGGTCTGGGATTATAATTATATGCAGATGGGCGGCAGTAATGTTCCCTGGTTTGAAAGTCCGGTGGTCAGTCCTCTGACAGCTGAAAACTATTTGATAAACTTTAGCACTTTGGCCCTGACCGGTTTTTTCCAGCAGGCCTTTCCCCAGGCTCCGATTATGACCAATGTTGAAATAATCAGCTCGGAGGGAGTTGCTGATAAACCGTCCTATGCGACTGATGCCAGGTTAATCAGAGCAGAATTCCAGCAGAATAATAAATCAGGCGAAGGGTATTTCTATATAATCACTGCCGATATTGGTATGGGTTGGGGATACGGAATGATGTTTATTGGCATTACCGCCCCCCGGGGTTTATTAGATTTGATAACTCCTTCGTTGGAAAAAAGCTTAGAGTCTTATACGATAAGCCAGGGATATGTCAGCGCCTGTATCCAGGCCCAGAACAAGGCGGCGGCCGGGGCCTTGGAAGCGGGAAAAATATTAAGCGAAACATCTGATACCATTATGGATGTTTGGGAGAATAAACTTGAGTCGGAACAAAGAATGTCGGAAAAATACAGCAATGTTACTTTAGGATACAGTCGATTGTACAATCCGGATACGGATGAGGTCTATGAGGTCACTCCTGAATTTTATGATTATTATGAGGTGCATGGCGATGAATTTGAGAAAAGTTATTTAGAAGAACTGCCTGATGGCAAATGGAGTTATGCACCTCTAAATGGAGCAGAACATATATATTAATTAATTTTTAATTTTAATAATCATTTCTAGACCTATGTGTTACCCGCAGTGGGCACCCAGCCAGATATCCCAAGAATGCTTTACTGGGATTTGGTCGAAAATTCGAATCTCTCCTTCCCGGCACAAATTAGTGTAGTATCGATGGACTATATCAAGAAATGATTCTATGATAAAATTAAAATATGAATAAAAAGGTTTTATTAATTTTACTAATGATCTTTATTATTGGAGCTGGCGTGGTTGCTTATTTTTGGAATCAACCAAATTTAATATCTCAAGAACAATCTGAAGAAACTGCGAATTGGAAAACTTTTATTCCTGCTGATAAAGGTGCAACATTTCGATATCCAGAAAATTTATCAACAAACTATATCCGTCCTCAAGAATGGCCTCCAAAATTACTGATAATAGATGATATTGGATTTTCATGCGAAGAAGGTGGGCTTGGGATAAATGGTCGTCCTGGCATGACAATACAAAAAAAGATCAATAATATTGTTTATTGCATTGAGAGTGTTAGTGAGGGAGTAGCTGGAACATTTTATACAAATTATACTTACACATTTCTAAAAGACAGTAAACTGGTCAAACTTAGCTTTATTTTAGCGTATTCACAATGTGATAATTATGATGATCCGCAAAAGACAGAATGTGAACAGGAACGCCAGATTTTTGACTTGGATTTATTAATTAATAGTATTGCAGAAAGTGTGCAGTAATGTCTTGTGTGGGAGATAAAATGGGGTCAGGAGTCTTTTATTCTTCTTGGTAATTACGTGAAATGGTTCCAATTCCGTCCCATACGACAAGCCATTGTGGGCACCGGCTCGAGAGACCAGAGTGTCTAAAAATTAATTAAAAACTGATTAATTTATGAAAAATAAAAGAGTTATTATTATCCACGGTTGGGATGGCTCTTCAAAGAGTGAGTGGTTCCCGTGGATAAAAAAGGAGTTAGAAAGTAAAAACATTGAAGTAATAATTCCGGACATGCCAAATACTGAAAAACCTGAAATTAAAGAATGGGTTAGCTATGTTGCCAAAACGGTTCAAGAGCCGGATGAAAACACTTTTTTGATTGGTCATAGTATTGGCTGTCAGGCAGTTTTAAGGTATTTAGAGACCTTAAATAATAAAAAAGTGGGCGGAATTGTTTTGGTTGCTCCTTTTTTTAAAACATTAACCAATTTAGAATCAGAAGAAGAGGAAAAAATTGCTAAGCCTTGGTTAGAAACTCCTATAGATTTTGAAAAAATAAAAAAAACAACAGATAAATTTACTGCTATTTTCTCAGATAACGACCAGTTTGTTGTATTAGAAGAGAATAAAAAGATATTTGAAGAAGAACTAGGCGGAAAAGTTATTATTGAACATAATAAAGGCCATTTTGATGAAGGTTCTAATATATTTGAGATTCCTGTGCTTTTGAATCTTTTGTTAGATTATCTGGAAAAATAATTTTTACATTAAGTTTGTGTTGTTTTTCTGGTAGGATAATAGCAATAAATATTTTAATTTTGTCTTATGCCAGCAGAAAAAATAAGTCTTGATAATGCAAAAAAGAATAAATTGTTCTATTTTGTAGCTAATGCTGTTGTTTATCGCGAGAGCGATAAAAGGTGTCTTATTCTAAAAAGAGATGAGAGGGAAATAGCGCATCCGGGAAAATACTGTACTCCTGGCGGAAAGCTTGAATGGGAGGACTTAGACATTAAAAATCCAACAAGAATGAATGGAGATATATTTGATTTTGAAAATGCCGTAGAGGGTCTATTAAAAAGAGAAGTTTTAGAGGAAGCAAACATAGAGATTCAAGATTTTTTTGAATATATCAATAGCAATGCCTTTATCAGACCGGATGAAACGCCAGTGGTTTTAGTTAAACTTGCCGTTAAGTATAAACAAGGTGAGGTTAAAACAGAAAAAGGGGGATTTGTTGATTATGCTTGGGTTAATGAAAAAGAAGTTGAGAATTATGATTGCATTAAAGGTGTTCCGGAGGAAATAGCCAAAACAATCAAGATATTTTCATAGTTTTTATTAATCTTATTCTCAAACCGAATTTGCCAGCCATATGAAAATTCTTATTTGTTGTAGTAAATTTTTATATAATAGAGTCCCGTTGATTAAAGAGAAATTAGAAAAGCAGGGACACATGGCGACTTTGCCTAATTCTTATGAAGAGCCGTTAAAAGAGGAAGAAATGAAGAAGATAAGTCAAGAAGAACACAGGCGATGGAAAAGTGATATGATTAAATTACAGGCAGTAAAAGTAAAAGCAAATGACGCTGTTTTAGTTTTGAATTTTGATAAAAACGGTCAGAAAAATTATATTGGCGGGGCTACTTTTTTAGAAATATTCAGGGCTTTTGAACTTAATAAAAAGATTTTTTTATTCAATCCTGTCCCGGAAGGTATTTTAAAGGATGAATTAATGGCCATGGGCCCAGTGATAATTAACGGTGATTTAGCAAAAATCAAATAAAGTCAGAGATATAACAAAAACACCCGCATGAAACGGGTGTTTTTGATTTTAGGGTGACAGTTGTCTTACCAACGTCCGCCACCACCGCGATTGTCGCCACCGAAACTTCGTCCACCACTGCCGCCACCGCGATTGAAATCTCTTCGGGGTGGGCGTTCTTCCATAGGACGGGCTTCGTTGACTGTCAGAGTACGACCATCAAGTTCTTTGCCATTCCACATTTCCATAGCTTTTGTAGCTTCTTCATCAGAAGACATTTCCACAAAGCCAAAGCCTTTTGAACGACCGGACATTTTATCAGTGATAATAGTCGCTGAATCAACAGTTCCGGCCTTAGCAAAAGCATCCTTTAATCCGTCTTCGGTAGTGTCGTAAGACAAACCGCCAACATATAATTTTTTAGCCATTATATTTCCTTATATTAATTATTTGCAAGTCGACCTATTATTCTCTTTAGTTTCTTCTTTCTAAAATTAATATATTTTTGACTTACACTAATTCTTATAAGGAAAGAGAAAACTTATTGAGAAAACTTACCTTTAGAGTATAAGTCATAGTTATCAGGATGTCAAGTAATTAATTGCGCTATTTTTGATTTGTGTTAAAATAGAAAAAATACAAATAAAGGTCGAGTTGAAACTTAATTAAAAAAAACTATGTTAAAAAGATTATTTATTGTAGGAATTTTATTGGCTTTATTCTCTTGGCCGGCTTTAGCTCAAGAAACAGATGTTGACCAAACAATTGTTGGAGGAGAGGAAGTAGAGGTGGCCGCCGAAGATTTAGACATAGAAGAGCCAGGGTCGTTTTCCTGGTTTGGGGATATCGTCAGAGATGTTCAGATATTTTTTACCCGTGACCCAATTAAAAAATCAGAACTTGAGTTAAAAAAAGCTAGTCGGCAATTAATTAGAGCCAGAAATACAGTCATGGAAAATCCTGACGATACTAAACTTCAGGCAAGATTGGAAAAATTTGATGAAAAATATCAGGGATTAGTTGAAAGAATTAATGCCCGAGTTGAAAATTTTAAGGCAGAAAATCCCGAAGCGCTGGAATTAAAGAATTTCTTGGATAAATATACCGACCATCAATTAAAACATCAGGAGATTCTGAAGAAATTAGAGGAACAAGTGCCAGAAGGAGTATTTGAAATAATTAATAATAATCGGGAACGGTATTTGGAAGAATTTGGTGAGGTGATGAATCGATTACAGAGCGAAGAAGAATTTAAGGATAGATTAAAAAGCGGCTTAGAAGATGTAAAAGAAAGTATCGGACAGCGAATTAATCGGATGGAAATTATTGAAGAACTTGAAGGGACAGTCCCAGCAGTTAAAGAAAAAATTAACGAATTAAAGCAAGAAAGCCGAAATCTTTTTCAGGAATTAGAGACAAAGCGTCAAGAAATTAGAGAGGAAATTCAAAAAAGAGCTCAAGAAGAAATTCAAGCAAGAATTCAAGAAGAAGCTCGAGTAAGAGCTCAAGAAGTAATTCAAGAAGGAACACAAAATAGGGCGGAAGAAAATAATCAGGCTGGACAAGGAAGATAAATCTTAAAATAAATATGAGAAAAATTATTTCAGCTATTGTTTTTTTAATAGTTGTTGCTATTGGATTTTATTTTTTCTCCCAACTCTTTAAAGATAACGAAATTGAAGGGATAGATTTTAGTAATTCTAATAATCAAGAAACAGAGCCGGTGGAAAGTGAAAATAAGCCGGTCGCAGAGGGAAGCATGGTGGTAGATCAACTTAAGGGGGAAATTATGAAAGAGGGAACTGGTCAAGGAGCTGAAAACGGCGACCAAATAACGGTTCATTATGTGGGAGTTTTTGAAGATGGGACTAAGTTTGATTCAAGTTTGGACAGGGGAGAACCCTTTACTTTCGCATTAGGGGCTGGTCAGGTGATAAGGGGTTGGGATTTAGGAGTGGCTGGAATGAAAGTAGGGGAAATAAGGAGATTGTTTATCCCTTGGGAATTTGCTTACGGAGAAGCCGGCACGCCCAACGGCGCAATTCCGCCTAATGCAAACCTTATTTTTGATATTGAACTTTTGGGAATTAACCAATAGTTCAAAGATATTAAAATCCTATATATGTTGCCCAAAGTTTTTATTATTATCCTTAATTGGAACAATTGGCCGGATGTCTTAGAATGCCTGTCATCACTTAAAAATAATGACTACCCTAATTATCAGGTAGTCATTATTGATAATGGCTCTAGAGAAAAGCCTCAAATGTCAGATTCAGAGATTAAAATCATTTACAATAAAGAGAATCTCGGTTTTTCCGGCGGCAATAATGTGGGGATTAAATATGCTTTAGAAAAAAGAGCTGATTATATTTTGCTTTTGAATAATGATACGATTGTTAGCCGAGATTTTTTAAATAAATTAGTTGAAGCAGGGGAGAGTAATAAAAAATTCGGGATTTTAGGACCAAAAATTTATTTTGCTGACCAAAAAGAAAAAATCTGGTTTGCCGGTGGTCGGGTGAATTGGCTATATAATAAAGGGATGATGAGGGGATATAATGAAATGGATATAGGACAATATGATTCTTCGAGTATTTCCGCCAAAGGCGAACCCGCCTCTGGCTGGCAAGAAACCGACTATATTACTGGCTGCTGCCTTTTAATTAAAAAAGCCGTGATAGAAAAAATCGGCTTAATGTCTGAAGAGTATTTTTTATACTACGAAGATACTGATTGGTCTTTGGCTGCCCAGCGAGCCGGTTTCAAATGTATTTTTGTGCCCAGGGCTAAAATTTGGCATAAAGGTTCAAAAAGCAGCATTGAAGGTTCGCCGAGCTATATTTATTATCATATTAGAAACGGTTTAATTATGGCTCAAAAATACGCCCCTTGGTATATTAAAATATTTCTTCATTTAGATATTCTTTGGCGGATTAAGAAACAGAATATAAAATATATTTTTTTCCTTAAAAAACGAACTTGGGCTAAGTATATTTTATTAGGCATCAAAGATTTTTATTTGAAAAGATACGGCAAATATGAAAATTGGCATTGAGGCTCACAATTTAGAAGGAAAACGAACCGGGGTTGGCCGATATTTGATAAACTTACTTAAGCAGTGGGATAAGTTTAATTTGCCATCTGACTTAAAATTTATCCTCTATTTCAAAAAGGAAATTCCTGATGATTTGGAATTGCCAGATTCCATTTTTGTCAGGAAACTTCTTAAAGCACCTTTTGGTTTACGGAGCCATGCTCTTTTTATGCATTATCTTTTACCCAAGGCGGCTAAGAAAGATAAGGTTGATATTTTGTTTTGTCCGGGCTATATTGCCCCATTTTTTTATCAGGGGAAAATTGCTTTGACTTTGCATGATATTATTTACCAAGCCCGACCCGAACTTTATAACTGGCCTAGTTTTTGGGATAAAATATTGCTCAAAGAATTTTCTCGAATTTCCGCCAGAAAAGCTAAAATTATTTTTACTCCTTCAGAATTTAGTAAAAAAGAAGTTTTGAAACATTACCGAGTTAATCCTAAAAAAGTTTTTGTCACTCTGGAAGCGGCTGACAGTTGCTTTAGACAAATAACTGACCAAAATAAGTTAGAAGAATTTAAGAAAAAATACCAAATCAAAGATAAATTTATTTTTTATATTGGTTCAATTTTTAATCGGCGGCATTTACCAGAGACCATTAAGGCATTTGAAAATCTTGGGAAGGCGACTCCTGATGAAAGTTGCCTTTCTAAATTAACTGATTACCAATTTTTAATTATTGGCACTAATCATACTTCGCCGTTTATTGATATAGATGATTTGATTAAGGGAGTTAATCAGCGGCTGTGTAGACCAGCTATTTTGCGTCAAGATTATCTCAAGGGTCAAGATTTGATTGCTCTTTACAACGCAGCTGATTTGCTAATTTGGCTTTCTGATTATGAGGGTTTTGGTTTGCCAATTTTAGAAGCTATGGCTTGCGGGACGCCGGTCATAACCGCTCCCTTTACTTCCATTCCGGAAGTAGCCGGGGATTCGGCTATTTATATTCAGGATTCAAAAAATATCCAAGAGATTTCCCAGTCAATTTATCAAGGTTTAACTGATAAAAATTTACGGCAAAAATTAATTAGCCAGGGATTAGCCCAAGCCAAAAAATTCTCTTGGTCGCGCTGCGCCCGGCAAACCTTGCAAGCACTCTACAAGGACAGTTCTTGATTTAATCTTGATCTTAATTTGTTTCTTTACTTTTCAAAATTTTCAAGGTAAAATATAGATACAATTTAATATTCCGCGGTAGCTCAATGGTAGAGCAAACGACTGTTAATCGTTTGGTTGCAGGTTCGAGTCCTGCCCGCGGAGCAACGTCGGACTTTGGGCATAGATTTCGCCCAAAGTCCTTTTATTTATCCCATTTTTGATAGGTTCTAACCTTTGATGAATTGTCTTGACCTCTTGAGAGATTTTTTCCAAAGCAATTAGCGGTTTTATGTCTAAAATACGCAGTTTTCGGTCTGTAAACAAGAGGTTCGAACCTAAATTGGCCAGAAGCTGTTTTTGTCTTTCCGGAGCATTAGATTCAAAGTCTTTTTTAGCGTCTCGGGCAAAATCAAAGACCTTTTCCAATTTTTCTGATTCTTTATTCTTTTTATTAGCATTAGTCAATAACCCCTTGAGCCGAACTTTTTCTTTATTTAATTCATCCATTCGGCTGACATAGGTTTCTTCGTCTAATTCTTGTCTGGCTCTCATGCCAATCACGCCTTTGGTTTCTTTTAAACATTCATCATAGGCCTTTTGCTGATTGCTCAAGATTAGATCTTTATCTTTTGTTTGTTCTTTGTTTTCTAAGCTCAATTCATTCATTGCCCAGTCGTGAAATTCAGGGGGAATTTGTATTCTATTAATCGTCTTCAATATCTGCTCTTTTAATTTCTTTTCTTCAATACATTTTTGAGTACACTTAGGATTGATTCTTTTGGTGCAGTGATAATAGATATATCGGTGAACATTGCCGTTTTTCTGTCTTTTAATCTTTTTCTCGGCCGTAATCATGGCTCCGCATTCGCCGCATTGCATTAAGCCAGTAAAAGTAAAGTGATGTTTTTTAGGCCTGGATTTTCCCTTTCGGCCTAATAAATCTTGAATGCGGTCGTATTGGTCCTCGGTTATCATTGACTTATGAGCCCCTTGATACCAATTACCGCTATGTTTAGGGTATTCAAACATTCCATAATAGAACGGGTCGTTGAAAATTCGATAAATCGTGCTTTTGGCAACTTTCTTGCCGAGACGATTTCGCAAGCCCCATTGGTCAGTGGCAATTTCCAGTATTTTAGGCGGAAAGTGATTCCCGGTGAGCATTAAATCAAACATTTTTTTAACTAAATCAAATCTTTTCGGGTCTTTAAT
>Ga0265592_1000841_pt1 | contig 14681 bp, 9 predicted proteins | sample saktaG_7_FD_190141 | JGI IMG/M metagenome (GOLD analysis project Ga0265592, IMG submission 190141) | Saline water microbial communities from Sakinaw Lake, British Columbia, Canada - sak_2010_1_5_120m | ecosystem: Environmental > Aquatic > Non-marine Saline and Alkaline > Saline ... | reverse complement strand
ACCAGCTTCTCCCCCGCCGGACCGATACAGGCCACCTGGGTTGTTTTGCCGTGCTTTGCGCGCAGCTTCTGGTGCGTCTGCTGGGTGTCCAGACCCCAGAGCCCGGCGGCATTCAGGTAGCTGTCAAGCGCCCACTCCACCTCATCGGCCCGTTTCCCCCTCAGGTCAAGTTCCATCGAAACCGGCTGTGACGTCACCGGCCTTTTAACCGGGGTGAATTCCGGGGTTTCTGTACCCGGGGTCACTTTTACCTTTTCCACGCTATTTAGACCGAGCCTGAGCTTTACCTGTCCGGCCCGGACTTCAACCTGTTGTGTCTCTTCTGATACCGAAAGCACTGTCGCCACAAGGTTTGCTTCTCTCAGCCGGACCATGTCGCCTACAGTGATTCCGCCCTCGTCTTCTGTCTCATCACCGATTTCTCCTGTCTTTGGCTGCCATACCTCCATTTTCAACCGCTCCTTTGCCAGTTCTGTCGCCTGCCGGGCCTGCTCTATCCTCTGCTTGTTCTGTTCCTTGCGCAAGGCTGATGCCGCTTGCCGGATTTCCTTAATTAAATCAGCCGCCTCACGGACAACCCTGTCCCGGTTCTCTTGAATAGTCTTTCTTTCTTCCTCGGTCAGCCGTCGCCGTTCATTTTCTAATTCAATGTTCCGTCGTGCCGCCTCGTCCGTCTTTCTTTTCAGCTCATCACGGAGGGCTTCAATTCCATGCTTTTCCTCAAGCAAATTGGCCAGTAGAGTCTCCATCTCCTCGCTACCTCTCGTTAGCATCTCTCTTGCCCGGGAGACAATATCGGGGGACAAGCCCAGGCGAGCAGCGGTAGCCATGGCGTTACTGCCGCCAGGTATACCTGTTGTCAGGTGGTAGGTAGGCGCCAGCGTAACCGGGTCAAAGTCAAGCGAGGCATTTTGTAGCCCGGTCGTCGTATGCGCGAAAGCCTTAAGGTCACTAAAGTGTGTGGTGGCCACGGCCATTGTTCCGCGAGAAAAGAAGTAGAGCAAAATAGAGCGAGCCAGGGCCGAGCCTTCCGCCGGGTCAGTGCTCGTACCCAGCTCATCGAGAAGTACAAGGCTCCTTCCGGTAGAGCTGTTAATGATTCGTACGATATTGCCGATGTGCCAGCTAAACGTTGAGAGTGTTTTTTCAATGCTCTGCTCATCACCAATGTCGGCAAATACGTCATCAAAAACGGGAATACGACTTTCCGCTGAAGCCGGAATAGGTATGCCGGCTTGTGCCATTAAACTGAGCAGGCCAATTGTTTTCAGAGCTACTGTCTTACCGCCGGTATTGGGCCCCGTAATTACGAGTATAGAGAAGTCTTGCCCTATCTCCACAGAAAGAGGCACCGCTTTTTCTGCCAGTAACGGGTGTCTGGCTTCGACAAGTCTTAGCACAGGAGCCGGCTTGCCCTCAAGAGTGCTCCCGTCTTTGTTGAATGTTGTAAGGACAGGTTCGGTAGCCCTGGCTTTCCTGGCATACTTTGCCTTAGCCACTGCCAGGTCTAACTCAGCTGTTAAAGCTACACCCTGAGATATTTCAACTTCGTAGGTTCCCACCTCAGAACTTAAGCTTACCAGAATCCTTTCGATCTCATGGCTTTCTTCTACCACCAACTCCCGGAGCGTGTTACCCAGTTCTACGGTCACCCACGGCTCGATGAATACCGTAGCTCCGCTGTTAGAAACATCGTGAACGATGCCCTTTATTTCTTTGCGATGTTCAATCATGACGGGAATAACATACCTGCCTTCCCGCTCAGTAATAATAGGTTCCTGGACTACCGTACGTCCTCTGGGTGATTCCATAGTGACCTTCAGCCGGTCCAATAACTGCTGACGCACCTGTCTCCGTTGCCGTCTAACTGCAGCCAGCCGGGGAGAGGCGCTATCCAGCACCTCGCCGTTTGGCGCCAGGCAGCTGGCGATGTCTTTCTCCAGCTGACGAAGCTCAACTATACCGCTGGCAATATTCCAGAGTAGCGGGAATTCCTCTGACATCTTTTCAAGACTTCCCCGCAGATGGCACATGGCAGCCAGAGTCTGCTGAATTTCTATAAGGCTTAGCGGTTCAAGAACCTTACCCAGCGTGGCCATCTTTACCGCTTCTCGAATGTCAAAGGCCCCTCCAATAGAGAAGGCAGGCTCCAGCGAGAGAAGGTGGCGTGCCTCGGCCGACTGCCTCAGCAGCAGAAAAATCTGTTCGTAATCGGAAAGCGGTTGCAGATTAAGGGCTAATTCGCGGCTGGCGGAAAATGAGGTAAACACGGCCACTATTTCACATATCTGCCCAAAACCAAGCATTTCCAGGCTTTTACTATCCAAGGCACCTCGCTCTCTTGCGGCAAATACATTATAACATGGCACAAAGGAAGTCAGGACACCTGGCTGGACCGGTCATTTTTTAACACCAATCCGCCAGCGGGGAACCAGCTAACAGGGAGACTCCGTTCAAAATACCGCACCAGGCGAGTCCATGCTTTGAGCACAGTGTGATATGATAAAACACGATGTTCATCTACGAAACCCTGGTGGACCCTCTATTAAGAGACATCAGGAAGTTTGCCCCTGAATTCTCTGGCATGAAGGCTGGAGATAAGGCACTGGATGTCTGCTGTGGAACCGGGGCGCAGGTTCTTGAGTACGGGCGCCGGGGCATTATTGCTACAGGCATAGATATCAGCCCGAACATGCTTGACATAGCTATGAGGAATAGAATGAAACAGAAAGCGGTAAATGTCTCCTTTCAACTCGCTGACGCCACCAGTTTGCCTTTTCTGGACGGTTATTTTGACTATGCGTCCGTATCTTTTGGATTACACGATAAGGTAAAGCCTGTTCGATATCAAATCATTTCTGAGATGAAGAGGGTTGTTAAGCAAGATGGAGCCCTTATACTCATAGATTACCAGGTTCCATTGCCCAGGAATGTTTTGGCCGTATTTTCGAGGGCCATAGAGTTCTTCGCCGGCGGGCCTCACTATCAGAGTTTTAAGGATTATCTTAGAAATGGCGGACTCAAGGATATACTTAAGAATCACGATTTACGAGAATATTGCAGAACCTACCTTATGAGTGGACTGATAGTGGTCATGAAGGTAGCGAATAGTTAAGCTATGATCAGTCATTCTGGTCACCTTTATTCCCCAAACCCCGGCTGCTGAAGCTCCTGGCAATCCACATGAAGAGTGAACAAAAGCTTTTATTGTTCATTTGGCTTGGTAACAATTTTCCCCATCGGTCGCTGGTTCAAATCCAGCCGCTGCCCTTCGCTTTATAAAGCCGCTCCGCTGGTGTATAATATTAACAGTGAACTTAATACTTTGTTTTTTGAGCTATTTTCACCTTCACCGCCTCCGAAAAGAGAGCTTTTGCGAGTGAGGCTGACGGTGCCTCGTTAGCGGAAGACTGGACAGCATACTACCCCCTTACGCTTATTACCCCAGACATTCCCAACCAGGCTAAACAGGCTCTTTGCCTGCGTCTATCCCACGAATACCGTTGCCGGTTCAGGTACGGAAACGCAGTAAGGGCGGCTATGACAAAACAACGTATAACAGTGAATTAAATACGACGTATAGATGAATAGATAAAGGCAGGATTACACCATACATGAACTATCGCAGTGACATCAGGAATATCGCTATTATTGCCCACGTTGACCATGGCAAGACCACCCTGGTGGATGCCATGCTCAAGCAGAGTAAGGTCTTTCGAAATAACCAGGCAGTAGGCGAGTTAATCATGGACAGTAATACCCTTGAGCGAGAAAAGGGGATTACCATCATGGCTAAGAATACGGCCGTAATGTACCGGGGCGTCAAAATCAATATTATTGATACCCCGGGGCATGCCGATTTCAGCGGTGAGGTGGAGCGTGTCATCAGCATGGCGGACGGCTGCCTTCTTCTGGTAGATTCTGTTGAAGGGCCAATGCCCCAGACCAAGTTTGTGCTGCGCCATGCTCTGCAAAGGGGATTAACAATCATCGTCGTCATTAACAAGATAGACAGGCCTAATTCGCGGATATCGGAAGTAACCAGGCTTATCCAGGACCTGTTCCTGGAACTGGCTACCGACATGGACCAGCTTGATTATCATGTTCTGTATGCCGACGCCAAGGAGGGTATTGCGGTAACCGAACCGGGCATGCCCGGCAAAGATATCAGCTCTATTTTCGATTGTATCCTGGCTAACGTGCCGCCTCCCCGGATTGAAAGCGGGCCATTTCAGATGCTGGTTTCCAACCTGGACTCCGACAGCCACAAGGGACAAATCGCTATCGGCAGGATCTGGAGGGGCAAGGTGGCTTCCCATGATACCGTCGTCAGGGTGAACGCTGACGGAAATATGGATTATTATGAGATCGCCGAGGTATTTACCTACCTCGGACTCAAACGCTTGAAGGTAGACCAGGCTGAGGCGGGTGACATTGTCGCGGTGACTGGCATTGAAAAGGTCAGCATCGGGGATACTATCGCCGACCCGGAACAGCCATCAGCGCTGCCACGCATCGAGATTGGCGAGCCGACGATAGAGATGACCTTCGGTGTCAACACCTCACCGGTTGCCGGCAGGGAGGGACGCTTTTGCACCACGCGTCAGTTACGGAAGCGGCTTTATAAGGAACTGGAGACCAATCTCAGTCTCAGGGTGCAGGATACGGATAGCCCGGACACCTTCCTGGTCAAAGGGAGAGGGGAACTGCACCTGGCCATTCTGATTGAGACCATGCGCCGCGAGGGCTACGAATTCGAAATCTCGAAACCGGAAGCGATTACCAAAGTAATTGACGGTAAACTTGTTGAGCCGGTAGAACTGCTTACCATTGATACCAGAGAGGAATATATCGGGGTTTTATCCGAGATACTGAGCAAGCGACAGGCCCAGATGATTGATATGCGCAATGACGGTCAGAACAATGTACGTCTGGTGTTTCAGATACCTACGAAGGGTCTCCTTGGTTTTCGCAGCTCTTTTCTCACCTCCACCCGCGGAGAGAGCATCATGAATACTCTGTTTCTGGGCTATGAACCCCGGCGGGGGGAAATTGTCTCCACCCGCAATGGGGTACTGGTCGCCTCGGAGCCGGGAACCGCGATTACCTATGGCCTGAACAATGCCCAGGAGCGCGGGCTGACCTTCATTGAACCCGGCACCCAGGTCTATGAAGGCATGATTGTGGGACTGAATTCACGGCTGCAGGACATCCCGGTTAATGTCTGCAAGGAAAAGAAGAAGACTAACATACGGTCGTCCACGTCGGATATCGCCGTCAAACTGACGCCACCCCTGAAAATGAGTCTGGAGCAGGCAATAGATTTTATAAATGGAGATGAATTGGTGGAAGTAACACCTAAGAATATCAGGCTGAGGAAGAAGTTGCTGACCTATTCACAGAGATTGCGGAGTATCTCTTCTGCTAGATTGAGCGTGAAGTGACGAACTAAAAAGGTAATAGTATTAATTATAAAGAGAACCACCACGACAGGCGGCCAAAAATATACTGGTATGAAGCGTCCACTAACAAAAGTCCAGATTGTGCAATTAAGGCGACAAGAGATTGTTCTGTTGCTTAGGTCACAAAAGAGGCTTTTGTGTAACACTTGCTTGAATCGTTATACCTGGCTTTAGGGACTCCTGAGTGATCTCCTCCGGCCAATATTAGCTCCAAAGACTATGCAGCTACTTGTATGACGCGGGATACTACATCAATAGTCTCTTTGGCAAGAAGCAAGGTTTATAGTCTGTTACTATCTATGAATACCAGTTGCGGGAAGCTAAATCATCTGCTGATCTATGAGAATGTTTTAGGATGGGACAAAAAGCCAGCTTATTACAGCTGAGCATTTTATCGGATTATTAACCCACCTCTTGATTTTCCCAGCCGACTTCACTAGAATAGCATCATAAAGGAGGCAAGGGGCCTCTGCCTTTTATCCAGGCTACATGGGGTTCAGGTGGTCGTCGGTTCGAATCCGACCACCCCGACCAGATAAATTACAGCCAGATAAATTACAGATGGTACAGCTTATAAAAAGGCTGTGCTTTTTTATTTAAGCGGGCTAAGAGGAAGCAGGAGACTGCCCTTTCATCATATTCGATTAAGAAATGTAATTTTAAGGGCTTGACAGAAAACGAACTGCTGACTAGAATGCGTCTAGCTGACGGCATTTTGCCAACTAATTTTTACAGCCAAAAGAGCCGAGCAATCATCGCCGAAGACAGAACTGTTAAAGTAAATATAGATGGGGGTGATATCATGTGAGCAGAATAAGGCCAACGGGGAATTCCCTATTCTTATGGAGGTAAACAAATGAAAAAGATATTACTAGTATTTTTACTGCTTTCTTTATTAGCATTTCCCCTGTTTGGTGGCTGTACAGGACCAGTTGAAGCGGAAACGATAACAGTGGGATTTAACCACATCTGGCCAGCTACGTCCTTTCAGCAGGTGGACCTGTTCACCGGATACTTTGAGATGGTAGAAGATGCAGCCAATGGTAAGTACATTATTGAGCCAGAATTTTACCCTGCTGGGACTTTACTTGGCCCAGGCGACATCTACGATGGGGTACTTAAAGGCAGCGTTGATGCGGGTTGCTCTGTCGTCTCCTATACCCCGGGTCTTTTTCCAGTGATGCTGACCTTATCGCAGTCAGGCATCGCCCCACCGGTTAATGCTGATGCTAATTCCCGCACCGCCTGGGAGTTCTATAACAAGTTTAAGCCCAAGGAATTTGAGGGCGTAAAGGTGCTCTATTGGTTTGCCACTCCACCTGCCTGGCTACATTCCACGAGCCCGATTACCAAACTAGAGGACCTTAAGGGTGAGGACGTAAGAGCTACCGGCGCTAGTGCTAAGGCGATTACGGCAATAGGCGGTAATCCGGTATCCATGCCCCAGCCAGATGTTACTATTTCGGCGCAAAAGGGGCTAGTCAAGGCGAGTGTTGCCCCGTTTGAGGTGCTTATGACGTATAAGCAAGCTGAGGTCTTTGACTATTCTACCTTTATCCCCTTCTTCTATTCCGAGCAATTCTATATGGTAATGAACTTGGACAAGTGGAACACGTTGCCCAAGGACTTACAGAAGGCTTTTGACAGCGTCGCTGACGAGGCGGTGAGTGAAGCCGGTCAACTCTGGACGTATGGTGATAAGAGAGGGATGGACTACGCTCAAGGAGAGCCAGGGGGACATGAATTAATCTACCTCTCCGATGAGGAAGCAGCACGGTGGATAGCGCTGCTTAAGCCGATACGCGATGCCTATGTTGCTGACCTGAATGCCAAGGGTTTCCCGGGAGAAGAGATAGCTGACGAGGCAGGCAAGATTGCGGAAAAATACAATAAGAACACATATGAGCCATGGCAACCATGAAGTAAGGGGGCAAACCTCTTAACTTTGGTTTGACAGTGACTTATAGAGGGTGTCTTACGATAGTTAACCGAGGCTCAAAAGGGCTCATAAAGTGCTGAGCCTAATTGGGGTAGCTTAAGGGGACACCCTCTATAAAGTTATTTAATTCTCAGTTAGGTATGAGTAAAGTGGTTTATTTTGACCGTATTGTCCGTTTATTGAGCAAGTTCTCTGACCGGATAGCTCAATTGGCGGTGATGGCAATGTTGCTTCTTGTTGTCGGCAACATCTTGCTACGTGTTGTCTGGAAACCTATTTTCGGCACTTATGACTTCGTTGGCTTTATTAGTGCGATACTGGTTTCCTTCCCCTTAGCCTACTGTGCTGTGCAGAAGGGTCATATCCAGGTAGAGCTGGTGGTGTCACGGTTTTCCCAGCGGGCTCAGGGGATTATCGGCAGCATTACCGGTATCCTTAGCCTGGGCATCTTCGCCGTAATAAGCTGGCAGTGCGTGTTATTAGCCAACGACAAGTGGCGGCTTGGTGAATTATCTATGACGGCACTCCTACCTTTTCACCCCTATATATACGGGGTAGCCTTTGGTTGTATACTACTCTGCCTGGTGATTCTGGTTGACCTTATTAAATCAATGGCTAAGGCGGCGAAAGGATGAGCCCGGCTACTGTTGCCATCATCAGCGTTGTGCTTCTTGTTATCCTCTTCCTTCTCCGGATGCCGGTGGCCTTTGCTATGGCTCTGGTCGGCTTTCTTGGCTTTTGCTACATAGTTTCAGTACCCGGTGCACTTGCCATCCTGGCTAAAGATTTTTGGGCGATGTTCTCCTCATATTCCTTGACTGTCATTCCTATGTTTGTATTTATGGGTACAATTGCCTTCTACTCGGGGATGAGTCGGAGGCTTTACGCCACTGCCTATAAATTTTTGGGGCAACAGCGTGGGGGGCTGGCTTTAGCTACTATCCTTGCCTGTGCTGGTTTTGGTGCTATGTGCGGGTCGACTAATGCTGCGGCCGCGGCTATGGGTAAGGTAACATTGCCCGAGATGAGAAGGTATAATTACGACGACTCACTGGCTACTGCCTGCGTTGCCGCTGCTGGTAGCTTGGCCATACTTATCCCGCCGAGCACCATATTGATTGTCTATGGGGTAATGACTGAGGAGTCCATAGGTAGGCTCTTTGCCGCTGGTATCTTGCCCGGTTTACTTCTTACCGTCTTGTTTGGCATTACCATTATCATTATTTGTCGACTCAAGCCCAGCCTGGCCCCTCCAGGAGATAGGGCAACCTGGAAGGAAAGGATAGCCTCCCTCTCTGGGGTCATAGAGATGTTTCTGTTGTTTGCCCTGGTCATGGGTGGTCTTTTTGTTGGTTGGTTTACTCCTACCGAGGCTGGTGCCGCCGGGGCTGCTGGAGCATTGATTATTGCCCTGGCTAGGCGGAGGCTTAGCTGGCGAGGGTTTTTAGATTCTCTTGCCGACACAACCCGGATAACGGCTATGGTTTTTCTCATTGTCACCGGAGCTACTGTCTTCGGTCACTTCATGGCAGTAACCAGGGTCCCCTTTGAGCTGTCAGCCTGGGTAGGCGGACTGGGTGTGTCGCCTACTGTTGTTTTGGGGTTCATAATCTTCGGCTATCTAATCGGTGGCTGTTTTATGGATTCGCTGGCGCTGGTTACGCTTACTATCCCCATTCTGTATCCGCTGGTGTTAAGCCTGGGGTTCAACGGGATATGGTTTGGTGTAATAATAGTGTTAGTTACTGAGATGGGGGTAATCACCCCGCCGGTAGGGATAAATGTATATGTCATCAAGGGAGTGGCTCCTGATGTGCCCCTGGAGACCATATTCAAGGGAATATTCCCCTTCCTTGGGGCAATAATAGTTTGCATCGCTATCCTGATAGCTTTTCCTCAAATTGCCCTGTTTTTGCCCGGTTTTATGACCTGGTAGGCTGGCTGGCCTAAGGAGTCTCTGGAAGAGAGTAACATATTTGAGCAAAATAACATGTGACATTCTCGTTAGCCGTTATTCAGGCTGGCGAGCAGAAAGGATTAAATTGACATGACTAAAACAAAAAAAATTATCGGTCTATCAACGGGTAGAAAGAACGGCAACTCCGAGATACTGTTAAAGGAGGCCCTTATGGCAGCGGAGGAGCTGGGGGTGGAATCGGAGATAATCCGCGCTATGGACCTGAGAGTGAAACCATGTACGGGTTGTGAATCATGTTCTATAGCCATGGCAAGAGGAAAAGAGTCAAGATGTGCCATTAAAGACGATGATGTTCCATGGATTTTGGAAAAGACCGTCGTGGAGGCTGACGCTGTAATAGTAAGCGTGCCAACATATCATTTAAGGGCAAATTCATACTTTGAAGCAATTCATGAAAGAATGCTGCCCACCATGTTCCGGAATCCTGGAATTTTAAAGAAGACAAAGGTTGGCGGGATAATTTCCGTTGGTGGTGGCGAGCCGGAGTGGACTCCCCTGGGACTCACTTCAGTAAATATCTTTGTTCAGCATACCTGGAAGCTGGTCGACCAGATGCAGATTAATTTTTGTGGCCGTCCAGGCACTGTTCTGATGAGAGATGAATATATGAAGCAGGCCAGAGAACTGGGAAAACGGGTAGCCAGGGCGATGATGATGCCGATTGAAGAAGTGAAATTTATGGGCGATGAGACAGATATATCCTGTCCGGTCTGCCATTGCAACGTGCTGAAGGTGCCCGAGAAATTACCCGAGGTCTTCTGTCCCGTATGCTGGGTCAAGGGTGTAATAACCCTTGATGGAGATAAAATGAAGGTGAAGTGGGATGAAGAGGATACAAAGTATCCCCGCTTTTCCGAACGCGGAGTTTTCAAACACCTGGAGTTGATAAAAAGCTTGCAAGAGACGTTCTATACAAAAGACCAGGAAGAAGTAAAAGAACGGATTAAGAAATATGCCTCATACGGTAAAATCATAAAACCATGATTCCGAGCATGTATGGAGTGCCTGAGCTTTCATTATCAATAATATTCTAGAAAGGGGGTAAACGGCATGAATAAACCACCAGTCGGGCCAGACGATATGTCCGGGGGAAAGAAGCGTGAGAGAGCGGCTGAATTGAGAGAAAAGTGGTTCCGCGAATTCAAGCCGGGGAAGGTTTATGATGCTTATAACCCGAAAACGGCTGCCGAATGGAGAGATAAGTGGCTGAGTGGAATAAAGCTCGGGGAAGGCTACGACATAGAGGCCCGTTATGAGGCGGTAAGATGGTTGACTAACTGGGTGGCTGAATCCCTTCAATATACGTTAAACGGGTGTAATGTTGCTCCTTTCTGCACTGAAATGATCCTTGAGGCATTGCAATTACACGGAGGCCGCCCGATTTTACCGGTTGAAATCGACCGGCTGGAAGATATAACCATTGGATTAGGCGCCGGCCTTTCTTCGCAGGGGGAGGTTTGCGGCGCCGTGATGGCGCACACTATTGCCATCGGCATTGATGTTTCCTTTAGAACGCGGGAGACTGCGGCAATAAGGAGAGATGTTACAGCAGCTACCAGAAAGTTTTGCAGGCTCTTTAAGGATAGGTTCGGGGCCCTGCGGTGCGAAAATCTTACCGGCCTGTGTTTTCTCAGGGCCGACGGCAGTGAAGACCCCGAAGCATGGAAGAAATTTAGCACGGGAAGTCCCCCGATAGGCGTCAGGTGCCTGGACTTTATGCAGTTTGCCATTTATGCCCCGCTCCCGTCTGAGGAAGGATAATACGGTAACAGTCGCTTAGCTTTCACTCAAGGTGCCTGTCCCCCAAAACTGCTTAAGCGCAGCACAGAAACCGGCACCCAAAAGAGGGTTATTACACATGGATGATGTCAGTAGAATACGCAGAGTAGAATACCTTTTGGGCACATTGTTATCACTGGTAGTAGCGGATGGCCTTATAAGCCAGTACCTTATCAAAAACGGGCTGGGACATGAGGCAAACCCCTTCTTGAAGGTTCTGGTTATGGAGAACGATTTCCTAATCATTAAAATGTGCAGCGCTATACTTTGTGTGATAATACTGTGGAACATAGCCAGGAGATTACCAAGGCTGATATTTATATTCAGTACTTGCTTTGTCGGGCTATACACCGCAATTTTGTTCTGGAATATAGCCGTTTTCCTGTTTTTCAGGGCCTAAAGAGTATGACCGCTTAACATTGCCCGTTAATCCGGCCAAATCAAAGTTTAAAGCTTCCCTTGCGTCCCCCGTATTTTTCTCTTAACTTGGGCTTTTCTATCTTCCCGGTGGGGTTGCGGGGCACCTTATCAAAGATGATGCGGCGGGGTCTTTTGTAGCGGGGCAGGTGTTGTGCGCAGAACTGGTTTATCTCTTCTTCAGTTAAATTTATGCCGGGCTTGGGGTCAATGACAGCGACGACTATCTCACCCAGCCTCTCGTCCGGGATGCCGATTACGCCGGCATCATAGACAGCGGGATTTCGGCGCAGAACCTCTTCCAGCTCAACCGGGAAAATGTTCTCACCACCGCTGATGACGATGTCCTTCTTCCTATCAACAATATAGATAAAGCCCTCGTCGTCCTGTTTGGCCATGTCGCCGGTATACAGCCAGCCGTCCCTTAAATTCTCCGCTGTTTTGGCCGGGTTCCTATAGTATTCCTTCATCACCCCGTTGCCCCTGACAAGCAGCTCGCCAACCTGGCCGCGGGCGACATCCACGCCTTTTTCACTGACGATGCGGGTCTCCCAGTTGAAGCCGGGTTTACCGGTAGCGGCCAGTTTATGCTGGTTTTCTATACCCAGGTTAACGCACCCCGGTCCGGTGGATTCGCTTAAACCGTAACTGGCATCATACTGCATATCGGGGAAATACCGCTTCCAGTGCTCAATCAGGCTGGGGGGGATGGGCTGTGCCCCCATGTGCATCAGCCGCCAGCAACTGAGGTCATAGTCTTCCAGCTTGAGCTCTCCCCCGTCCAGGGCCACCAGGATATCCTGTACCCAGGGCACCAGCAGCCAGACTATCGTTCCACGCTCCTTATCTATGGCCTCAAAAATATACCGGGGGCTTATTTCGGTGAGAATGGTGGCCCGTCCGCCGACAATCAGGCTGCCGAACCAGTGCATCTTGGCGCCGGTGTGGTAAAGGGGTGGAATGAGGATAAAATTATCCTGGCGTGTCTGGTAGTGGTGCCGGTTTTCGGTGATGGCGGCACACTCTAGATTCTTGTGAGTGAGCAATATCGGCTTGGGCGCCCCCGTTGTGCCCGAGGTGAAGTAGAGGCCGCACCCGTCATCGGCATTTAACCCCACCTCCAGGGGGCTGGGTGAAGCCCCTTCGATTACCTGCTCAAAGTCCTCCATGTAATCGGGGCGGGGCTTGCCGCCCAGGATATAGTGCTTAATCCCCGGCAGCTCAGCGTGGACAGATTCTACCCTCTCTATAAAATGCTCACCCAGAATCATCACCTCGGCCCCGGCAATATCGGCACAGTATTTGAAATCGGCAGCGGTAAAGCGGTAGTTAAGCGGCACCGCCCACGCCCCCGTCCTTATAATGCCGAAATAGGCCTCCAGCCAGTTGATTGAGTTCATCATCCAGTGGATAACCCTGTCGCCCTTTTTAACCCCGCGTTCGGTAAGAGCGTTAGCCAGCCGGTTTACTCTCTCATCGAACTGCTGCCAGCTAATCTCCCTTCTCGCCCCCGTGCTTGAGCCCAGCTCAATAAGCGCCGTATCATCGGGATACATCCGGGCGTTCCTGGCCAGCATCTCACTTATATTCATATTCTCTCCCTGGCTTTATTATCTATTTAGAATACTTTTTTATGTCGGCCACCACCCGGTCCAGCCCCAGCTCCTTTAGTTTTTTCTCTGATGGTATGCCCTGGCGAGTGTAGCCGAGGGCATCATAGAACTCATCCAGGAGACCGTCCAGATTCTTGTATATCTGCCCCGTAGCCGGGCCGGCGTTGGCCAGCGGCTCGGTGCGCATACGCTTGGGCAGGGTATCGTCCTTACGGTCAAAGCCCTCACGAACGTTAAAGCATCTCTCCAGGCAGATAATCCTCTCCCCCACCCTGTCCAGATAGGCGGGGTCGGCGAACTCCTTAAAGCCGGTGGCCGCCACCAGTAAGTCGCTGCGCTGCTGAGGGTTAAAGCCGGTGACCGGACCGAAACTGCACTGAATGACCGCGTCCTGCGTCGCCTGCAATATCTCGGCGCTGGCAGCGTCCTGCCCCTTGTCAACCTCGGTCAGCTTGTCTTTCTTTCCGGAAAGCTCGTCCCGGGAGCGGCCGTACATGTGGCTGGCGCCTATGTTGGCGGTGGCCAGAATCAGCCCGTAGCCCTTGACGGCGCGGGGCTCGTAGGCGGGAAGCTCCAGGCCCTTGACCTGTATGGCGTAGTCCTGGGCGCCCTTGCCAATCTGCTCAGCGGCCCGTTTGGTGCCTTCGCCGAGGAGCTTGCCGAAGCCTTTACGGTTGCCGATTTTTTCCAGCAGTGTCATCATGGCGGCATGGTCGCCCCAGTTTAGCTCCAGCCCGCCAGTATCTTTTTTAGTGATTATGCCCCGCTGGTATAGCTCGTAGGCAAAGCCGATAGTATTGCCGGCGCTGACGGTATCCAGACCGAGCCTGTCACAGAGGGAGTCGGCGGCTATCAGCGCGCCGATATCGGTGTTGGCCAGATTGCCTCCCAGGGACCAGATGGTCTCATAATCCGGGCCTTCGCTGACGGCGCCGTCATAGGTGCCTCCGGTTACCTGGCGCACCTGGCCGCACTTGGTCATGCAGCCGTAGCAGCCGTCGTTTTTGGTCTTTATACCGGCCAGGGCTTCCTCGCTTATCTTCTCTATACCCTCAAGGTGCCCTTCCTGGAAGTTCTTTACCGGGAAGATGCCTACCTTTTCGAAGCCCAGCGTCAGGTAGGAGGTGCCGAAATCGCTCATCCTGATTCTTCCCGGGCTGGTCTTTAATCCTTCTATAATTTCCCTGGCCAGCTTTTTGAAACCATCGGCATCGTGCAGGCTTAAAGGCCCTGACGAGTTGACGGCAAAGCCTTTTAGCTTCTTGGCGCCCAGCACCGCACCGACGCCGGTACGCCCGCCGCAGCGGAGGTCGCTGATAAGAACGGCGTAGCGGACCAGCTTCTCCCCCGCCGGACCGATACAGGCCACCTGGGTTGTTTTGCCGTGCTTTGCGCGCAGCTTCTGGTGCGTCTGCTGGGTGTCCAGACCCCAGAGCCCGGCGGCATCCAAGAGATGGATGCCCTCTTTATCAATATGGAGATATACCGGTTTT
>Ga0265592_1000839_pt1 | contig 14693 bp, 14 predicted proteins | sample saktaG_7_FD_190141 | JGI IMG/M metagenome (GOLD analysis project Ga0265592, IMG submission 190141) | Saline water microbial communities from Sakinaw Lake, British Columbia, Canada - sak_2010_1_5_120m | ecosystem: Environmental > Aquatic > Non-marine Saline and Alkaline > Saline ... | reverse complement strand
ATTATTTGTTTAAATTTTGAAATAAATTTAGAATTAGGTTTTATTAAAAACCCTTTATAGAAAATATATAAAAAAAGTAGGAGGGAAAAACCGAAATTCAACCCTCCAATACCCAACCGAAATTGGATAACCTAACCGAAATTAGGCATAATTATTAAGAAATTAGTGTTTATATGTGTTTCGGTAGGGGGATTTAGAATTTATGTGATGTATTTTGACTTTATTATGGATGCAAAGAATTCCCTTATTTATTATGATTTAAATTCTGAGATAAAAATCTATTCAAATCATAATCACTTAACAAATTATCTGCATGATTACCTTTAGAATCAACTTTCCCATAAGAATTAACTGCTACAAGAAATTCTTTATAAGTCATAAAATTTGATTCATAAAAATGCCTTTTTAACCTTTTTGTAAACTCAATTTTTTGTTTTTCAGTGGGATAATCAATAGAATAACCATAATCAGAAACATTATATTTATCAAGGGTAGCACACCCTCCAGCAAAAGATAATAAAAGAATTGCCACTAAAGTTCTAATTTTAGCTCTTATCTCCATCAATAATTAAATAAAAAATGCTTGTATAAATATTTTTCGTTAATTTTTGAATAATTTTTTAATCCATTCCAGAAAAATTTGGATAATTCGCGTGATTCCCTGACCCTTTACTATTATTTTTAGAGGAAAGAACATCATCTATTCTTAAAATCATTACTGCTACTTCGCTGGCAGAACTTATTGCTTGCTCTTTGATTCTTTTAGGCTCAATAATCCCCTTTTCTAAAACATTTTCAATTTTATTATTAAAAATATTAATGCCTGCGAATTTTTCATTATTATCATGTCTTGATTTTAATTCTGTTAAAACATCTATTTGATCTAACCCCGCATTTTCTGCAAGAGTTAATGGGATAAATTCTAAAGATTCTGCGAATGCTTTAATTGCTAATTGCTCTCTTCCAGAAACAGAATTAGCAAATTCTTTTAACTTTTTAGATAATTCCATTTCAATTGCCCCAGCCCCGGCAACTATTTTCTTTGTTTCAATTACAGAAACAATATCCCCTAGACCATCTTTTAATGATCTTTCCATTTCATCAATAACATGTTCACTTCCCCCATGGAGCAGAATGGTCAATGCTTTTGAATTTTCATTGCCACGAACATAAGTCATTATATCTTCTCCATTTTTTATTTCTTCAACAATTTCTGAAACTCCTAGTTCTTTTTCAGAAAGATCATTTAAATTACTTATAATTTTGGCGCCAGTAACATGTGCTAAGCTTTCCATATCAGATCTTGCAACCCTTCTGCAAGCATAAATCTTTTCCTTAGAAAGATAATGCTGTACTAAATCATCTATGCCTTTTTGACAAAAGAGAACATTTGCACCAATCTCCTTTATTTTATTAACAATTTTCTTAAGCATAAATTCATCCCTCTTAAGAAATTCTTGTAATTGTCCTGGATCTGTTATTGAAATTTTAGCTTCAATCTCTGGGTTTTTTAATTCTAAAGAATCTGAAATTAATGCTATTTTAGGATTGATTATTTTTTTTGGCATATCTATAGAAAGTTTCTCTTTATCAATAATAATGCCCTCAATCAGTTTTGTATCTTCAATTCCATAACTTTTATTCTTTATTATTTTAATATTCTTTAAATTAATATTGCCTTCGTGTTTTATTTTTTTTATTGCTTTGACGATTATTTTTGCAAATTTTTCTTTTACTGGTTCTGCACCTTTTCCAGTCATAGCAGTTATAGCAATAGATTTTAAAATATCTTCAGACTCAGAATCGACTGTAACACTTAATTCTTTTAAAAATTCTTTTGATTTTTCTGCGGCTAAACTATATCCTTTAGTGATAATTGTTGGATGAATTTTCATTTCAAGTAATTTTTCTGCATTTTCCAATAATTTTCCTGCAAGCATAACTGCGCTTGTTGTTCCATCTCCTACTTCTTTTTCTTGAGTCTTTGCAATCTCGACCATCATTTTAGCTGCAGGATGTTCAATTTCCATTTGTTCAAGAATTGTTACCCCATCGTTTGTAATTGTAATATCTCCTAAAGAATCAACAAGCATTTTATCCATTCCTTTTGGCCCCAAGGTTGTTTTTACTGCTTCTGAAACTAATTTTGCTGCAAGAATATTATTTCTTTGAGCATCTTTCCCAATAGTTCTTTCTATATTTTCTGGTAAAAAATAAATTGGTTGCTTTTCTGTCATTTTCTATAAATTAAAGATTATAAAATTACTTTTAAATATTCATAAAAAAAGAAATATATGCTTTAAAGTATATAATTAAAAGTATATGTTTTTATGTATATTAATTATAAAAATAAAAGAAACTTTAAAAATATATGAAAAAACTTATGCAAGAGAAAATGGAAATTGGAATAAGGGTCGGAGATATAATGACTAGAAATTTTATTTCAATTAGTCCAGAAGTTTCCCTTAGAAAAGCAGTTAAATTAATGGTGAAAAAAAGAATCAGCAGCTTAATTCTTAAGGAGGGCGGCATTCTTAAAGGGATCTTAACGCAAAAAGATATTCTTTGGGCTTTAACAAAAAAAGAAAATCTCAAAGGGATAAAAGCAAAAGATGTTTGCACAAAAAAAATAACTACAATAAGGCCTTCAGCAGATATTTACGAAGCATTAAAATTAATGAAAAAGAAAAAATTTAGAAGATTGCCGGTGGTTATTAAAAAAAGATTAGTTGGGTATTTAACCTTAAAAGATATTTTAAAAATAGAACCGGAATTATTTGAGATTGTAAAAGAAAATTATGCTATCAAAGAACATAAAGAAAAAATAAAAAGAAAAGAGACTGAACAATCTTTAGATGAAGGGCTTTGCGAAGAATGTGGAAATTTTGATATTCTTTATAATATAGACGGAAGATTAATTTGTGAATCTTGCAAAGATGAAATATAATAAAAGATTGAAAATCTTAAAAATCTTTAATTTTATAAGTTCTATAATGTAAATTAGAATTCTAATTATTTTTTACCTTCTAATATTAAAAAAGCTTTACATTGAGCGATTAATTCATCAATTTCCCCAATAAGTTTGTCACCATACTCATCTATTCTTGATTTTATTATATACTTGTCATAAATTCCTCTTAAAAACTTCCAGACGGGGGCATTTTCCCATCGATCTTCATAATCCTTAATTAAAATTGCTTTAAAGCTAATCCCTATATCTCCAGAATTCATATCCATTTCTTCACCCTCTTTTTTAACTTTTATATTTGTTAGATGACCAACACCCCATCCAAGTTTAATTTTAAATTCAAAATAATCTGATATTCTTTTTGAAGCCTCCCAAGAAATATCTATATCTTTTGAATTATTTGAAACCTTTTCTGAATATTTTGTTTCAACCACTGCATAGCCAGAATCATTTAGCCAACTATAAACAAATTTATAAAATTTTTTGAAATCAAAAATTCCTGTTTGCTTTAATTTGCTGGAAAATTGTAAATCTTTTTCTGCCATTTTATAAATAAATACTAATAAAGAATATTCTAAATATATTTAAATGTTTGGAGGGCCCCTATTAAACCCCTAGGCCGGCATAATAAATAAAACTAAAGATAATAAATAAGATTATATCTAAAAGATAAACCCGTTCCCAATAAACTTAAATACTATTGAAAATTTATTTTAATATGGAAAAAGATATAGGAAAAATAAAAAAAAATGATGCTGCAGACATTATGATTAAAATTGATGATTTTGGAGGGAAACCTGGTTTAACAATTAGAGAATATATAACTAGTGAAAAATATACAGGTTTTACAAAGGCCGGGACAAGAATTCCTGCAAGAGAATTTAATAATTTTAAAGAATTAATAAATTCAATAGATCCTGAAGATCTAAAAAATGAGGATGCAAAAGGAAAAGAAAATTCTGATAAAGAAAAGAACATTGATGAAAATCCAGATTATTAATTGAATTAAAAAAACTTAAATTTCTGATTATTTTTATGATATTTCATTCTTTCTTATGAAATATTTATTTTTATTAACTTATTTTGTTAATTTTAAAAAATTAAAAAGAATAAAACTTTAAAAATAATGAAAATCAAATAAGATTATGGTTTACGATTTTAAAAAAATCCAGGAAATTGCAAAAAAAGTTTGGATAAAATATTCTAAAGAAATAGAGGAAACACTAAAAGATGATAAAAAGAAGAAATTATTTTCATTTTTAGAAGGGCCCCCAACTGCCAATGCCCCACCAGGATTGCACCATTTAGAGGTTAGAGTTTTTAAAGATATTATTTGTAAATTTAAATATATGCAAGGTTTTTCAGTACCTCGGAAGGGTGGATGGGATTGCCATGGATTACCTGTAGAAGTACAAGTAGAGAGAAAAATCGGATTAAATTCAAAAAAGGAAATCTTAAAATATGGAAAATCAAAATTTATTGAAAAATGTCGGGAAAGTGTTTTCTCAAACATAAAAGATTGGAATGATTTAACAAAAGAAATCAATTATTTAATTGATTTAAAAAATCCTTATAAAACATTAGACAATAATTATATTGAAAGTGTATGGTGGAGCCTAAAAGAATTATACAAAAAAAAATTACTTTATAAAGATTACAAAGTTCTTCCATATTGCCCTCGTTGTGGAACACCCTTATCAAGTCATGAGGTTGCCCAGGGATATAAAAATATTAAAGAAGAATCAGTATATATTGCCTTTAAATTAAAAAATAAAGGGGAATATATCTTGGCATGGACTACTACTCCCTGGACCTTACCAGGAAATGTTGCATTAGCAGTTGGAAAAAAAATCAAATATGTAAAAATTCTTCTTCCTGACAAAGATACATTAATTTTAGGAAAAGAAAAATTAAATATAATCCAAGGAGATTATAAAATTTTAAAAGAATATTCTGGAAAAGATTTAATTGGATTAAGTTATGAACCTCTTTTTAATATAAAAGAATTACAAAATAAAAATTCTCATAAAATTATCTCGGCAGATTTTGTAACAACAGAAGAAGGAACAGGAATCGTACACACTGCGGGGATGTATGGTGAAGAGGATTATACTCTTTGTAAATCCAATAATCTTCCAATGATTCATACAGTAGATGAAGAAGGAAAATTTAATAAATTAGTCCCAGAATTTCAAGGGAAATTTGTTAAAGATGTTGAAACCCAAATAAAAATAAATTTAAAAAAACAAGGATTATTATTTAAAACTGAAAAGACAGAACACACTTATCCTTTTTGTTGGAGATGCAATTCTCCATTATTATATTATGCAATTAAATCCTGGTTTATTAAAACAACTGCAGTTAAAAATAAACTTATTGAATTAAATAAAAAAATAAATTGGCTTCCAAAACATATAAGGGAAGGGAGATTTGGTTTGTGGTTAGAAAACCTTAAAGATTGGAGTCTTTCTCGTTTTAAATTTTGGGGAACCCCCTTACCAATATGGGAATGTGAATGTGGTAAAGAAAGAATAATCGGAAGTGTAAAAGAATTAAAAAAAGAATCCCTAACTAATTTTAAAGATTATGATTTACACAAGCCTTGGATTGATAATATAAAATTAAAATGTGAATGTGGAAAAGAAATGCTAAGAACTTCAGAAGTTATTGATTGCTGGTATGATTCTGGCAGTGCTAGTTTTGCACAATTTCATTATCCTTTTGAAAATAAAAAAGAATTTGAGAAAAGATTCCCTTATGATTTCATCTCTGAGGCAATTGATCAAACAAGGGGTTGGTTTTATACTTTACATGCAATTTCCACAATGTTATTTGAAAATTTAAGTTATAAAAATGTCATTTGTGCAGGCCATATTCTTGATGAGAAAGGTGAGAAAATGTCTAAATCAAAAGGGAATATTATAGAACCTTTAAAAATAATCAATAATCTTGGGGTTGATGCAGTAAGATTACAGTTTTGTATAACAAATCCTGGGAATCAGAAAAGATTTTCTTTAAAAATGTTAAAAGAAACAGTTTTACCTTTTCTAAATGTCTTATATAATTGTAAAAGTTTTTATGATCAAACCAAAAAGAAACAAATTCTTAAATTGAATATAGAAGATAAATGGATTATAAATAAACTGAATAATCTTATAAAAGAAGTTTCTAAAGATTTAGAAGAATATAATCTTGATAAAGCCTTAACTAAAATAATTGAATTTACTATTAATGATTTTTCTAGGACCTATATTAAAATTACAAGAGATCGAGAAGATACTAAAGAAATTTTAAAAGAAATATTAAAAAAATTATCTTTATTAATTGCGCCCTATGCTCCGTATATTAGTGAATATATTTATCAAGATTTTGAGAAAAAATGTATTCAATTATGTAATTGGCCAAAATATGATTCAAAATTAATTAAAAAAGATTTAGACACAAAATTTGATTTAATCCTGGAAATCATTGAAAAAGGACTTGCAGAAAGAGATCTTGCAAAAATTGGTTTGAAATGGCCCCTATCTGAAGTAATTATCAACACAAATACTAAATTAGATGAAAATCTTCAAAAAATAATTTTAAAACAATTAAATGTAAAAAAAATTACTATAAAAAAAATTAAAGGTCAGATTCTTAAAGTTAAATTAAATACGAAATCTACTCCAGAATTAGAATCTGAAGGTTATGCAAGAGTTCTCATAAGAAAAATTCAATCATTAAGAAAAAAAACAGGATTGATAAAAACAGATAAAATTATTTTGGGATTGATTATAAATAAAGATCTTGAAAAAATTCTCTTTCCGCAATTAGATTTTATTAAAAAGAAAACAAATGCACAAAAATTGATTTTAGAAAAAATTAATGAGAAAAATTATAAAAATAAATTTGAAGAAAAAATTAAAACAAATAAAATAAACATTTTATTTAATAAAATAAATAAAAAACCCTCGGACATTATCTAAAAAATTTGTTTATTTAAAAAAATCTTGGGATTGAATTAAAGAAAATAATTCAATTCTAAACACAACAGAATATTTTGAGGATAATTAAATTATCACAATTAAATGATAAAAACCTTTAAATACTCCTAGTAATTTAAGTTATTGAATAAAATTAAAAAAAATAAAGAGGAAAAATTATGATTGTTAAAGACGAACTTTTAAATAGATTAAGAAAAATTTTTGGATTAAACCTCTATGAAGTTAAAGTTTGGACGGCATTATTGTCTCGAGGAACAAGTACTGCAGGGGAGTTAAGTAATATTTCTGATGTTCCTAGAAGTAGAACTTATGATATTCTCGAAACTTTAGAAAAAAAAGGATTTATTGTTATGAAATTAGGAAAACCTATAAAATTTGTGGCATTAAAACCAGAAGAAGTTATTGAAAGAGTAAAAAGAAATTTATTGAACGAAGCGAATGAAAGAACCAAAAGACTTGATAACTTAAAAACAGAAGAGATTCTTCAAGAATTAAATTCTCTTTTTACTAAAGGAATTAAATTTGTAGAACCTTCTGACTTATCTGGAAGTGTTAAAGGAAGGCAAAATGTTTATAATCATTTAGACATGATGATAAGAGAAGCTGAAAAAACAATTACAATAGTGACTACCGCTCCTGGGCTTAACAGAAAATTAGAAATTTTAGAACCATCATTAAAAAAAGCAAAAAAAAGGGGCGTTAAAATTAGAATTGCTGCTACAATTAATGAATCTAATAAAAGTATTGCAAAAGATTTGGCAAAAGTTGCAGAAGTTAAAAAAATGCCTTCAATGAGGGGGAGATTTGTAATTATAGATTCTCAACAAATTTTATTCATGGTTCTTGATGATGAAGAGGTTCATCCAAATTATGATGTGGCAATTTGGCTAAGCACTGACTTTCTCGCAGCAGCTATGGAGCAACTTTTTGAGGCTGCTTGGCAAGGATTTAAAAAAATTTAATCATATAAATTTTTTAATAAAAAACCTTGTTTAATTCTTTATATTATTTTTTTTAAAATTATATTCTTAATAAATATTTAATCCAAAACCATTAAAACCCTTTATTCTTTTTCTTTTTATGGAAAAATATGTTTTTATTGAAACTTATGGCTGTTCTGCAAATAAAAATAATTCAGAAATTCTCGCAGGAATTTTAACAAGTGCAGGTTATAAAATTACAAATAATTTAGAAATCGCAAAGATAGTAATAATTAATTCTTGTATTGTAAAAGGAAAAACCGAAAATAAAATAAAACGAAGAATCCAGGATATTTCAAAATTAAATAAATTACTTATTGTAACTGGGTGTATGCCAGAAACAGATTCAAAACAATTAAAAAAATTAAATAAAAAAATTATTTTACTTGGAACACACCATTATAAAGAAATTATTAATTTAATTAAAAAAAATAATGAAAACAAATTAAATTGGGAAGAACAAAATAAATATCTTATAGAAAAAAATGAGGAAAAAATAAATCTTCCAAAAATTCCTTATAATAAATTAATTTCAATTATCCAAATCAGTGAAGGATGCCTAGGGAGATGCAGTTATTGTAAGACTCGCCTTGCAAAGGGAAAACTATTTTCTTACAACTCTGAAAATATTTTAAAATCTATTAAAAATGATTTGAAACAAGGTGCAAAGGAAATTTGGATAACAAGCCAGGATAATGCTTCTTATAATTTAGAGAAAGATTTAGGAAATATTTTAGAAAACCATCCACAAAGACTTCCTGAACTTTTAAAACAAATTTTGAATTTGAAACATAATTTTAAACTTCGTCTTGGAATGATGAATCCAAATAATCTTTATCAAATTCTTAATGAAATGGTTGAAATTTATAAACATCCAAAAATGTATAAATTTCTTCACATTCCAATTCAATCAGCCTCTGATAAAATTCTTAAAGATATGAATAGATTTTATAAAATTAAAAAAGTCAAAGAAATAATCAAAAAATTTAAAAAAGAAATTCCAAATATAACAATTGCAACAGATATTATCATTGGTTATCCCACAGAAACAGAAAAAGATTTTCAAAAATCTTTAAGTTTTATTAAAACATATAGGCCTGATGTTTTCAATCTTTCGAAATTCTCATCTCATAAACAAACACCAGCAGGAAGACTCAAACAGCTTCCAATTAATATTCTTAATAAAAGAACAACAAAAATTATGAAATTTCATAGACAAACTGCTCTTGAAAATAAGCAAAGATTCAAAGGCAAAACAATTAAAGTTTTCGTAAACAAAAAAATTGGGGAAGACCTTTATGAATCAAGGGATGAAAACTATAATATTATAATTATAAATTCAAAAGAAAAAATTCTAGGTAAGAATCTTGATGTAGAAATAAAGAAGGTTAGTGTCCACCATATGATCGGAGAATCAGTGGATAAAAAAATTAAGAAAATTAAAGAATGAAATAATCAAAAAAATTAAAGAATTAAGGCTCTTTCAATCAAAACATCTTTAATTGGTTTATCATTAATATCTGTTTCTACATTTGCTATTATATCAATGATTTCCATTCCTTCAACTACTTTTCCAAAAACTGGGTGTTTTGTATCAAGGAAATTATTATCTACCAAATTAATAAAAAATTGACTTCCCCCAGTATTGGGTCCGGCATTTGCCATTGAAATTGTTCCACGATTATTTTTATTGTGATCTGTAAATTCATCTTTTATAGTATACCCTGGACCACCAATCCCAGTTCCTTGTGGATCTCCCCCCTGAATCATAAAACCCTTGATAATTCTATGAAAAATTACTTTATCATAAAATTTTTCCTCAACTAACTTTTTAAAGTTCCCGGCAGTAATAGGCATATCTTCAAATAATTCAATAACAATGTCTCCGTAATTTGTTTCAAATTTGATTTTTGTTGGTTCAACCATTTTCTTTGTATTAAATCCAATTATAATTGATATTAATACTAAAATAAAAATTATAGGAATTATAAAGGTTCTTATTTTATTTTTCTTTAATTTTTCGTTCTTCTTGCTTTTCTTAAGTTTTTTAGATTTTTTTGTCTTAATCATTTTGATTATATTTTCTAATTTATTTATATAAAATTTGAATCAAAGACCTCTTTTTAATATTTCCTAAATTGCCATAACCTTAATTAGGGGAAATTTTATATATCTTAGAACTATTAAAAATAAATGTCAAAAAAATGCGCCCTTTGTAATAAAAAAATAGAAGAAGAATATAATAAACTAAAGGGGACTATATTAAAAGTAAAAGAGAATAATAAAAATCATCAGATTTATGTTTGTTCTCAATGCCAAAATCAGAAAAATTGGATTGAGAAAGCAAAAATTAAAAAAGCTTAATTTAAAAAAGAAATAAAGAGAAAATACTGAAAAATAGATAAAAGGGACACCAAAGATTTTTTAAACAAAAAACCTTATTAAAAATTAATGCAGGGGTTCCCGAGTGGTCAAAGGGGCAGGACTTAAGATCCTGTGGCTTAGTGCCTTCGTAGGTTCGAATCCTATCCTCTGCATAAAATTCAGAAATTCTAAAAGAATAAAACTTAAATATTACAATAATCATTGATTTTCGTAGACAAGTTGGCGGGTTAGCTCTCCGCTTTTTGCAAGTGAGCTTTAGGCAAACTAAGGGGGCGAGTAAGGGATTATTAAAAAGTCTTAATACAAACATTGAAGTTTTGTCCTTTTTGATCTTGCTCTTGGGAATCGGGTCAGATCTTGATCGAAGCAGCCCTAAACAAAAGTTAAGATGCTTAAGGGGTCGCAAGACAGAGAATGTATTAAGGTCACCTTTTTAGTAATTCTAAGCAGACCTCTGGTCTACTTTAAGTGATAATTAAAGAATTTTTTTGAAATTCATTAGATCTTAATTCTAGACAGAATATTTATATATTAAAAGAAACTCTTTAAATTATTATGGGAAAATTAAAAGAGGATAAAAGGGCCCAATTTTATCTTATTGCTGCAATAATAATTATTATAGCCCTTTCTAGTTTAACAACTACAAAAAATTATATTATTGCAAATTCTAAATCTAATATTATCCAAGAGGTTAGTTTAAATTTAAAAAAAGAAGCTCCAAAAATAATAGAATATGCTTTTCACAATCAATATAATCAAGAAGATAAAGAAGATTTAATAAAGGATTTCGCATCTAGAAATTTTGCAGAATATTTTCTTGAAAAAACAAATAATGCAAATATAATCTTTATTTATGGAAATAAAACAAGTTTACATTCAATACAATATAAAAAAGAAAAATTTGGAAATCTTGATGAATTAGTTGCAGTTGTTGAAGGGGATGGGGGTTCTTGGAATGATATAAATGAATTTTCTAAATATGCGCCGATAAGTGATATCAATTCAGATGATAATATTACAGTTACAGTATTTGGGAGTCAAGATTTTGATTTTGATCTAATTGATAGTGAAATATTTTATTTTTTGATTATTCAAAAAAAAGGTAATGAAACATTTATTGAAAGAAATTAAATAAGAAATTTTTTATTTATCTTTGGATTCTGCTTTTTCTTTTTTAGACGGACAATTTGGATTAAAACAGAAAACCCAAGGCCTTCTTGCTTTTTTTATTGAAATTAACATTGGCCAATTACATTTTTCACAATTTTTGCCTGCTTTCTTTATTAGCGATTTTGAAGGTAAAGAACAGGTCTGTTTACAATCTGGGTAAGAACTACATCCAATAAAATATGATTTAAATCTTGGGCTATATTTGATCAAAAATTCTCCTTTTTTACAACCAAAACATTCAACCCCCAATTTATTTTCTTGTTCTTCTTGATCCCATAATGCTTGATTTGCCTCAATTAATTCTTTTCCAATTTCTTTTTCTTGCTTTTTAAAATCTTCAGAGATTTTAGTTAAATTCTTTTCTGCTTTTTGAATAACGATTCCTTGTTTTTTAATTAAATCTTTTTTACTGGTTTTTATAGAATCCATATCCTTTTCTAACTCTCTTGTTAATTTTTCATCGACAATTATTGGGGAATGCTTTTTTAAAGAATCTATTAATCTAATTCCCAATTCTGTTGCCCTTATTGATCTGTCTTTTATATAATTTCTATCATAGAGTGTTTCAAGAATATTGGCCCTTGTTGCTTTTGTACCAAGATTCTTTTTTTCTAATTCTTTAAGAATTGATGCTGGAGAATATCTATTTGGGGGTTTTGTTTGTTTTTCTTCGGTTTTAATTTTTTTAATTTCTGCTTCTTCTTTTAGATTTGGGATTTCTTTTTCTTCGATTTTTATTGGATACACCTTATTCCATCCAGATTTTAAAATTTCAATGCCTCTTGTAGAAAATTTTAATTTATTTATTAAACCGGTCACTTTTTTAATTTCTAATTCTAAATCATTGCAAAAACAAGAAATAAATCTTTTTACAATTAAATTATAAATCTTTTTTTCATCTTCAGCCAAGTTTCCGCTCCAATTTCCTGTAGGAATGCAGGCTGGATGAGCTGAATCAGATTTTTTTCCCTCAATAGGTTTTGCACGTGTTTTATATTTTATTAATTCTGAAAAATGCTTAGAAAGTTTCTCCAGTATTTTTTCTGGATTCATCTCTTTAGGAATTTTTTGAGAAGAAGTTCTAGGATAAGAAATTAATCCTGCGAGATATAATTTCTGAGCGATCCTTAAAGTTTGAGCCGGGGATATTTTATAAAATTTATAAGTTTCCATTTGTAAGGCTGTCAAATTAAAGGGTGTTGGTGGTTGAATTTTTTGTTTTATTTTTTCGATTTTTATTGAAATTTTTTTATTTTTTAAATTTTTAAATTTATTTAATTCTTGTTTTTTAGTAATTTCTTTGTTATGTTTTAATTCTAATTTATTTTCTTCATCATTAACTTCTATGAAAACTTGCCAATAAGGGCTTGGTTTAAATTTTTTAATCTCTTTTTCTTTATTCACAATAAAATTTAATGTTGGTCCTTGAACTCTCCCAATAGACATTATCCTAAATTTTCCCATAGTTTTTATTGAATTCATCAATGCTCTAGAAAGATTTATTCCATATAACCAATCTAAAAAATGTCTTGTTTCCCCAGCAATTGCCTGCCCCCATTCAATATTGGGATTTACATTATCATAAGCCTTTTGAATTTCTGAAACAGTTAATGTTGAAAATTTCATTCTTTTAGCATCTTCCTTATTTGCAATAAATCTAAGGATATTATATCCAATAACTTCCCCCTCTATATCAAAATCAGTTGCTATAATAATTTCTGATGCTTTTTTTATTAAATCTTTGATTGTATCATAATATCTTTTTGTGAAATCTTTTTTCCTAACCTCAAAATTTGGAAACCATCCAATATCAAAGATCGGATATTTTGTTCCTTTAATTTTTTGAGAAACAGAAAATAAATGCCCTACAGCACAGGCCACTATAATTGATTGATTATTTCTTTTGAATTCATAATAAGAAACTTTGTTTCTTTTAGAAATTTTTTTATCCTTTCCTTCAGACAATGCTGCAGCAATTTTTTCAGCCGCTTGTGGTTTTTCAGTTATAATTAGAATATATTTCCCATTATTCTGATTTATTTTTATATTTTTGACACTTTCTACATTTTTCGAATTCTTTGAACTCCCGGGATTCTTTGCATTTTTTATTGCTTTATTGAAAATTTTCGATTTCAATTTTGGTTTAGCTTTTATTTTATTAACTCTCTTAACTTTTCCAGGTTTCTCAACAATTATTAATTCCTCAGGAGAAGGTTTTGGTTTTGCTACTATTTCTATGCTTTTTTTGATATTTTTTGGGTCATATATATAAAATTCTTTTTGCTCTGTATTTTTTGGATTTGATTTATAAACCATTTTCTATATAATCTATTACTATTAGAAAGGGTTTTTAAGTTTTTAAGTTTTTAAGTTTTTAAGTTTTTAAGTTGAACTTAATAACATAGAAATTGTGAAATAAAAAATCAAAATCAATTGATTATTCCAAAACATATTTAAACCAATTTTATTTTAGAGATATATAAAAATAATGAAACAAATATGATAGATATGAAAAAAAAGAATAAGAAGGCAGTTAGCCCGATTGTTTCAACAGTTTTATTAATTACAATATGTATTGTCCTAGCATTAATAATTTTACTTTGGTCAAAGGGCTTTATTAAAGAAACTATTGAAAAAGAGATTGCTGGAGAAACTAAAAATATTGACAAAGCTTGTTCAGAGATTTATATAACTCCAATAATAAATACTGGAACACAAAGTTTTGGATTTACAAACTCTGGAAATGTCCCAATTTATGCTTTTAATTTAAAATTATCTTCTAATGGAAACTCTGAAATAACAAAAATTAGTAGTGTGGATGGTGGATTAGTAAATCCTGGTTTTTCTACAATCATAAAGGATGCTGCGGGCAATGCTTATGATTATGATATTTATGAAGAAATAAAAATTATTCCGATTTTACTTGGAAAATCTAAGTCTGGAGGAATCCAAGAATATCAATGCTCTGAAAAGGATTCTTTAATAATTAAGACAATATAGAAAACTATTAATGAACATAGAATAAACATATAAAAACATAGGGAAATATAAAATGGAAAAAAGAGGTATGCAACAAATAGTTTCAGCAATTCTTTTAATTTTAATAGCTGTGGCAGCAATCTTTATTATTTTAAATTTTGTGGTTCCTTTTGTTAAAGATAAACTTTTAGAAACAAAATGCATAGATGCTTTAGATAAAATAGAAAT